>JGI24696J40584_12961420_pt1 | contig 15593 bp, 15 predicted proteins | sample TergutCo191P4_FD_40584 | JGI IMG/M metagenome (IMG submission 40584)
CCGCTCCATCGGCGCCAGCCGCTCCATCAACACCGTCAGCACCTTTTTCACCATCAGCTCCATTTTTGCCGTTCATTAATACGCCAACCAATTCATTGTTACAAATAATCAGCAAACTGTCTGTTTGAGGTTTGGATTCAAAAATGCAATCCATGTCGCTGCCGTTTTTGCCATTAGAAAGCTCGCCAACATTAAGGCCGCCGCAAACAACGTCAAAACCGCTTGTTGTGTTAGGCTCCAATACGCAACTCGCGCCGTCTTTTCCGTCAACGCCGTCTTCGCCTGTACAGGATATTGTGAATATGACAGCAAGCATTACGCCTGCCAACAAAAGAACAAATTTGAGTTTTTTCATAAGAACCTCCAATGGAAGAAAGAATATAATGCTAATCCTTCACGCAACGAATGGAATTAAAGTAAGACTTATCATTACTACCTGAATTAATCCCTTTAGAGTTACTGCAAACATACCTGTAATTGGCAGATGTTTTAGAACCAGCATCCTCAAAAGAAGTCCAAAACTCAGTGCAACTGCCAACGCTATAATAATCAGCAGTAGATCCTCTGCCACCCGGCAACGCAGAAAAACCATAATCATCCGTGCCACCGCCGGAAACCGGCAGATCATAACCACCTTGACCAGAATTAGTGCCACTAGACACCCAACCATCCACTCTTTTGTTCCATTCATTCCATCCGCTTGTCGCCTTTAATTTCTCTCCCGCTGTTTCTTCTCCACCAGCGAAATCAGTTAAGATTACCCACTCATTAGCAGTGGGAATATGCCAACCGGAAGGGCAAATGCCATTGTGCTTGGCTTGTATTTTATTTGCGCAATAATTAGAATTACAAGTTGAATCAAAAGCCATAGCCGTGGCCCACCTATACATTCTGCCGTATTTTGCGCAGCTTTTAGCAACGCTATCGGCTGATACACTAGGATTTGAAATATTATAGCCTTCATAGCACACGCCAACTGGCGCAATTGCAGAGCCGCTGTACCTTAAATTCTCCGCCATCCAGATTTGCGTGCCTATAACCACAGCCTTATATTTTATGCTATCGCGCTCATCGTAAAAACTATACGATAGAACACCTTTGTCGCAAACCATCACCGCAGGGTCGTAAGCAGTTGTATTGCACACAGCTTTGGGCCACTCGATCATCTTAACTTCACCGCACTTCATCACAAAATAAACGCCTTCCTCGCTCACAAGGTAAAGAATTTAGCCACCCGAGTGTTTTCGAGCAGGTGTTTGAACACTGTGTCATATATTGGATTCGCTATGAGCATTATTTATGCCTCCTAGGGGGAATATAGAAAAATACACTGGTGGCCCATTAATATGGTTTGAATGTGTGCGGCAGTTATCGGAGAGAAATGTAATTTACTAAATTAACCTCTAATGGAAACTTGTCTGTTCTGCAAAATCGCCTGCCATGAAATTCCGGCGCAAATTCTTTATGAAGATGACCGGATTATGGCGTTCAAGGACATTACGCCGCAATCTCCAGTGCATTTCTTGATTGTTCCAAAAAAACACATCGAAAATTTGATGGAAATTGAAGAAAGCGACAAGGAATTGCTTGGGCATATGCTCTTTTGCGCACAAAAAATAGCCAAGCAGGAAGGCTGCGAAGAAAAAGGCGCAAGGTTTGTAATTAACTGCAAAACCGACGGAGGGCAAACAGTTAACCACTTGCATTTGCACACTTTAGGAAAAAAACAGTTCTACTGGCCGCCAGGATAAACGCCGAGATGCTATGCGAACACAGATTATAGTTCTTCACCGATATGCCTATGGAGACAGTTCTTGGATAGTCAAGGCGCTGAGTCCCGATATTGGCCTTCTATCGCTTTTGGTAAAAGGAGCCAAATCCAAAAACTCACAGTTCAAGGCCGGCATAGACCCTCTTGCGCACAGCGAAATTGAACTTCGCTACAACCGCTGCAAAGGAAATTCATCTTTAATAATGCCCAAAGAAGCATTTTTGCAAAACTATTTCCCAAAAATGAGAATGAACTTGCAAAGCTTGGCTTCTGCGCAACTCATGGCAGAAATTTTGCTCAAACTGGGAAATGAAAGCTCCCACGCAGAAAAAGAATTCAAATGGTTGCTTAACAACTTGGAAAGCTTAGAGTTAAATGATGTAAAGAAAAATTCTCTCTCCCTTTGGCTGGATAGCCTTTGCGGCATTCTGGGGTACGCTCCAATGCTTTCCCCTGCGCAGAAACTGCAACTGTGGTCGCAAAAGGCAGAGCGCATAGAGAGTTTTTTCCTTTGCCACCTGAAAACCCATACCGGTGCTCTGGAAACTCTGAGAACTTGGGACTGGCTGCTGGAAACCCGGAGACTGAGTGCTTAAAGAAGACTTCTACGCCATGAAAAAAAACGGCATGCCCATATCGATGATAACCGTTTACGACTCTGCGTTTGCCAGAATGGCAGAGGCTGCCGAGATAGAAATGCTTCTCGTAGGAGACTCCGCTGCCAACGTTATGCTTGGAATGAACAAGACTGCTGAAGTTTCAATGGAAGCGATGTGCATATTCACAAACGCCGTAAAACGTGGCGCGCCAAATAGTTACATTGTCAGCGACATGCCTTTTGGCTCTGACAGCGAACCTAAAGCGGCGTTGCAAAATGCAACACGGCTTATAGAAGCAGGAGCAAACGCAGTGAAAATAGAAGGGCTTCCGCTGGAATCTCTTAGAGCCATAAAAGAAAAAGGAATAGACTTGGTAGGACATCTTGGCTTGCTTCCTCAAACAGCGACGAGCTTCAAGCAAGTTGGAAAAAGCGATGAAGAAGCGGAAAAAATTTTTGAGCAAGCAAAAGTTTTAGACACCTTAGAGCCATGCTCAATTGTCTTAGAGCATGTACCCGAGGCTCTCGGAAAAAAAATCTCGCAGGCTACAAATGCGCCTACAATCGGCATTGGCGCTGGATCATATACCGATGGCCAGGTTCTTGTTATGCACGATGTTTTGAGAATGCATCCGTTTAAGCTTCCGCCCTTCGCAAAAAATTTTGCAAATTTTTGGGAAGCGGGAGTGAATGCTTTTTGCGATTATAAAAGTTGGGTGCGAAAAAAAATTCTATATTAGCCTATGACATTCACAAACAAAAGGAGTATTCCTCATGGCAACAAAAACCGTTATAAAGCCCGCAGCAAAAAAAGTTGCAGCTAAAAAAGCAGTAGCGAAACCCGCTGCAGCGAAAAAAGCACCAGCCGCTAAAAAGGCTGTTGCGAAAAAAGCACCAGCCGCTAAAAAGGCTGTTGCGAAAAAAGCTCCGGCTAAAAAGAAAGCTGCTGCTAAAAAATAACGTGATGTGCACGAGCCCCCAGCCTAGCTGGGGGCTCTTATTTTTTTAAAACACATAGCTACTGCAATCATCACCAACGAAAACACCAATAGAACCCACTCGACATAATCACCAATTACAGAATACAGAGTCCAACGAGTTTCCAAAGGCATATCATGAACAATTATTCGCTCCTCAAACAATTTGGTTTTCTCAATTATCCTTCCATCCGGCTCTATAAAAGCGCTAATTCCCGTATTTGCCGCCCTAACAACGCCTATTCCGTTCTCCACGGCATGCGCGCGAACCAAATTTAGGTGCTGGTACGGCGCGATGCTCCTCATAAACCAGCCGTCATTTGTGATGTTGGCTATGAATTTTGCCCCTTTTCGCTTCGCATCCCTCAAAATACTGCCATAAATGGCCTCGTAACATATAAGAGGGCTAAAATTTCCCGGCTGCCATATCACAAGACTGTCTCCCTGGGAAAATTCTCCTCCTCCCAAGTCCACATAGTTGATTATTGAAAATACATTGTCAAAAGGGATTCTTTCGCTAAAAGGCACAAGATGCGTTTTTCTGTATTCCGCAGCCGGCTTTCCTGAGCCAAATAAAAAAGCCGAGTTGTATATGTTATATCCCTTTCTTTTCCGTTCTTTGTTTCTCTCCCTGTTCAAAGCTCCGGTAACAATAGCAGTGTTATTCCTTGCGGCATAGTCTTCCAGAAATTCATACTCGCGCATAGAGGCATTCAAAAAAGTTGGAATAGCTGTCTCCGGAAATAAAACCAACTGTATTCCTGCCGGATCCAGAGTGCTGAATAATTCCCAGGTTTTGTTCATAACGGAATCATAATATTCACGGCTCCATTTCTCCGTTTGATGAATGCTTGGCTGCACTACTGCCACGGTTGCCGTATTCGAAACAGAGCCTCCACCCCAAGCATGAATTCCGCATATGTTAAGGATGTAGAAGCTTGCAGCCAAAGCTAGGGGAACAAGGATCAATCTTTTTTTCAAAACAGCATAAGCAATGAACATGTTTGAAGCTATAACCAGCGCAGAGCAGCCAAAAACTCCCAAGAGAGTGAATGCCTGCGATAGAGAGTCGCTGTCGCCAAACACAAGTCCCAAAGAAAACCAAGGAAAGCTCATGTCTCCCTTGGAGCGCACAACTTCTATGCCTGCCCAAAAGAGCGGAAAAAGAAAGAGCAGCGAAGAGTCTTTGAGTTTAACGAAAACCCATGCGCACAAAAGCGTAAACAAGCTTAAAAAAGCAATCCCCAAAAGAAGGCCGGAAAAAATTAGAGCCGGTGGTGCAACCTCTCCAACATGATAGAGCCAATACATGCTGATTATGTTGAATGAAAAAGCTCCAAGGTAGCTTGCAGTCAAGGCTCTCCTTTTAGTTGTTGTTTTTAAAACATAAAACCAGGGAGCCAGCACTGCAAGGGCTAGAGGGCCAAGCGGAAACGGCGGATAACACAGAGCCAAAAGCGTCCAACTTAAAAGCGAAAGCAAAACAGCTCTTTTCGTGCTCATCTTTAAGTTTCCGAAACCATCCAATCGGAATTATTTTTCAACCTTTCTGTCACAACTTGCAACAGCTTCTCTTCTGCAAGAGAGTCTCCACCCAAGGCTTGCTCCAAACTTTCTTTATATGAAAGCAATTCTTCCGGAGTCCTGCGAGTCTTGCCATCTGTTGAAAATTTTTCCAGAGTACTGTTGCACACATCCAAAGCTTGCTGAAAAAGTTTCTGCATAATCAAGCAGTTCACATATGTTTTCCATGTGATAAAATAATAGGGACCTTCCATTGCAACCTCGTATATTTTACAAGCCTGCACATACTCGCCTTTGTCTGCGTAAAGCTCTGCGACAAGCGAGTCTATTCTTGCGCAGTGCTTTGGATTGTCCTTTTCTTTTTCCTTTATTGTTTCATAAAGCTTCAAAGCTTTTGAGAAATAGCTTGAACCGCGCCGCGCAGTGCTGCCGGAATTTCTCTGCTTGTTTGCGAGAGCCGCATAGCAAAGGGCTACGTTTCGCCAAGAGGAAAAGAAGTAATCATTTTCCCAATTTATTTCCTTGTAAATCTCAAGAGCTTTTGTGTAATCCTGCTTGAGCCTGTAAATAAAGGCTATGGATTTTTTAGCAGAAACGGAATATGAATTGTCTTTTTCCATATCCGCAATTTTTTCATAATAAACCAAAGCTTCATCGAGCCTGCGCATCTGGCATATGCAATCTGCGAGACCTTCGTAAACTTCCCTGTTATAGTTCTGCGAGCACTTTCTGTAATAGCCTTCCGCATAGCTGAATTTTTTGTGGAAACGTAAAATGTTTGCCATAGTCAAATTTAATGCGAAAGACAAAGGGTTTCTGTTCAAATAAGATTTTGTGAAGTTGATGGCTTGCTTTAAATCTCCGGCTCTGCTGTAATTGATTGCTATTGACATTACAGCTTTTTCATTTTCCGGTTCCTTGGCAAGCAGTTGCACAAAACATTCGTGAGCTTTTACATAGTCGCCTTTCTCTTGCCAAACTCGCCCCATTGATATCAGCGAGTTAGCATCTCTAGGTTCCTTCTCTAGCAGCTCGTTCAAACATTCAACCGAATCGTTGTACTTGCCGAGCTTCCCTAAAATAACAGCGCGCATTTTTTTTGCAGACTGAGATTCAGATTGTATTTTCAGCACTTCATCTATTATCGTCAAAGCCTTTTCATATTCATTATTCCTTGCCAGCGCAGATGCCAAGTTGTGCAAAACGCTAACAGAATTGCCGGATCTTTCCACGGCACGTTCAAAATAAGGAACTGCTATCTGATACTTTCGCATCTTGTAATATATGCGTCCGATGGCATTTTCTATTTCCCAGATTCTATCTGCGCCTTCAACTCTCTCGGCTTTTTGCAACATGGAAAGAGAGGATTCCAAATCCCCGCTGTCCAAAGCCTTTGAAGCTTCCTTGAAAATTTCGTAAGCAGGCAAGCTGAATCTTGTTTCATCTTTTTGGTTTGCGGCATCCAAGCTTTCCAATTGTTTGCGAGCTGCCATGTTCTCAAAAAAGTTTATAGACTTTCTCGCAGAATTTCTGTGCGCAGGATTTTGATCTATGGATAAAATATAGCGATATACTTTTAACGCCATAGAGAATCTTTGCAGCTTTGAAAGCGCGGTGGCAATTGAATTGTAAAGCGTGAAGCTGTATATGCGCCCTATTTTTCTGGCTTTGTTATAGTGCATAAGAGCTTTGCGATAATTCTTTTCCGAAGAAGCCAGAGTTCCGGCCAGCAAATGCCCTTCCGATGATAGCGAAGACAGCGCAAAGAGCATATCGCAACAACTCCAAGCTTCTTTATAACTGCCTTGCGCATGGTAAATAGTGCCTTTTAATTTCAGCGCTTTTTCGCTTCTGTTATTTACCTGCTGCAAAATTTTATCTGCGCATTCCATTGCCTCGGTTAAATTCTTTGAATGAAAAAGAGTGTAACCAAGAGATATGAAAACCTTCTCTATATCAGAGTTTTGCGGGTTCTCATACTTTAGCACATCGCAAAGAATTTCATAAGACTTTTTAAAGTCTCTCTGCATTTGCTTTACCACGGCCATAGAGGTGAAGCATTTTATGTTATGCGGCCTGAGCGCAAGCGACGACTGGAAGCAGTTGTAAGCTTCATCGAACAAGTTCAGTTCCATATAGGCAATGCCCATATTGTACCAAACTCCGGCAATGTCGTTGTTCGACGAGCTTCCGCTTATCTCCGCCAGTTTCAGCGAAAGTTGCAATTCGCTAATGGCAGCTCTCTGCTGGTCTGTTCGCAAGAACATTAGACCCAAAAGCGAATGAAGCTCAAAAACCTCGTTGTCCGGGTCCTGGCTTTTCAATGCCAAAATCTCATTTAAGAGCTTTTGGTATTCCCTAGCGCGTTTCTCACCCGTAAAGCGAGATGCCTCTGTTATCTCCAAAGATATACGCGCGCATTCATCTTTGAGTTCGGCATAAGAATCTTCATAATTCTCACTATTCATATTGTTTTTCTCCCTTCCTAACTTCAATTTTATTATAGGCTTTCAAGTTTAACCTTTGCTGCCTGTAATTTTATTTTTAGCGTTAACCTTAACGACCTTGGGTTGCCAGCTCTTGGCTTCTTCAGGTGCCATTAATGTATAAGCTACTATTATAACCAAATCATTTTTCTGCACAAGGCGCGCCGCTGCTCCGTTTAAGCATATAACGCCGGATTTTGGCTTGCCTTCTATCACATATGTTTCAAAACGCTCTCCATTGCTTATATTAAGCACTTGAACTTTTTCAAAAGGAAAAAGCCGAGCTGCGGCCATAAGCTCCTTGTCTATTGTTATTGACCCCTCATAATCCAAACAAGCATCAGTCACCTTAGCTCTGTGGATTTTGCTTTTTAATAATTCTACTAACATATGATTTATAATATAGAAAATTTGGGAATGGCTAGTGGCTAGTAGCTAGTGGTTACAGCAGAAATTTTGGCAAAATATAGCCGTTTTTAATCTCCGCAACAGCAATAATTTGCTCATTATTGGCTATAAATACAGGATTTCCACCACTAGCCACTAGCCACTGACCACTAGCCACGACCACTCCATTCAAAATCTTTTTGGCTTCTTCATCGCTAACACTGGCAATTTGCCAATTAAAAAGCTCTTGCGGGGGAATAAGCTTCTCGGAAGCCTGTTCCACAGAGATGCCGCCTATGGCGAGCCTCCTGATGCAGCCTGCCACGCCGCAGGTTCCCAATTTTTCGGCAATATCCCTTGCCAAAGAGCGAATGTATGTTCCTTTGGAGCATTTGCAGTAAATAGAAGTGCCGCTTATGCGCCGCAATTCGTGAATGACAATTTTTCTCGGTTTCAGTTCTGCTTCCAGACCTTTCAGCGCAAGGTCGCTGGATCTTTTGCCGTTTATTTTTATTGCGCTGAACGCAGGCGGAACCTGTTCTATTTCTCCTATGAAAGCTTGCAGGGCAGAGTCTATTTGCTCCGGTGTTCTTGCAGAGTTTTTGTCTTCTTTTAATATGTTGCCTGTAGGTTCAAGGGTATCGGTTGAAATTCCAAGGCGCAAATCAAACGAATATGTTTTATCCTGAGCTTCCATGTAAGGCAAGAGTCTTGTGCATTTTCCGATAGCCGCGATTATCAATCCGCTTGCCGCCAGGTCAAGAGTGCCGGCATGTCCTGCGCGTTTTGTGTTGAATTTTTTTTTAATTCCATGCAACGCTTTAAAGGAAGTTATGCCCGGCGGCTTGTCTATGAGAATAAACATATGCGCAAGGTAGAAAATTATTTTGCTATTTTTACCCAGAGGTATCTTATGGAATTGAAAGATTCGGCAACAATAACTTATGTGGCAAAGCCGCAGATGTTTACTATTAGCATCTTGAAAGACGAGGTTATAGATATTTTGAAAAGTTTGGCGAACATGAGATTGATTAAGTTGGAAGCAGATTCGGGTAATGAGCCTAATGCAGAGACTCAAAACATAATTGAAAAAACGGATGCTGGAATAGATGTTGCCAAATTCAAAAGTGTTAAAAGTTTTATGATGGATTTAAGGAATTAAAATGTTAAATATTGTTCGTTCATCTGTTTTCAAAACAGAAATCAAAACAATCAAAGATGAAAGTATTTTTACGGAATTAGAAACCGTTGTTACTTTGTTGGTGCAAAATTCGCCTTTGCCGGAGAAATATAAATTACATCCTTTGAAAGGCAATTACAAAAATTATATGGAGTGTCATTTAAAGCCGAATATTTTATTAGTTTTTAAAATTACAGAGATAGAATTATATTTATATCGAATAGGCTCTCATAGCAAATTATTTAAATAGTAAGCAGCACCTATACTTTTTTTAAAAAGGCAATCTAAAAGCTAAATTTTTGATGACATTTTACACTCCTTATATGTCTTTGACATACTTTTCAATATAAATATAGAAAAATAAAGGAAGTTATGCCCGGCGGCTTGTCTATGAGGATTAGCAACCAACCACCTCGTAGTCCCCTTTTCCTCTGAACACCAGCGCTGCAAATTTAATATCATTACGACCAGCAAAACGAAGGTCTTTCTTATACTTTTCAATTTGAGAAAGAGCCTCTTGCTTCTTTGCTTCTATTTCTGCTTCCGTTGCGCTTTCCTTTACGTATTTCAACTCCCAAACCCACTCAAACTCTGCCTTTATGGCAAAACCGCTGTGCCGCAGAAGATAAATGTCCGTGTAGCCAGCCGCAACCTCGGTTTCCGAAACCGGCAAATAAAAACTGCTCATGAAAAGCGTGGAAAGCAACATAACCTTAATGTATTTCTCGTCAAAATGTATCAAGTCCCGGTTTGAAATGCGCTTGAACAAGTTCTCGCTTATGTAATCCAAATACGGCACAGCATCACCCCTCGCAAGCTCCCTCACCGTCTCCAGCAATTTGTCCGCATTCACGGAATCGCTCACCAAGCTGTTCGCCTGCGCAACCAAGTATTGCCAAAAAAGAGTTTTTATGGAATAGTTGGGAATTTTCAAATACAAAGGACGCTCTTTGTCTATGGTCAGCAAACCCATATAGAATAAAAGAGAAACAAAATAACTATCATCTTCAATCTGATCCAAAGAAAACTTTTCAATTATCTTAGAAAAAATTCCGTCTTCATGGGCTATCTTCAGCAACTTTTCCCTGTTCTTGGGATTCTCCGCAAGTTTTTTCAATCTGTTGTAGTCTGTTTGCAAATTGGTATCTATAATATCGTTAGGTTGTTTGCCCCTGAGCAAAATCTGGTTGAACAAAAACAGCACCATCGTTGAGTTGTAAACTTTTTTCTCAGCTTCTTCGTTGAACAAATAACCATTATAATAAGCCTCCATATCAACCTTTATTAAATTTTTGTCTATCCCGGTTTCTATTATCAATCGCTCAACTTCTTCGCTTGTAAAGCCGAACATTTCATTGTACTTAGGAATAAGGCTGTAATCTGTTGCTATATTAAAACCGCTCGTTAAATCGTTCAACATAATAGGAGCTATACCTGTTATGAAAATTCGCTTCATAACCGAGCTCGTGGCTATTTTAAGGGATTCATAAAAATCTCTTACCAAACCTGCCTTGCCAACCATTTTGCCATAAAATTCGCTACCCATCGCTGCTAAGTCATTCGAAAAATGATCGTATTCGTCTATGATGGCAAAAATTGGAATGTTTGAATATTCTGCTAAATGATAAACTACTCTTAAAGAATCTATTCCAAGTGTTTTCTCTTTTATCCAGTTAATTTCCTGTTGCGCATTTTCAAATTTATCTTCGTATTTTTTCAAAAAATTAACTACACTTGCATGTACATTCATTTTAAAAGATTCTTTAAAAGTTTCTTCGCAATCCGTATTTATCGCTGAAAAATTAAAGGATAGTATGGCATATTTCCCCTGCTCCTGTGTTGGATTTTTTCCAATGCAAAGATTGTCAAAAATAGATTCAAACTTGTCCTTTCTGTTCAAGTCATAATAGTTTTCCAAAACGGATAAAAATAAACTCTTGCCAAACCTGCGAGGACGGACAAAGAATTGAGTGGGATTATTTTCATTTTCCAGCATTTCAATAAAACGAGTTTTGTCCACATAGGCAAAACCGCCTTCTATAACATCAGCAAAGTTAGATTTGCCGTAAGGGAGTTTTTTGAATTTTGCTGGCATAAAAGAAAATATAGAAATTTTCAAATAGAAAATTCCCCATTCTTCCACCCCACGCTAACCCTCGAATCCGCTGCTATTTTCCCGGAAATAATCTCCCTTGAAAGCAAAGACTCCAAATGCTTTTGAATATAGCGCTGAATTGGCCTTGCGCCATACTGCGCATCATAGCACTGCTCTATAATACCCTCTGCAACGGACTGCTCAAAAACCACCTCTATTCTCTGCGCACTCAAACGCTTTGCAAGAGCACTCAGCTTTATTTGCGCAATCTGCGCCAACTCATTCTTTTCCAAATGCTTGAAAATCAAAGTGTTATCCAAACGGTTCAAAAATTCCGGGCGGAAGAATGATTTTAAATCCTTTTCCGGCAAATTTGAAGTCATCAAAATAAGCGTATTTTTGAAATTCACTTTGCGGCCTTTGCCGTCCGTTAAATGCCCTTCGTCAAGCACTTGAAGCAAAGCGTTAAATACATCGGGATGAGCCTTTTCCACCTCGTCAAAAAGCAGCACGGAATACGGATGCGTTCTCACCGCCTCTGTCAACTGGCCGCCCTCATCGTAGCCAACATAACCCGGAGGCGCACCGATTAACCTTGCAACGCTGTGCTTTTCCATATACTCGCTCATATCAAAGCGAAGCATAGCCTGTTCGCTATCAAACAACTCTGTGGCAAGGGCTCGTGCAAGCTCTGTTTTTCCAACACCCGTGGGCCCCAAAAACAGGAAACTCCCAATCGGAGCGTTTTCCCTTGAAAGCCCGCTCTTGTTGCGCAAAATGGCAAGCGACACCTCTTCCACAGCCTCGTTCTGCCCGATTAACTTCTTGTGCAAACGCTCTTCCAAATGCAAAAGCTTTTCACGCTCACCCTCACGCAAGCGAGAAATGGGAATGCCAGTCCAATGGCAGACTATCTGCGCAATATTCTCTTCGGTAACAACCTCCAAAATCTCGTCTTCGCCCATCGCTTTTTCCAGCATGGGAATTTTATTGTATTTCAGTTCCGCCGCTTTTTCCAACTGATAAGACGCTTCGGCTTTTTCCATCGCCTCTTTCGCCGCACGAAGCTCCGCTTGCGCATTCTTAAATGTTTCAAAGCGAAGTTTTTTTTGCAGCCAAAGCTCCTGCTGTTCCTTTACCTCAGCATCAACGCCTTTCAATTCTTCCTGCAATTCTTTTAATCTTTCTTTTGAAGCCACGTCGTTTTCCATGCCAAGCGCTTTTTCTTCAATGCGAAGCTGCAATTGCCGTCTTTGCAAAGTGTCCAGAGCTTCCGGCACTGTGTCTAACTGAGTTTTCACCATGCTCGCCGCTTCGTCTATCAAATCCACAGCCTTGTCCGGCAAAAAGCGATCCGAAATATAGCGGCTGGAAAGCTGCACGGCAGCGACCAAAGCGTTGTCTTGAATGCGAACGCCGTGGTGCGCATCAAAGCTCTCTTTTATGCCACGCAAAATGGAAAGAGCTTCGTCTTGGCTAGGCTCCGCCACCTGCACAGGCTGAAAGCGACGTTCAAGAGCAGCATCTTTTTCTATGTATTTGCGATATTCCACCGTTGTGGTTGCGCCAATGCAATGAAGTTCGCCACGAGCGAGCCCAGGTTTGAGCATATTGCCCAAATCCATGCTTCCCTGCGTTTTTCCTGCGCCAACTATATTGTGAATCTCGTCTATGAACAAAAGCGTGTCTTGCTCCTGTTCAAGCTCGTCTAAAACTGCTTTTAGCCTTTCTTCAAATTCGCCTTGAAATTTTGCGCCTGCTATTAAAGCGGACAAATCAAGGGAAAATATTTTTTTTCCTTTCAAGGCATCTGGCACGTCGTTTTTGTGAATTCTGTGCGCCAAGCCTTCAACTATAGCGGTTTTCCCGGTTCCTGGCTCTCCTACTAAAACCGGATTATTTTTTGTTTTGCGAGCTAAAATTCGTATAACTCTGCGAATTTCCTCTTCACGCCCGATTACGGGGTCTAATTTGCCATCTGCGGCTAAAGAAACCAGTTCTTTGCCATATTTTTCCAAAACGGAATCTTCTTTTACAACAACCGTTGAAAGCCAAGTGCGAACCGCTTCCGCATTGCCAAGCGCATTTTCAAAAATCGAAGATAGCTGTCTATCGCCCGCATTTTTAATCAGAGAAACCAGCAAGTGCCCAGGCTCTGCTGTGCTGCCTTGCTCCGCACGCACCATTTTCACAGCGGCTCTAAGCACATTTGATAAATCGCTGCTAGGGTGATTGTCATAGTCCGAGCTTTCAACGATGCGAGGCAATTTGTCCAAAATCTTTTGAACTGCGCTGCGCATTTCCTGTGTTTTAGCGTTTTTCGCTTTGAACAGATTTTTAAGCCGTCCGTCCGGGTTATCCAGCAACGCTGCCGCCAAGTGCGGAGTATCCCACTCGCCATGGCTAGCCTTATCTTGAATTTCCTGAGACTTGCCCAGTATTCGCTCCGCTTGTTTTGAAAATTCTTGCATATTATAATTGTGGCAAAAAGCGTGCCAAAAGCTAGGATGCCGAGAATTTCGGGGAGTGGCTAACGGTTAGTGGCTAGTAGGGAGAAAAAACGTTTCGTTTTGAAACGTTATTGTTTCAGTATGATGTTTCGCCGAAATAAGTTGGTAACAGTTTTATATATTTGAACTATGAAAAAGATAATTTTACTTCTCGTTTTTCTTGCAGGGGCTTCTTTTGCGGAAAAAAATGACGCGCTTGGACTTTGGTTGCAGGGTGGAAATTCCGGTGAATACTGGGGCGTGGATTACAAACACTTAGGCTCTACGGCAGCAACGGATATCTACGTTCATCTTTCGGCTTCAAATGATAAATTTTCTTTGGGCGGTTATTTTGGTTATTACTTCGTATATAACATTATCAAAGCAGATGCCTCTATGGGAAGGTTTCCATTGTATTGGGGGCCGGTTGGAGGAGTTGGCTATTGGGACAATGGAGATAAAATAGGCGACGATAACGGCGTAGCCGTGCGTGGTGGAGTCACGCTCGGAATTTCATGGATATTTCCTACATCTTTTCCAATGGACGTGTCACTAGAACTGAATCCTGTAGCCGAATGCCACTTTAAATCATGGAAAGATAATTCTGCGGAAAAACACAGCGACACAACTTGGGAAATTCCGTCACTGTATTTCAGAATTATGTTTCACGCATATTTGTTTTAACCAGCTTAATCCCCTCCGGGCTTAGATCCACAACTCCCTGCTTCCACAGCTTGCCGGCTAGTTTTTTGAATCCTTTTTTGCTCATTCCAAAATTTTTGCGAATTTCTTCGGGCGGAGAGTTATCTGAAAACGGCAAAAAGCCATTGTTGTCTTTCAGAGCCTTGAGTAGAGCCTCTTTATGCTTGTCAACCAAAGCGTCAAAGCCTATGGGTGAAAGGCTCAGGGTAATTAAAGAGTCTTCCTTTATGCTGTGGATATAGCCTGCGCAAAAATCGCCAATGTGGAGACCTGTGGCTACAGGGTCGCCATAGAGCCTGCCAGTCCAGCGCTTGTTTATCACAAAGTCTATGCAGCGTTCCTCTTGGAAATCGTAGGCTATCAGCGAAACCTCCATACCTTCTTTTAATTCGGAAACATCTCTGTCAAAATGTTTGCGCAGGTATTCCGTAGAGCTTAAACGCCCGCTTTTTTCATCTATAAAGACCCTCACCACGCAGGTATCGTTTTTTTGCAACTCTCCGAGCTGGTTGCTGTAGGGCAAAATCAAGTCTTTGTCCAACCCCCAGTCCAAAAAAGCTCCTGCATCGTTCACATCCTTGACGCACAGCGCGGCGAACTCATTTACGCAAGCCTTGGCCTTTTGCGTTGTGGCTATTGGCCTAGCCTCGTTGTCAAGATAGATAAACAGGTTTATTTCATCGCCTATGTTCAGGTCTTTAGGGGCCTTTGTTTTTGGCAAAAGCACTCTGTCTCCGCCATCCTTGGTTTCAACGTAAAAACCCTGCGGCAATTCTTCCAAAACCTTGCAATCATTGTAATTTCCAAGTAACATGAAAAGAAGGTAGTAAAATTTTCTACATTTGAACTATGAAAAAATCCGTGATTATGTTGACATTGCTAAATCTTGCGATTTTCGCGCAAGCTTTTACAGACCCCAGGGACGGCAAAACCTATAAAACCGTAAAAATAGGCACCCAAACCTGGATGGCGCAGAATATGAACTACAACTCTTCCGGCAGCAGCTGCTATGACAACAACTCGTCTGGCTGCGAAAAATTCGGACGGTTATACAATTGGGAGGCTGCAAAACAAGCTTGCCCTGTAGGCTGGCACTTGCCAAGCGATAATGAATGGCAGGTTCTTGTAAACTACGTGCGCAGCGAGCTAATTGCCGGAAAGAGGTACAAATCCAAAATTGATTGGGACCTGTATGATTTTTCCAAAAGCAATCCCAATGACCCCAAGTGCAAATGGAAAACAGCGGACGGAGAATACGATCATTGCGCTTCCGATGACTTTGGCTTTTCGGCTTTGCCGGGCGGTTATGGCTCGCATAGCTATTTCATGGCCGGAAACCTAGGTTATATATGGAGTTCAACGGAGTTTGACGAATATAGCGCTT
>JGI24696J40584_12961419_pt1 | contig 15573 bp, 1 predicted proteins | sample TergutCo191P4_FD_40584 | JGI IMG/M metagenome (IMG submission 40584)
GGCAGTGTAACGTTAGCTTCAGTATATGTACAGGGAACCAATGTTAAATGGTATGCCAGCGAGACCTCCGAAGAGGTATTGCCGTCAACCACCTCTGTAGTAAGCGGCGCTATTTACTGGGTATCTCAAAGTATTGGCGGTTGCGAAAGCGCACGTTCTTACGTGAAGGTGATCATCAACGAAGAGTTGGTGGTTCCTGCCCCTGAAATTACGTCTCCGCAGTACTTCTGCGAAGGGGGTACTTATACCCTTGCCAACATGACCTTACCACAGGGCATGACCGTAGCATGGTACAACTCCATGAACGTTTTATTACCGACAACCACAACATTAGTGGACGGAGAAACTTATTATGCCGCCTTGATTAATGGCGACTGTGAAAGCACCGATCGTACACCGGTAGACGTTGTATTTACCAATGGTATTACTACTGAAGTAGATATCACGACTCCGCAATACTTCTGCGAAGGAACTACCTTGAACAATGTAGCCGTACCGCACACCAACATTGTATGGTATGCCACCATTGATGGTACTATTCCATTGTCGGGCAATACGATCCTGACGTCAGGCACTTATTATGCAGCCTTGTTAGTAGGTGAAGATTGTGAAAGCACAGTACGTACAGCTGTAGAGATAGGAATAAATCCTGTAAATTACACCTATCCAACCACTGAGCAAGCATTCTGCTATGCAGCAACAGTAGCTGACCTTTCGGCTACAGGTTACGGTATCGTATGGTATGCTGATGAGACACAACAAACAGTGTTGTCGTTGGATGTAGCATTAACCAATGGCGCTACTTATTATGCCGCCAGCACCAATGAAGATTGTTCATTGATAACCATGGCTGTAAAAGTAAGTGTATATGCCAACATTCCGGCTCCGACCGTAAGCACACCGTACGAATTGTGTTCTACGGGTGGAACATTAACATTAGGTATGATACCTGTAAATGGCATTGCAGTTAAATGGTATGCAACGGAGACCTCAGAGGCAGAATTGCCATTGACCACGACGCTCGTGGATGGTACGATCTACTGGGTATCTCAAAGCATTGGAACTTGCGAAAGCGGACGTTCTTACGTGAAAGTGATTATCAATAACGCAATGACAGTACCGGCTCCTGCTATCACTTCTCCGATGGAGTTGTGCGAAAATCTGTCAGGCATCATCACCTTAAACGAACTTCCGGTTAACGGACAGACCGTAGTATGGTATGAAGATGCCCAAGGCACCAGCCCGATTCCGTCCACCATGCCGATCACTTTTGGTATGACACTTTATGCAAGTCAAATCATAGGTGAATGCGAAAGCACTACGCTTACACCTGTAACCATTACTTTTGTACCTGCGCTTACAACTACGCCAACCATCACTACGCCTCAGTATTTCTGCGAGGGTGCTATGATCAGCACGATCGTTACTACTGAAAACGTTGTATGGTATGCTACCATGACATCGACCCAGCCGTTATCGGCAACCACTCTTTTGACAACAGGTAACTATTATGCAGCGCTTGTTGTAGGGACAGGTTGTGAAAGCACAAGACGTACTGAGGTATCCATTGTTATCAATCCTGACAACTATACTCCGTCAGCAGAAAATCAATACTTCTGCGGCGAAGCTACAGTAGGAGACATTGCTACTACGGGCTCAGGTATCGTATGGTATTTAGAACCGGAATTGGAAAATTCTGTTTCTTTGAATGATCCTGTAGTTGATGGCACAACCTATTATGGCGCCAGCATCAATGGTGATTGTTCACTGGTAGTTGCAATTGTAACAGTTCATATTTACGATCACATCATTCCGCCAGCAGTAACCACTCCGTACGAATTGTGTGGAACAGAAGGCAACTTGACGTTGAATGACCTTCATGTAGAAGGTATGAATATCAAATGGTATGCAAGCGAAACTTCTGAAGAGGAATTGCCATCTACTACACCAATTGTGAACGGTGTTGTTTACTGGGTATCTCAAGGTATAGGCGAATGCGAAAGCGCACGTTCTTATATCAAGGTTATCATCAACAGCGAGATGGAAATTCCTGCTCCTGCAATCACCTCTCCGATGGAATTGTGCGAAAACTTGCGCGGCGCTATCAGATTGAACCAGTTACCGGTTAATGGTTTGACTATTAAATGGTACAGCGATCCTCAAGGAATGAATGAAGTACCTGCAAGCACAATATTATTAGTTAATAAGACCTATTATGCAGCTCAAATCATAGGTGAGTGTGAAAGCACATCGCTTACATCGGTAAGCATCGTATTTGTACCTGAAATTACAAATACACCTGCTGTAACCACACCGCAATACTTCTGCGAAGGCGCGATGATCAGCAGTATAGTAGCACCGAGCAATCTGTTGTGGTATGCTACGGCATCATCAACAGTTCCATTGGCGCCTAACACTATCTTGACCGCGGGCACCTACTATGCAGCTTATGCTGTAGGCACAGGCTGTGTAAGTACGCAACGCGTAGAGGTAGAAATCATTATCAATGAAGTTCCCGATGAATACCTAACCGATACACAAAACTTCTGTTTCAACGCTGTAATTGGCGACCTGAAAGTTAGCGGTTACGGTGTAACATGGTACACGGAAGAAACATTAGTAAATGCATTGTCGGTGGATGAAGTATTAGTTAATGGCATGACCTATTATGCCGCCAATACTACTGAAGATTGTGCAATACTGTTCTATGCAGTAACGGTTAATCTATACGACCACTTACCTCCTCCTACGGTATCCACTCCATACGAATTATGCTCTGTAGGCGGCACGCTGACATTGTCAGATGTTCCGGTACAAGGAACCAATATTCAATGGTATGCCAGTGAATATGGCGATGATGCACTTGACATCAACACGCCTATTGTAAGCGGCACCATCTATTGGGTATCACAAAGCGTTGGTAATTGTGAAGGCGCACGTTCTTACGTGAAAGTTATCATCACTGAAGAGATGGTAATCCCTGCACCTGCAATGATGACTCCGCAATATTTCTGCGAAACCAGTACTTATACACTTGCCAATATGGTATTGCCACAAGGCGTTACCATAGTATGGTACGATGCAGCAGACAACCAACTGCCATTAACTACGCCATTAGTAGATGGCGCTACCTATTATGCAGCATTACTCAACGGTGAATGTGAAAGCACCAACCGTACTGCAGTAACGGTTATCTTTGATACAGAAATTAACACTACTGTTAATATTACCACTCCTCAATATTTCTGTAATGGTGCCATGATCAACAGTATCGTAGTTCCTTACACCAACATTGTATGGTATGCTACGATAGATGGTACTGAGCCGTTGCCGGCAAATACAATCTTAGTTACTGGTACTTATTATGCAGCGTTGTCGGTAGGCGAAGACTGTGAAAGCACAGTACGCACAGCTGTAGACATAGACATTGATCCTGTTAACTACACATATCCTAAAACCGATCAACACTTCTGTACTGCAGATGCTGTTGTAAGCGATTTGAAATTAGTGGGTTATGGTATTACATGGTATGCTGATGAAACATTAACAACAGCATTGTCATTGGATGCACCGTTAGTTCATGGCGCTACCTATTATGCAGTGAACTCCAACGGAGATTGCTCATTGATAACCAATGCAATAACAGTTTATATTTATGACAAAGTTACGCCTCCTACTGTAACCACTCCTTACGAATTGTGTGGTGAAGAAGGCAATCTATTATTGTCAGATATCTATGTACAAGGCAATAATCTTCAATGGTATGCCAGCGAAGAGGGTGATGATGCTTTAGCCGACAACACTCCTATTGTAAGCGGTACGATCTATTGGGTATCACAAAAAATTCAAAATTGCGAAAGCGCTCGTTCTTATGTGAAGGTAATCATCAACAAAGATATGGTGGTTCCCGCTCCTGTGATTATGACGCCGCAATATTTCTGCGAATCACATAGCTATACCCTTGCCGACATCGTATTGCCGCAAGGAGCAAAAGTAGTATGGTATGATGCAATAGGCAACGGATTACCGTTAACTACCCCATTAACTAATGGAGTTACTTACTATGCTGCGTTGCTCAATGGTGAATGTGAAAGTACGCAACGTACTCCTGTAAAGGTATTCTTCGTAACAGAGATTACTACAGTAGTTAATATTACAACACCGCAATACTTCTGCGAAGGTACAACTCTTAACAGTGTAATAGTACCTTCAGGAAACATTGTATGGTATGCAACCATCGATGGCACCACTCCATTGGCGGGCAATACGATCCTGACTTCAGGCACTTATTATGCAGCATTGAAAGTAGGTGAAGATTGTGAAAGCACAGTGCGTACAGCCGTAGTGATAGGAATAAATCCTGTTGAGTACAGCTATCCAACCACTACTCAAGCATTCTGCGATGCCGCAACAGTAGCTGATCTATCAGTTACCGGCTATGGCATTGTATGGTATGCAGAAGAAACATTGGAAACAGCATTATCATTGGATGTTCTGTTAATTCACGGCGCAACCTATTATGCAGCCAATACTAATGAAGATTGCTCTTTGATAGCCAAGGCAGTAACCGTAAGTGTCTATGCTAACATTCCGGCTCCAACCGTAAGCACGCCATTTGAATTATGTTCTACAGGCGGAACCTTTACTTTGGCAGATATTCCGGTAATTGGCATTGATATTCAATGGTATGCTACTGAGACTTCAGAAGAAGTATTGCCGTTGAGCACCGAACTCGTGGATGGCACAATCTACTGGGTAGCTCAAAAAGTTGGCGAATGCGAAAGTGGACGCTCTTATGTGAAGGTTATCATCAATAATGAAATGGTTGTACCGGCTCCTGCTATCACTTCTCCGATGGAGTTGTGTGAAAATCTGTCTGGCATCATTACATTAGGCGAACTTCCGGTTAATGGCTTGAACATAGTTTGGTACGGCGATCCTCAAGGTACCAGCGCGCTTCCGGCTAACATGCCGATCACGTTTGGCATGACGCTTTACGCAGCTCAACTCATAGGCGAATGCCAAAGCAGTTCATTGACGCCCGTAACGATTATCTTTGTACCGGCGCTTACAACTACGCCAACCATTACTTCTCCTCAGTATTTCTGCTATGGTGCGATGATCAGCACAATTGTAACTACTGAAAACGTTGTATGGTATGCAACAGCTACCTCAACTGAACCGTTGTCGCCGATTACCATTTTGGCAACCGGCACTTATTATGCAGCGCTTCATGTAGGACCTGGTTGTGAAAGTGCAGGACGTACGCCAGTAGACATAGTGATCAATCCTGAAGACTACTTGCCGACAGCTGAAACACAATACTTCTGCGGCGAGGGTACTGTAGCTGACCTTATTACTACAGGCTCAGGTATCGTATGGTATTTAGAACCCGAATTGGAAAACACTGTTTCTTTGAATGATCCGGTAGTTGACGGCACAACTTATTATGGCGCCAGCATCAACGGCGATTGTTCATTGATAGTTTCGGTAATAACAGTTTATATTTATGAACACTTGATTTCACCCGCTGTAACCACTCCTTACGAATTGTGTGGAACAGAAGGTAATTTAACGTTAGCCAATGTTCCTGTAGAAGGTATCAACATCAAATGGTATGCAAGCGAAACTTCTGAAGAGGTGTTGCCTATGAATACACCAATTGTAAACGGTACTATTTACTGGGTATCTCAAAGCATAGGCAATTGCGAAAGCACACGTTCTTATATCAAGGTTATCATCAACAGCGAAATGGTAGTACCTGCTCCTGAGATCATCTCTCCGATGGAGTTGTGTGAAAACTTGCGCGGCGCTATCAGATTGAATCAGTTACCGGTTAACGGTTTGAATATTGTATGGTACAGCGATCCTCAAGGAACTAATGAAGTACCCTCAAGTACTTTACTATTCTATAACATTACTTACTATGCAGCTCAAATCATAGGTGAATGTGAAAGCACATCGCTTACACAGGTGGACATCGTATTTGTACCTGAAATTACAACTACACCTAATGTAACTACGCCGCAATACTTCTGCGAAGGCGCGATGATAGGCAGCATAGAGGCGCCCAACAACCTGTTATGGTATGCAAGCGAAACCTCTAATGTTCCGTTGTCCGTTAACACCATTTTGGTGAGCGGTACCTACTATGCAGCTTATGCTATTGGCACAGGCTGTGTAAGTACACAACGCGTAGCGGTAGAGATCTTTATCAATGAAGGTCCCGATGAATACCCAACCGATACCCAAACCTTCTGCTACGGCGCTCAAATAGGAGACTTGGCAGTGAGCGGCTACGGTGTAACCTGGTTCACGGAAGAAACATTGGAAAATGCCATGCCACTGGATGCAATGCTCGTTCACGGTATGACTTATTATGCAGCCAAGACCACAGAAGATTGTGCAATACTGTTCTACGCAGTAACAGTAAATGTATATGACAATGTACCTCCTCCAACTGTAAACTCATTCTACGAATTGTGCGCTGTTGAAGGCAATTTGACCTTGGCAAATGTGCCGGTAACAGGTATGAATATTCAGTGGTATGCCAGCGAATATGGCAACGATCCGCTTGATATTAACACACCTATCGTAAGCGGCACAATCTACTGGATATCACAAAGTGTAGGTGGATGTGAAAGCGCACGTTCTTACGTGAAGATCATCATCACTGAAGATATGGTAATCCCTGCACCTGCAATGATGACTCCGCAATACTTCTGCGAAACAGGTACTTATACACTTGCCGACATGGTATTGCCACAAGGCGTGAACATAGTATGGTACGATGCTGCAGACAACCAACTGCCGTTAACTACACCATTAGTAGATGGCGCTACCTATTACGCAGCATTGCTCAACGGTGAGTGTGAAAGCACTGACCGCACAGCAGTAACGGTTATCTTTGAAGCTGAGATCAACACCACAGTGAATATTATAACTCCTCAATATTTCTGTAAAGGTGCAATGATCAGTAGTATCGTAGTTCCTTACACCAACATTGTATGGTACGCTACCATAGATGGTACTGAGCCGTTACCGGCATATACAATCTTAACTACAGGTACTTATTATGCAGCGTTGTCGGTAGGCGAAGACTGTGAAAGCACAGTACGCACAGCTGTAGACATAGACATTGATCCGGAAAATTATCAGTATCCTACTGCCGATCAATTCTTCTGCACTGTTGCCGTAGTGAGCGATTTAACTGTAACAGCTTATGGCATTACGTGGTATGCTGAAGAAACATTAGAAACCGCATTGTCTTTGGACGAACCGTTAGTTCATGGCGCTACTTACTATGCCGCCAACACCAACGGAGATTGTTCATTGATAGCCATTGCGATCACCATTTATATTTACGACAATGTTACGCCTCCTATCGTAAGCTCACCTTATGAATTATGTGGCACTGAAGGAAGTGTAACGCTGGAATCGATCTTCGTACAAGGCAATAACATTCAATGGTATGCCACTGAAACAGGCGATGACTTGTTAGACATCACCACTCCTGTTGTAAGCGGCACCATCTATTGGGTATCACAAAAAATTGACAAATGCGAAAGCGAACGCTCTTACGTGAAGGTAATCATCAATGAAAATATGGTAGTACCTGCTCCTCAAGTAGCTTCTCCGCAATATTTCTGCGAAACGGGTACCTATACACTTGCTAACATGGTAGTGCCTCAAGGCGCTAACATAGAATGGTATGATGCAATAGGCAACGGATTACCGTTAACAACAACCTTAGTTGACGGTGAAACTTACTATGCAGCACAACTCATTGGCGAGTGTGAAAGTACAGAACGTACGCCTGTAACCGTAATCTTTAGTGATACGGAAAAACTTGAATTAATTATTGCTAATCAATCATTCTGTGATGGCGCTACTATTTCAGATATTCAAGTACCATATTCTAATATCAGTTGGTATTACAACATAGATGGTGTTACCCCATTAAAAGCAATTGACAGATTGCTAAGTCATACTTACTATGCTGAAATTAAGATTGATGAAGATTGTACCGTAACAGAACGTGTTCCGGTAGTGATTACCATCGGCGAACCTGCATCGGTTATTACTGAAAGCGAACAATCCTTCTGTACAAGCGCTACTATTGCCGACTTGCAAGTAAGCGGTTACGGAATCACATGGTACGCAAGTTTAGATGCTACCGAGCCATTGGATATAACTATGCCGGTAGAACACCTTGCTACCTATTACGTAGCTAACGAAGTAGGCGATTGCGCAAGCGAACGTGTAGCAGTAACCGTTTATCTGTATGAAAATCTTAATCCGCCAACATTAGAGTCTCCGTTGAAACTATGTGTAACGGAAGTATCAGGATTAACATTGGCGTCAGTGAAAGTACTCACAGGTCAAAATATCACATGGTATTCAGACGAGTTTGATGGTGACGAACTACCACTAACTACACTGTTAGTAGATGGCGGCATTTACTGGGCTTCTCAAACCATGGGACGTTGCGAAAGCGGACGTTCTTATGTGAAAGTTGAGCTTATTCCTGAAATGGTTATCCCTGCACCAAATGTACCATCACCACAAGAATTTTGTAGCTTGGGTGTTAATACCTTGGCAGACTTGATCCATAATGGTCAAACATTAGTATGGTATTTGAATCCGGTAGGTGGAACTCCGCTGCCGTCCAACACCACATTAATGAACGGATGGACCTATTACGCAGCACAAGAGATAGGTGACTGTGAAAGCACAGAACGCACTCCTGTATGGGTACAACTCAGAACTTATATCGAAATGACACTTGAAATTGCACCGCAATCATTCTGCGAAGGAGCATTGTTAAGCGACATTCCGGTATCTTACAACAATGTTGTATGGTACGCCACCGCAACCTCTACCCAACCGCTGCCGCTGAACATTATTCTGGAAACAGGTAACTATTATGCAGCAGTTAAAGTAGGCGCTTGTGAAAGCATTATTAGAACTAAGGTGCCTGTTACTATTAGCGTACCTTCTGCTCCAATTACATCGTTAGATCAAGATTTCTGCGGAAGTGCAGTGGTTGCCGATCTGTATGCTGTTGGCTACGGAATACATTGGTACGAATCAATAGACGCTACTGTGCCAATGGCTTTAGACGCTCCGTTAGCAGATCAAGGCATTTACTATGTGTCTCAAAGCAACGGTGATTGTGTAGGCGAACGTACTGCTGTTCACGTTAACATCTTCCCAACTCCGGAACCTCCGGTATTTGACGAAGATGCTGTAGCTGAAATTTGTGATGGCGAAGTTATTGATGTACCATTCTTATTAAACTTGATTGATGTAGTAGATGTGTATGACTATGTATTCTACATGGACGAAACCTGTAAGATACCATTTACAACTACCATAACTACTAACTATGCTGTTGCTACTTCTCACACATTCTATGCTATGGCATATTACATGGGAACCAACTGTACTCATGCAGTTGAGGATGCATTAGTGATAACCGTACAGGTTAACCCGCTTCCTGAAGCTCCTGTTGTGATTGAGGGCGCAGACTTGAGTGTATGCTCAGGTGTTGTAATTGATGTAGCATTATTAGAAAGTTTAATCACTTACAATGCTGCTGAAGTAACCGTTGAATACTATATGAATGCAGCATGTACGCAACCATTCACGCCAATTACTACCAATGTATCTCTTGCACTCTCGCATACAATCTATGTAATAGCAAGAGACATTGCTACCGGATGTGCTACTGCAAGTGATGACGCATTAGTATTGACAATAACAGTAGATCCTCGTCCTGATGCACCGTTAGTAATTCAAGGCGCTGACTTGGGCGTTTGCTCAGGTGTAGTGATCAATGAGGCTAAATTGTTAAGTGTGATCGCTTACAATCACAACCTGTTAACTGTAGAATTCTACATGGATGCAGATTGTACGATACCGTTCACACCAATCACTACAGATTATGACGTTGCAACCTCACACACTATCTATATTATTGCAAGATCAATTGCAACAGATTGTGCTACAGCTATAGAAGATGCATTAGCATTAACTATTACGGTTCATCCGCTTCCCGAAGCGCCTGTTATCGCTGCTGGAGCTGTATTAGTGGTTTGCGACGGTGAAATGATTACAATACCTATGCTCGACAGTTTCATTACTTACAATCCTGCTTTGGTAACCGTTGAGTTCTATAAAGATGCTGATTGCACAATACCGTTTACACCGATTACTGCACATTATAATGTTGCAACATCACATACGATATATGTAATAGCTGTTGATAGAATTACCGGTTGTAAGACCAATGCTGAAGATGCATTAGTGTTAACTATAGAAGTTGAACAACTTCCGTATGTTAATGTAACTGACTTCATCTACTGTGCAGGCGAACCTGCTGCTGAATACACCTTTGAAGGTAGCGGCAACACCACATTCTATTGGGAAGAAATTATAGGTTACAACGTAGGTCTTCCTGTAACGCAAGGTGTGAATACCATTCCTGCATTCGTAGCTCAAAACTTCGGCTTTGAATATGTTGAAGCATGGTTTAAAGTAACTCCGATTAGCGAAAACGGATGTGAAGGTGAAACAAGATATTTCATGATCACTGTAAATCCGAAACCGGTTACTACTCCTGTTCAAGATATGATTTACTGCAACGGAAGCATAGCTCCGAGATTTGACTTCACAAGCGATATTCCTAACACTTTCTTTGAATGGGAATTTGTAAATGAAGCAGGCAGCACGATGATACAGGGAGTTCCGGCAGCTGGAGCAAACTACATCCCAGAATTTAATGCCATCAATACAGGTAATGTGCCGGTAATCGGTAAATACCGTGTAAAAGCAAGCTATTCTTATGCTAACCTTACTTGCGAGGATGACAATTGGCAGTATTTCAATATCGTAATCTTGCCAACTCCGGGAATACCCGCAGTAATGCCTCCTCTGCAAACGATATGTTCAGGAGGTCAAACAGCACCGATCTCATTTAGCAGCACTGTTAATAATGTAACGTTTGTTTGGGAATTCAACGCAGGCGATCTATTGCCAAACTTCCCAGTAAATGGTACAGGAAATATCCCGTCTTATACAATTCAACATGGTAATCTCTTCTCCCTTAGCGCTACTTACAACGTATGGGCGGTATTGAATTATCCTGAATATCCCGGATATACTTGTGCAAGTGCAACCACTACCTTTGGTATTATTGTGAGCCCAACGCCACAAACTGCCACTGTAGAACCGTTTATCTATTGCAATGAAGAGATGGCTCCGGCTTATACCTTTACTGGAAACAATCCGTTGGCAACCTATGATTGGACACAAATTTCAGGTCCATCAATTGGAGTACCATCAAGTGGCACTAATATCTTCCCTGCGTTCCAGGCGCACAATAACACCAATGCTCCAATAGTAGCTACTTTCAAAGTTTTGGCATCTTACGGAGATTTGTGTCCTGAAACTACAGGTGTAACCTTCACGGTTACGATATTGCCAACGCCAACAGTAACGGCAAATCCTGTTCATCAAACTATTTGTTCAGGCGGCTCAACAGTTCCGGTGACCTTTAACAGTAATATTGCACTCGTTACCTACGAATGGCATAAAATCTCTGGAAACATTGAAGAGTTACCAATATCAGGCACAGGCAACTTTGGAAGTTACATGCTTGTAAATAACGGCTCAACCGTTAAAGAGCAAATTTATGAAGTAACACCGATAATGAACTATGAAAATCATACTTGTTATGGTGCTTCTACTCAATTCACTATCACCGTATTGCCGCAACTGCAGATCAATACAATTACTTCACCAATGGTATATTGCCATAATGAACATACACAAGCATTTGAATTTGGTAATACATCAGGCGTAACTTACACTTGGACACTCATGAATGGCGTTAATGTTGGTCTTCCTGCATCAGGTACAGGTCAACTACCGAGCTTCATTGCACAAAACCCAAGCAATAACAACGTTTTGGAAGCTATTTACCAAGTGGTTGCAAGTGTTACTACAAATAATGTAACGTGCAGCTCTGATCCTGTAACATTCAGCATCATTGTTAATCCAACTCCATCAGTAACATTGAGTATTCCTACTTATGAATTCTGTGATGGCGAACAAACTTCTGCAATCGACTTGGTTGCTCTATTTGCCAGCTTGAACAACGCAGCAGGAACAGTTTATAAATGGAACGTGGTTAGCGGTGATGTGGGCATGATTGTCCTTAACGGTACTGATATGATTCCGGCATTTACTGCTCAGAGCGGTACTGCCATCATCGAAGTATCTGCCAAATTTGGCGAATGTGGCAGCGATGCTAAAGCAACATTTATGATCAAAGTGAATCCGAAACCATACTTAACCAGCGCTACAAACAGTGGTATCATCTGTTCGGGCTCAACGTTCAGCTATGCAGTTACCACTTCGGTGCCTGTAAATCAAATATCTTGGACAAGAGTCGCACATCCTGATATTAACAATGGTGCAGGCAATACCGGCAATGGCGCTTATATTAGTGAAAAACTTCACAATGCAGGCTCTGCCGCTGTTACTGTAACCTATATCATTGGCGCTCAAGTAGGCGAATGCGAATATCCAAATATGGGCGAAGTGCTTGTAACCGTTATTCCTGATATTGAATTAAATGTTGAACCGCTGATTACAGTTTGTAAAGGCGAGCCATCAGTTGTAATTAATTACAACATTAATGCTGAAGGCGCTCAATACAAATTGTTATTCGGACCGGAAGCTATTGCTGCAGGGTTCGTTAATGTACCTTATACCGATCTGCCGGCATCTGCATTCAACATCTTGATTCCGCAAACGGCTAAGCCAGGACTTTACACGCTGACCATCTCCGTTCGTTTTGGCGACTGCACAAACGACTATGATGTGGTAATCGCTGTAAATACGGTACCGGTGGCAACAGATATGTCTGCAGCCAACTTGTACTTCTGTGCTGGCGAGGAGGTGTCTCTATTTGTTAACATTGAATCGATTGCTCAATATCAATGGTACTTTGAAGGTGTCTTGATACCGGGGGCAACAGGTTCTTCTTATACAATGTCATTTGATGAATCAATAGCAGGCGTTTATTCCGTTGAAATTTCTAATGAATGCGGTAGTGTACAATATTTCTTCAATGTTTACAGAAATCCGGCTACTATTGAAAGAAAATGGGATGATGTAATCTATGTTGACAACAGCGACAAAAAATACGTATCTTATCAATGGTATAAGGACGGTGAACCTGTAACTGTTGACGGTAATTCTCAATACTATACCGAAACAGGTTGCTTCACGCCTCAAGCAGAGTATTACGTGAAAGCGTACAAGATGGATGGTACTTACGATGAAGCTTGCCCGATTATTCCTAATGACGGTACATGCCTCTCCGGCGTAATGATCTATCCTAACCCTGCACTCAGCGGTACAAACGTAACAATCTTAGTGGATGATGAACAACCTGAAGCTACTGCCTTGATTTACAACATGCTTGGCAAGTTAGTGGGTGATGTTCAAATCACAAGCCGCTCTACTGACGTAGTAGTCAACTATGCTGCCGGTACTTATACCGTTAACATAATGATGAAGAACGGTAAACAATATGTTAAGAAACTCATTATTGTAAAATAACCGAGTGTTTTTATCCGGTAGGGGAGAATGCCCCTACCGGATAAAAATTATTAATAAAGATGATTAAATAAATAAATAGTACATATATGAAAAAAAATCTTTTATTATTCTTTTTAATACTTTTTAGTATTCAAGCGATGTCACAGGAAAAAGGTCTCTACCTTACTTTATCGGGGGGCATTGGACCTACAGGTTTCAGGTATAAGATGACCGATGTCAACTTTGCCGACCCCAACCGTAACATCTTACTCGGTGGTCAAGTCGGGCTTGGCGCAAGCTACTACTTTACAAAACATGTAGGGGTATCCCTTGGATTAGGAGTCTCTCACTACAGAACCAAAGCCAAATTAATGGGAAATTTTGAAGTGGACAATTACTTCGTATTAGGTAAAAATTATACGGATAATGATCCTTTTGTAGGGCATCTTACCAATTATGAATTAAGAGTGAGAACCCAAGATTGGGTTGAATTTCAATCAAGTAAATTCTTTGAAATTCCCGTAACTCTTAATTTACAGAAGAAATTCGGAGAGAAAGAGGGCTTTGGCTTGTATCTTGCCGTGGGAGCTAAATTTCAAATCCCTTTCAATGCAAGATATGAAGTGATTGACGGCGAAAACGCCAAACAATCCAAACTCAATGTCTCCGGATATTACGAGGAACATAACCTTGAATTGGGCAGGTTTGATTTACCTGATCTATCATCACATGGATTTGGGAAAATTTACAATCCAAGCGAAGTTTTAAACAATGCTAAAGGAAAATTGGATATGAAATTCAATATTGCATTAGTTGGAGAAGCAGGTATATTAATCTCTTTAAGTAGAAGAGTTGACCTCTCCTTAGGCGCTTTTATCGATTACGGACTATTAAATGTTAATAAACATAAAGATCTGGAAGAAGAACTTTTTATCGGTCCGGATAATGATTATGTTACCGGTGCTGAAAAATATAAGGTGGCTGAAGGGATCTCCTATAACCCACTGATGCGCACCAAGTATGTACATAAAGTGAGCACTTTCTCTTATGGCGGAAAAGTGGGTATTCGTGTCAAACTCGGTAAACTGTCGGTAAAAGAGGAACAGAAACAAGAGCCCGTATCTGTACTGCCTCCGAGACGCGATACAGTATTTCTTCAACCTCCTGTTCAAGAACAACCCCAGCTGGATTCTCTGTTAAAAGCAATTATGGATGCCTTAGATGAAGCTTTGAAACAAAAACCGGTTGCTCCTATTCCTCAGCCTATACTTGCTATTCCAAAACAGGTGGACGAAATGTATGACTACTATCCCGGAGTGTATGCTGATGAAGATATGGCTATCTTATTTGAACCTGTTTACTTTGATCTTGACAAAGCTACACTTAAACCCGAAAGTATTAGAATTTTGGACAATAAGGTGATCATTTTGAAAAAATATCCCGAAATTATCTTGTTAGTTTATGGTAATACCTGTGACTTGGGAAAAGATACGCATAATCTTTCATTAGGACAACGACGTGCTGATGCCGCAAAGAACTATTTGATAAGTAAAGGTATTGAACCTAAAAGATTTGAAACATCAACGATGTCGAAATTCAATCCGGAGTTGCCCAATATTAACGAAGAAAATCGTCAACACAACAGACGCGATGACTTCAAACCGTTGTTTCTTAAGAGATAATTATTGAAGTTTTCCGTTTATCCTCCTATAGCAGGGGTGCAGTGCGCTGTATCCCTGCTTTTTTTATTTTGATCTAACTGTATTAATTCGCACGGCAATTCACTGCTACTAAGGGTTCTCCTGATTTCGATGCCATTTCCTGACTTAACGGTTTCCTTGTCTTCCTTATTCAGGAGGCCAACCGCTTTAAATGATTGCCCAGCCTCTTGTTCCAGATTCCTCCCTTCGGTACCTATGACAGATTTACGTAATAGTTTGATTTTGAGTGATAATATAGTTG
>JGI24696J40584_12961418_pt1 | contig 15556 bp, 17 predicted proteins | sample TergutCo191P4_FD_40584 | JGI IMG/M metagenome (IMG submission 40584)
CCCGCCAGACAAGATTCCGCATACGATAAAAGCTCGCGCCCTACCCCCCCCCTCTGGTATTGGGGTTGAACGGCAATCTTAAAAACTCGACCGCAGGTTGGTTCGCAGTCGCGGTAAAATCCGTATGATATTGCTCCAATAAGATTGTTGTCCCAATCAACACAAGCTGTTGTTAGATTACTGACCTGGTAATACAGTACTTGTGCAAACATATTTTCAAATTCTTCCTGTTTCTTGACGCGATTCATATCTATGGTTTCACAATATAACTGAGCAATCTCCTCAGCATACTCGCCCCTTTTGGTGTCCAAAAGCGAGTATTTTGGTATAATTAAATCGCAATCCATTCTTTTATTGTATCACACTTACGCTAAAAAGTCAAAAAGGCTTGCTTTATAGATTAATTTGTGACTATTGTCGCTAATCTATGCAACGTCTTTTCCGCCATCATTTGTTGGGCGATCTGTTGACGAGCCTCGGGGGTTTCGAAATGCTGTCGCAGGTTCGGATCGTTGTATTGACTGATGATTTTCTCCTGCTGGGCGGTGACCTCTTCGTCGGTGACCGTGATGTTCCAATCGCGCGTTAGTTGCGCCATAACGAGGCTGGTCCGTACGCGTTTTTCGGCCGCTGGACGGAGTTCCTTAGCTATCCATTCATCGTGCGTCAATTTTTCCTGTTCCAGATACGTGTCCAGCGTCATCCCACGATAAGTCAAATTTTCGCCAAATTGACGTTCCAGCGCCACCAATTGGTCCTCGATGAGGATTTCCGGCGCTTCGACTTTGGATTTTTCCGTGAGTTCGGTTAATAAATCATCCTGGAATTTCCGCTCGGCCTCGTATTCGGCGCGCGCGGTGAGCTCTTTTTTGATATCCTTTTTCAAATCAGCCAGCGTTTTGATATCTGGCGCGATTTGGGATGCAAATTTGTCGTCTAACGCTGGTAATTTGACCTCTTGGACTTTCTTTAGGACGATTTTGAACTGGACCGCCTGACCGGCCAAATTCTGCGCGCCGTAATCTTCCGGAAAAGTTAGTGGTAAATCGAATTCGTCGCCAGCTTTTTTGCCGATAATTCCTTCCTCGAATCCCGGAATAAAGGAATTCGAACCCAGTTTCAGCGCGTAATCGGTCGCTTTTCCACCGTCAAATTCCACGCCGTTTTTCATCCCGGTAAAGTCAATTATCACCTCATCGCTGATTTTCGCCGCACGTTTGACTTCTTTTTTGGTGGCCGATTCTCCCCGCAAGCGCTCAATAACTTCGTCGATTTCTTTATCAGTGATTTTGACGAGCGATTTCTTGGTTTTCAATTTGAACACATCGGCCAATTTCACTGATGGTACGATTTGAATCACAGCTGTGAATTCCAAAACCTGCGCTGGGACGAATTTCGTAATAGAAATATCAGGTCGGTCGAGCAATTGTAGCTGTTCGAGACGGATTAGTTCGACCAACGCCGCATTGATGGCGGTGTTAATCGCTTCGTCGGCCAATTTCGCTTGGTCAACGTGCTTAGCCGCGACCTCTGGGGGAACGTGACCCTGACGGAAACCCGCGACCTTAACATCGCCGGACAATTTCTTGATCGCCGCAGCGTGATGCTCCGCGACGTCCTCTGACGCTACCTCTATGCGATATTCAATCTTGCCCTTCTCTAAATCTTTTCTCGTATGTTTCATGGTGGGGGTATTATAGCAGATGATGGGGGGATAGTAAAATTAGGCGGCGTTGAGAGCTGCCTCTAGCAGCCTCTTATTGCGCATAATCGCAACCGTGTGCACGCGGAACATATCCTCTAGTTCATTCCTTTGGCTAAGCGACAACTCATCGAGCATCAGGGTGTAGCCGCCGTCATTAAAATTGTCCTCGTAGTGCTCGGTAATTGCTTTTTTGGAAGAATCTACCCTAGAGAGGGCGGCCTTCATCGCAGTACGGTGCTCAATGCGTCTTTGCGAATCACCATCTGCCTTAGGAAGGTTGTATGCAGCAGTTATGTTAACTTCTAGATCTATATCCCTGGCTTCCACGGCGGGAGGGCCCTCGGATTCCGCTAGCGACGTTACAAATCGCGCCTCCGCTACGGAATTTCTTGGATACAACGCAGACCTACCGAGAAGTTGTAGTACACGAACCCTCATCCTATCTACTATATTAGGCTTGTTACTAGGGTCGTTTGAGTGACGAATAACCGCTTCTTCGTTATAGGTCATGCCGCGCACTATTTGTATAACGGCTGGAGGAAATAGTTTCCCTAGATTTTCGAGCGTAACTGATGTGTCCTCGATTGTATCATGCAAAATAAGCGCGGTAGTTAGCACCGCGCCATGTCCCCTGTCGAGAGCAGTAAGGGCAGCTTTCTCTAGATGATACGTTTTAGGTACATCCGCAACCCCGCCGTAAAGCTGCCCCTTGTGTATCTCGTGGACAAGCCCGAGCGCGGAGAGAATCATCTCGTAACCATTAACGTAAGACCGGTCGAGCTCGTGCGGCAATATCGCTTCCGACGAATGGTTCGGGTAGAATTCAGTGGTTCCTGGCATGTGTCGTACGACTGTACTACTATTTTGCCATGACGTCAATAATGTTATTAAGCGTAAGCTTTTCTTCTCGCTCGGTCATGACGTTCTTTAGTGTGTATTGACCGGTTTTGATTTCTTCTTCGCCAACGAATAACAGGTATGGGGCGCCAATTTTCACAGCGGCGCGGATTTTTTTGTCAATTTTACGATCGGTGAAATCGACCGCTACGTTGACGCTGGCGGCGCGGAGTTGATCGACGATCGATTGAATATTCACGTCGCCCAAGGGAACCAAAATCACATCCGTTGCGGGTTTTAATTCGGGCAGTAGATTCCAGGTGCGCAGAAACTCCATCGTCGTCGTCTCGCCGGGAGCGAAACCGACCACTGGCATGTCTTCGACGCCAAACAGCCCAACCAGGCCGTCATAACGCCCACCACCGAACATGGCGCGTTTATTATCGGGATTTTGATCGAAAACTTCGAACACGATACCAGTGTAATAATCAAAACCACGCATCAGTGTAACGTCAAATTTGACGCTGGTGATACCGCGGATTTCAATCTGTCCCAGGAGTTGTTCGAGGTCAGCGATCAATCCACTTCCTCTAATTTCGTTCGGTAAATCTTGCAAGGAACGACCCTGCAAAAGTTGATTGAGTTTTGGCATTTTTTCGTCCGCCGCGTCGGCAAAGATTTCTCGGGCTGTTTCATCAAAAATCTCGGTCGAAATCTTGGCGCGACGATCGAGCAACTTAATCATCGCTGTAGCGTCCTTTTCATCCAAATCCAGATACGTTCGCATGAGATAATCCGTCAAACGTCGATCGTTGATGCGAATAGTGAACATGTTCTCATTAGCGCCGAATTCGCGCAAAATCGCATCGGCGATTTGTATAACTTCGACGTCGGCCTCGACCGAGGGTACGCCGAAAATATCCACGTTAAGTTGCCAAAATTCGCGCTCGCGACCCTTTTGCGGTCGCTCGTAACGCATGAAATTAGCGATCGAATACAGTCGCGCGGGCAGCGGGATTTCCTGACGTCGCGCAGCCACCATCCGCGCCACGGAGGGTGTCATTTCGGGGCGAATGGTCACTCGGCGATCGCCGCGATCGAAAAACGTATATGTTTGCTCATTGACAATTTCTTCGCCCGATTTCGCCGCGTAGAGTTCGAGCGGTTCGAGAATCGGCGCGTCGTACTTTTCGTAACCAAAACGCTCGGAAATTTTGGTCCAAGTGTCAAAAATATATCGGCGCAAACGCATATCCTCTGGATAGAGGTCGCGCGCACCTTTGTAACTAGATGTATTTAAACTCATATGTGCTCCTATTTTACATTAATTCGCTCTTTTTTACTAATTTTGAGTGGTGACAGCCCCCGTTGGGACTTTTTTTAGTAATTTTTGTGTGCTACAATAGTGTAAATGAACGAATGGGGGCACCCCCATTCATTTAAAAGAAAGTGAGGGATCTATGAAGGGTTATGGTATGGTTATAGTTAACGAGGCGGGGTGGCTGGATAAACCTGAACCGACCCCTGGTCCGCTCGATGCTATTATTCGGCCGACGCTGGTGGCGCCGTGTAGTTCCGACACACACACCATGCATGGCGGTGCTGGTCCAAAGGATGATCTGATTTTGGGTCACGAGGCTATTGGGATTATTGAACGCGTTGGTAAACTTGTCAAGAATTTCAAGAAGGGCGACAAAGTGGTCGTACCCTGTGTCACTCCCGACTGGTTGTCGACCGGCGTTCAGAACCAACGAACTTTTTCGCACGATTCCTTCCTCATGGGTAGTTTCAAATTCTTGCTCAGTAAAGATGGTACTTTTGCTGAACTTTTCCACGTTAATCAAGCTGATGCGAATCTCGTCAAGATGCCCGAAACTGGTGTTTCCGACGAAGCTGCTCTGATGACGACCGACATGATGAGTACGGGTTTTCACGCCGCCGAACTGGCCGAAGTGCAGTACGGCGACGCTGTTTTAGTGATCGGGATCGGTCCGGTTGGGCTGATGGCGGTAGCTGCTGCTCAACTGAAGGGTGCCGGGCGCATCATCGCTGTTGGTACTCGTCCGATTTGTATTGAGGTCGCCCGCAGTTACGGTGCGACTGATTTCGTCAATTACAAAGAAGGTGACGTCGCCGAACAGGTCCTGCAGATGACCGACGGTCGCGGTGTTGATCGCACGATTATTGCGGGCGGCGCGGGTGACAGTCTGCACACGGCCATCGTAGCGACGCGCCCCGCCGGGGTTATCGCGAGTGTTAATTTTTATGATATTAACGACAAACTGGCGATTCCTTCCCTGGCCTGGGGTCTCGGTATGTCGCACAAAGACATCCGCGGCGGTTTTTGCCCCGGCGGCGCCGAACGCATCCGCCGCATGCTCGAACTGATCGCTAATGATCGCATCGATCCGTCCAAACTCGTCACTCATCGTTTCTATGGCTTTGATCAAATCCCCGAAGCCTTTAAATTGATGGATAAAAAGGCCCCCGACCTCATCAAACCGGTGGTTTATTTGGACAGAGACGACCCCGCCGCTGCGTCGTAACTCGGATTTTTCCAGAGTCCACCGAGCACAATTCGTTCGTCAATTTCGACTCTTAAGCCATTAGCCTCGGCGGTACTGTTCGTGGCGACCAAGTCAAAAGTAGCGTCCGCCAAGCCGCTGACCGGATAGCGCTCGATTTTACCGGGACGCACAATTACATTGTCAGGTAAAAGTCCTAATCCGCATTTGATCGCAAAAGCAGTTAATGCTTTCGGGTAACTAGTGGCAATTCTTGGGAACTGCGGCAGCACTTTAATATCCTTTGGTATTAGTAAAGCATACCACAAATCTAACGGCATAACTGGCTCAAAACTCAGACCGTCACCCTGTTCCTTGAACTTATCACCGCCCCATAACGCAAAATCCGCCATTCCCTGGGTGATGTCCAGTCGAATACTCTCGTTGCGCGCGATGCCAAATTCCCGACCGCCAGCGCATCGCATGAAGACACCTTTCCGGGAAATCTGGTGCGTCGATGTCGCACGTTTCACGCAACCACTCGAGCGATGACGCAAGATTCCCTTCTGTTAGTAATATTCTCGTAGCCGATCTGGCCCTCTCTATACTTCTCATTTCATTCTCCAAAAAATTAATTAACATTCAAAAACGCCGAGATGACCGGCGTTAGTTAGATATCACAAAACAATCCGGTCAACTCGGCAACACGTGCGTATGGGTGTTTGAAACATAACTCATATTATTATTGTAACACAAATATCTGGTGCGCACAAGAGGACTTGAACCTCCACGAGCGTAATGCTCACTAGCTCCTGAAGCTAGCGCGTCTACCAATTCCGCCATGTGCGCATAGTTGCAAACGCACATCGCTGCATTGGCAGCCGGCGTCTACGATCGTCCTTTGGCGTTGACCAACAACGACCCGCCATGTGCGCATGCGGTTTACCCGTTTGAAAATTATATCACGTCTAAAGTTAACCACGCAAATTCAGTTCCGCAAAACGATCTTCACGATAATCCTGGCGGAGTATCGCTAATAGATCACTTTGGTCGGTACCAACAATCACCCCTGGATTAAGCGTATTATAAGGATCGAAAATCGCTTTGATCTGAGTAAAGATTTCCGCCATCTTGTCACCGTACTGTTCTTTGTTAGCTGGCGCTAGTAGTCGTCCGTCGCCGAATTCGCCGCTCATTGAACCACCAAGTTTACTAACCGCACTAAGTAACTCGCCAAGTAACTTGAACACTGCTTGGCGCTGGCCAAGATTAGCCAAATTGATTAACGGTCGCACACTAACTACGCCAGCACCAAGATGTCCCCAAATACCACCCTCAATATGATTGCGATGCAACAGTTTTTTAATGGTTTCTGTTAATTCCAACACTTGACTTGGTGCAACCGCTAAGTCTGGCGCAATCGGCAGCGCCGCCGTACCGCGCTCGCTGTAATTCGTAATAGTAGCGACGCTGTGATGAATCGACCGCAGGGTTTCTTGTTCTTCCCAGTTGCTCGCAATTTTAATATCAACTACCGCTGCTTCGTCTAAAATTTTAGCAGCTTTTTTGACTTTTCTAGCGCGATACTTATCGTCGAATTCAATGAAAAGTAAAGTATCCGGCCGCTTCCCGCTGACATTTTTCCAGGCAGTACCACCGTCTTTTTGCTCAATCAACTTTAATGTGTCACCGTCGATGAATTCTAACTCACTTGGTTTGAGAGCTAATAGTTGCTCAATCAAGGCCGGTAAATCTTGATCAGCGGTAATCGCTGCTGAAATTAGTAACACATCATCAGGACGCGGCGTTAGTTTAACGATCGCTTGAGTGATTAAACCAAGCGTGCCCTGTGAACCGACCAATAGCGGTGTTAGGTCAAACGAACCATCACTACCCTTAACCAAATCAATCGCAAAACCACCCGCATTAAGCGCCGCAGAATCGGCGAAATTAGCAATAACATCAGTATTCTCGTCAATCAACGCATCGAGACCACGATAAATTCCACCTTCCATAGTTTGTAGACCTTTTTTAGAGTTCAACTCATGTTTGCTCAGACGGCCAGTTTGAATAATCTCACCATTAGCCAACACTACTTCGAGTCGGTCAGTCCAGTCACGTAACGTACCATACTTAACAGATTTAGTGCCAGCTACATTAGACGCTAATGCGCCACCAATAGTCGCAACTTTTAAATTACCATTGATAATTGGTAAGAACAGACCGTGGGTGGCCATCGCCTCTTGTAACGCTTCGAAATTCAAGCCGGGTTGGACACGCACCATTTGCGATTTAACATCAAGTTCGAGAATGCGCGACATGTGGGCTGCGAACGATATGATAGCACCGCGACCAATCGCTGCACCAGTAGTACTCGTACCATTACCGCGCGCAGTGATTGGTAAAACTTGACTACGCTCAGCCAACCGCCAAGTGAATCGCGCCACCTTGCGCACATCATTGGTTGTTCTGGGAAAGATGATGACTTGTGGAGTTTCGCGTAAAATACCACCGTCGCGCGCGAAATCAGCACGTACCGCCGGGTCGGTTGAAATTTCGCCTGTTAATTTGCCCCGTAAATACTCCGTTATTTTGCTCATGACTACATTGTATCACACTTTGATTTTTCTGTTACAATGTTAGTATGTCAAAACGACTGAGAATTATTGCCGGAAAATACAGTGGGCGATGGATTTCGGCCAATGTTGGATCAATTACGCATCCGATGGGTGATCGCGTGCGTTCGGCAATTTTTTCGATGCTCGATTCGCGTGATGTTCTGGTTGGTACACGAGTTTTGGACGCTTTCGCCGGAACTGGTGCGTTGGGATTAGAAGCGTTAAGTCGCGGCGCAGCCTTTTCGACCTTTTTGGAACAAGATAGAATTGCAGCGGATGTCATTGCTGTAAATATTACAACATTAAATGTGTCCGATCAAACAAAATTAATAAAAACAGAGGTCGGTAACTGGACAAAAATTGCTGAAAATGATAAATACAACATAATTTTCGTCGATCCGCCATACCAAAATCCACAGTTTTCCACAGTTTCTAAATTGGTTAAGCATTTACATGCGGACGGACTTTTGGTATTATCATATTCAGAGAGAGGGACTTTGCCGAACCTAAAGGGAGTTGTTGTGGTGGATAACCGAATTTACGGAGAAGCGGCAATAGCCCTCTTTCGTCTATCGGACAAATAATTGGCGCAAGGGACGTCTTTTTGATATAATATCCCCCGTACCCATCATGTGCGCGTGGCGGAATGGTAGACGCGCTAGCCTTAGGAGCTAGTGTCTTCGGACGTGGAGGTTCAAGTCCTCTCGCGCACACCAGTTTATTTTTTGAAGTCTGGATCGTTGTATGCTCGATAATCTCTCACGGACGGAATCACACCATTATAAGCTCGTTCGAACTTAATTGTTTTCGCCGAACGACAAGCATCATAAATACTTTCTTGCACAGCACGCCCAGCGGCGTGTCCAATATAATCAACCCGGGTATACAAACTGTCTTCCGTTTCTTGGAAGTATTGTAGATTATCATTGAACGGATTCTTTAGTTCGCCCGTGCTAAATACAAAAACCGTATCGCCGTCAGCCGAAGTATTCACCGGATTTATCGCACGAACTTGACCATGTGAAGCTAAATGCGCGACTCTTTCTAGATGCAATTTATTTCCTAAATCCACATTTATGCCGACAACGGAAATTGTTGTGTTGTGTTCGTTTCGCGTTACAAAATCTATTAAATCCTCATAAGATTTAAACTTGGTATTTTCATCTCTGTTTCCAGCCAAAATTTCGCCGTTTGGCAAAACAATATTACCCAGAGCATTCACTACCGACAAAGCGCAAACGGTTATGCCGTTACTTAAATCAACACGAGCTGAACCGACGCCAGCTTTCATCGCACCGCTTTTCGTACCACTTTCAACATAACGAAACTTTCCAACAGATGTGCCCGTGCCAGCTCCAACATTGCCACTTGCTACTGGTTCGTTACTTGCGTTTTCATACGCTTCACGCCCATAAACTGGGTCGTATGTTGCAACTTGCATACCCATATCGTAGACTATTGCGCCAGTTATGAACGGATTAAAGATTTGTTGGTCTTTGCCGGAACGTGTGCCTATTTGGTCGCGACGCATACATTCCATGATTTCACTTGCCGACATTAAACCTGTGTTGCTGCCGCCAGCGATGAAAATGCCGTTCTGGCCATAATTTGTATTATCTGTTCTAATTTCTTCCGTGTTGAACGCGCCAACAGCTCCACCGTAAGATTTATATGCTACTTGATAAGGTTTATCAAAAAGAATAACTGTACAACCCGTTAGTTTGTCCAGATGCGTAGAGTGTCCAACGCGCACACCGTTAAGTGCAGTCAGGGTTTTATTGTACATTTTAATGATTTCTCCAGTGTGTAACTCTATACAATCTCATATCTGTGTTATAGCACACTATTTGTTATAATACAATCATATCCTCGTTGTCAGGATCATTTGTACGAATAACAAGGAAGGTTAACGGCTCAGTTTTGGATGTATTAATAAACTCGTAAACATTGCCAGGTTCACACAAAACTACGTCGTCCTTCGACGAAGCAACAACTTTGCCATTGATTTTGATTTCATACTGTAATTATTAATAGCAATGTGCCGGTGTCGCCTACTCCTACGCCAGTATTTGGCGGGGCTGGAGCGTCTAAGACCCTGAGGTTGATGGTTGTGTTATTTCATTCATAGTACACACCTAACAGCGCTACCGTAGTACCGATTGTTGCTACTATTGCCCGGGCTAACGAGAGAACTATTGAAGTAAAAGTAGCGACCGTACGCCGCCGAGTGGACCGACGAAGACCAGTAGGAGCCGTACGCACCCTGATCGAGGAAAGCACCGCCGTAAAAGCCACTAAAAACACCACGCCAAGGACCGTTATATTGCCAATTTTCATAGAAACCAGTTGTCTGGGTAGTTACACCTGGAGTAGTAAAAGTTCCAGCATTCATGCTGGCATTTAGGACGGCAAAGTCAGCGTAATTATAGCTAGTGCCATTACCGGGACCGGATGTAGTGCTAGTAGCGGTTGGTAAATGCCAGTTTAGTGGACAGATAGAACCAGTGGATTGAGTACCACCAGTAGCTATAGTATAGTCAACTGTTCCAGCATTGGCGGTATAGAGGTTATATAGGAAACCACATTTAGTGATGTTTTGTGGGGATTTGTTAGTGTTATTGTAGCAATAGGCTACTGTGATTGGGTCTATATATAACGGAGTATCTATATTGGAAGTATTATTCGGAGTATTGTTGCCATTATTAGTTAGAAAGGTGCCAGTATTGGCCACTTGCGTAGCTGAAAATCCGCTGGTCACCGTTCCTGTTGTGTCTCCATTAGGTTTGTAGCGCAGGTTGTCTAGCATCCAACACTTGTTGTCGGCTAGTTTGGCCACATAGTAGAGTTGTGAATCTCTGCTGTCTCGGTAAATGACAGGTGTTGTTGGTGTGCCTAAGCAAGATCCTGTGGTGGTTAGGGATTGTAGGGTTGGAAAGTTGAATGATGTGTACCAGACTGTGTAATTATTGCCGGCATCAGAGCCATTGATGAAAGTACGGTGTTCGCCATTAGTCATCCCGGACACCGGACCGGTACAGGTTATGGCAGTACCAGCTGAGTTTACTACTACATCTGTACAGGGTTGACCGCCGATGGTTACAGTTGGTGATGATCCGAAGCCACTACCGTAGATACTGAACTGGGGGCCATTAGTGCCTGTTCCATTACCGCTTGGGGCGATGGTAGAGGCGAAGTTGGGAACTATATTGGAGGTTTTGGTAGTGAATTCTGAGGATGGTGCAGGCAGAGGATCGGGTATTTCTTCTACATTGTAACTAACATAGGTAGTGTAGTTTCCTACTGGTAAGCTGCCATTAATGCTGATGCTGTAATCTAGAGTATAAGAAGTGTTGGTGCTGTCGGTAGCTAGAGTGGTTGGCAGATCAGACAGTGTCTCGCCGTTTACTTTAATAGTAATGAGGGCATCTAAGGCGCCATTTAGGGTAGCGGATAGATTGTGGGCTACTGTGTCGGTGGTGACAGATAGAGTGCTTGAGGCGGTGGCAGATAAGTTGGGTTTGACGATAGTTATGTTGAGAGGTTCGGAGTTTAGGTTGAGCGAAGTGTTAGCTTGGACTAAGGTAGTGGCCATGCCAGCTGTAGCTAGAGTGATGGCGATAAGTGGTAGGATGATACGTCCGGAAGTTTTATTACGGCGCAAGAAGAGAAAAATAGCTGCAATTACTATTGTTAGTGCAATTATGGTTAATGCTATGATTAAACCGGTACTATTTGTGCCAGCAACACCTGTATTCGGCGCAGTCGGTGTCTCTACAACAGAGAGCCTGATCTGCTGAACAATTTCGTTCATGGTAAGATTTTAACATACAATTTGCTTTTTGTGCAAGTGGTTATTAAAAACTCCGCGTTCCAAGGCGGAGTTTTTTGAGCGGTCAGTGCTCGGGCGATTAACGCTTCGAAAATTGTTCGCGCTTGCGGGCGCCTTTGAGGCCGTATTTCTTGCGCTCGGTAACGCGGCTGTCGCGACGGAGGTAGCCAGCTTTGCTGAGACTGCCTTTGAGATCATCGTTAATAGTTGCGAGAGCCTTGGAAATCGCCAATTTAGCTGCGTCAACCTGGCCGGACGTACCGCCACCCTTGATGAGCAGCGTAATGTCGAAATCCGTTTGTTTGCCGACCAACGCTAATGGGTCGGTCAATTCGGCCAGCAACGTTTTGTTGTCGTCCAAATATTTGGCGGCTGTTTCGCCGTTGATGGTGATTTCGCCCTTGCCGGCGTACAAACGCGCTGTCGCGGTGGCCGATTTACGACGACCTAATCCGTAAAAGTATGATTTGTCAGCCATTATTTAACCTCCAATTTCTCTGGTTTCTGCGCCGCGTGGGTGTGATTCTCGTCGGCGAAAACGTGCAGACGTTTCATGCGATCGGCCTGTAATTTGTTTTTCGGCAACATACCGAGGATAGCGCGCTCGATAACGGAAACTTTACCAATGGTTTTCGGATTGGTTTCTTTTATCCCGCCGTGATATCCGCTGTACGAATAGTATTTCTTCGTCTTGTATTTGTCGCCGGTTAACCATGATTCGTTAGCGTTGATTACCACAACATGGTCGCCGCTGTCGATGTGGGGGGTGAAGGTTGATTGGTATTTGCCGCTCAAGCGCGTCGCTACGAACGTCGCCAAACGCCCCGGTGGGACGCCGGCAGCGTCAACGAGCACCCACCTATGGTTCACTTCGTCAGCTTTTTTGGAATAGGTTTTGAACATTATTTCGCCTCCCCGTCAGTTTTGGTGGATTTAACATTTTCCTTCACCTGTCCCTCACTATCTTCGTCAGAAGTAGTGATGGGATCGACGAATTCGATCTGCGCCATTTCGGTATTATCGCCAACTCGATTTTCGTCAAGTTTGACGATGCGCAGATAACCACTGTCGCGTTTGATTTGTGGGGCGACCGTGTCAACTAGGTAATTTCCCAGAGAAACGCTGTCCAACGCGGCAATAACTCTGCGACGATTCGCCAAATCGCCTTTTTTAGCTTTGGAAATAACTTTTTCCATCTTGGGGCGCAATTCTTTAGCTTTTGGCAACGTCGTTTTGATGCGACTGTGTTCAACCAACTGACACATCAGACCACGCATGAGTGCGCGACGTTGATCGCGCTCGCGACCAAATTTGCGTCCTTTAATCCCATGTTTATGCATTTAAAACTCCAGCTCCGCCACCTTATCTTTGACCTCTTCGCGAGCTTTGGTGCCAAAACCTTTCAGATCGTTCAGTTCTTCATCGCTCAAACTAACTAGTTCGCCAACTGTTTTAACACCAGCACCGATCAGAGCGTTAGTCGTGCGCGCACTCAGGTTAAGTTCATCAACCGGTAGTCCCAACAGATCAGTTGCTTTGTCGTCAGCGGCCACGGTCGGTTCGACATCACTGATGCGCGTATCGCCAGCCAGCGCTTCGTATTGCGCCATCAAAATCGCCGCGGATTGTTCGAAAGCGTCCTTGGGATCAATCGAACCATCAGTGTCGATCGTCAAAGTTAGTTTGTCGAGGTCGACATTATCACCCACACGCGTTTTATCAACAGCGTAGCGCACGCGACGCACCGGCGAAAATACAGCATCCAACGCGATCATATCGCTGTGCAGACGTTTGGCGGTCGATTCTTCGATCGTTTGATAACCGCGACCATTTTCGATCACGAACGTCATTTTCAGTTCAACCTTTGGATCATCAATCGTAGCGATTAACTGATTAGGATCGACAATTTCGACATCTGCGGTAGTTTTGATATCACCAGCAGTAACAACGCCGCCCTTCTTGGATAGTGTCAACTCGACTGGTTCATTATTGAAAAGTTTAATCGCGATTAATTTCAGATTCAGCATAATCTCGACAACGTCTTCTTTAACACCAGGGATCGTGGTGAATTCATGAGTGATCCCTTCGATTTTAAAGGCGGTGACCGCCGCTCCCTCAATTGAGCCGAGCAGCACGCGTCGAAGCGAGTTGCCGAGCGTTTGACCATAACCATTAGCTAGCGGTTCAATGATAATTGTCGCGCTAGAGTCACTCACAGCATCGATATTTGATACTACTGGATTTAAGATTGTTTTACTCATTTTATTCCTCCCTATTTAGCGCGAGTAATACTCGACGATTAATTGTTCATTGATATCTGGTTCGGCTTCCTCACGGGCTGGTAAACCGATAATTTCGATTGACATTTTTTTGGGATCAGCCTTTAGCCAGCCAACTGCACTACCACTAGCATCGCGAACAATTTCATCTAAGGCCGCGAAGTAAGCAGTTTTGCTACTGCTGGGACGAACGATAATTTGGTCGCCAGCCTTAACGCGAATTGACGGGATGTCAACGCGACGACCGTTCAGTGTAAAATGACCGTGACTAATCAGTTGTCGCGCTTGGCGACGCGAAGCTGCAAAACCAGCCCGATAAACTGCGTTATCCAGGCGACGTTCCAATAGTTGCAGTAAGTTTTCACCCGACATGCCATTCATGCGCTCAGCTTCTTTCATCAGATTAGCGAATTGTTTTTCTAGCAGACCGTAAATGCGACGAACTTTTTGCTTTTCGCGCAATTGAGTCAGATAAAGTGATGGTTTACTACTACGATCATGAGCATGCTGACCAGGAATTCCAGATTTTCGGGCCATGATTTTGTGAGCTTTCCGGTGAAGAGCATAACCTTCGCGGCGAGATTGTTTGACAATTGGGGATTTATCTCGTGCCATCTTAGGCCCTCCTTTCACGTTTTGGTCGAACGCCACCGTGGGGAACGCCCGTGACATCCGCGATACTTTCAATGATGAATTCATGGTTTGATAGAGCGCGAATTGCTGCATCGCGACCTAAACCCACACCTTTGATAAAAACGTCAACTTTGGTTAAACCGAACTGAGTTTTCGCGATTTCAGCCGCTTTGTCGGTGGCGATTTGGGCTGCATAAGCTGTGCCCTTTTTACTACCGCGAAAACCACAAGCACCAGCCGAACTAGCCGCGATGACGTTGCCATGAGGATCACTAAAACTAATCAACGTGTTATTAAACGTAGCTTGAATGTGCGCTTGTCCCAGCGGAACACTACGCTTAGCTTTCTTTTTAATGCGCGCTTTTGGTGCAGTTTTAGCTTCGACCGTTGTGTCATCTTGATCGACAGCTGTTACTACTTCTTTCTTCTCTACTTCTTCATTCATATATATACCAATTCCTACGTCTTACTCGCTGCCTTAGGTTGACTGCCGCCGACGGCTACGCGCCTACCGCGCTTAGTGCGAGCATTAGTCCGAGTTCGTTGACCGCGCACTGGTAAATTCAGTTTGTGACGCAATCCGCGATAAGAACTAATGTCCTTTAACCGCTTGACGTTATTAGTAACGATACGATGTAAATCACCCTCAACAGTGTAATTCGCATCGATGATATCGCGGAGTTTCTTCTCCTCGGTTTCGTCCAGATCTTTGACGCGCTTAGTCCCGTCAACTTTGGCGGCATGAACAATGTCACGCGCCGATTTCGGTCCAATACCATAAATATAGGTCAATGCGATTTGAATTTGTTTATCCGAAGGAACTTCGACGTTTGCAAATCTCGCCATATTTATCCTTGCCTCTGTTTATTGCGGGGTTTTTTCTTGTTTATAACACTAAGACGCCCTTTGCGACGTACTAATTTGTCGTCGGGGGAGCGTTTTTTGACACTGGCTTGGACTTTCATCTTCGGCCATTTCCTTTCCCGCCACTTCCTTGTGGCGCGTTAAAACTTTTTTCCTCGCGTAGTCTAAAGGTGATTCGTCCCTTTGTAAGATCGTAAGGGGTCATCTCGACCTCGACTTTATCTCCCGGCACTAACCGTATGTAGTGCTTGCGCATCTTTCCTGACACGTGGGCGATAATTGTATGA
>JGI24696J40584_12961417_pt1 | contig 15522 bp, 12 predicted proteins | sample TergutCo191P4_FD_40584 | JGI IMG/M metagenome (IMG submission 40584)
TTCACTGTTAAAAGCTGAACCGAAGAAGCTTCCATCCGTAGGCCGCTTGTGGCTCGGTTGTTTGGGAAAATCATCACAACGTTTGCTCCCAAGCTCCCTATCTGCTCTTTTATGGACTGCTTGCTGCCTTCACCTATGGCTACCATTGTTATAACCGCCGCAACGCCAATAACAATGCCCAGAACGGAGAGAAAGGTTCTCATTCTGTTCCTGACAAGCGCTTTAAAGGCCATGCGGAGTAACGCGAAGGGGGTCATGCAGAAAGGAATTTAGAAAAAGTTTGAACCCTGATTTTCTTAACGTACCATTATTTTCCTCGCTTTTACGCCTCTCGCCTCTATGTATATCCCTGGAGCGGTTGGTTTTTGCGTTCCGAGTGAAATACCCTTTAGAGTGTAATACTTTGGGAGTTGGCTAGTGGCAAGTGGCTAGTGGCTAGTGGTTGGAATGGGAGTTTCGCCGTCTATAGTTTCTACTATTGTAATGATGCGATTCAGAGGCTTGTAGTTGCCGGACTTGACATCATCTGTGATAATTTTCACGAGCGAAGCCGAAGCCGGGTCATATTGCAACTCTACTTTCGCTTTGCCTGTCAGCACCGATACATCGTCTTTTATGCCACTGGAGTCGGCGAAGCCTTCGTATGCTACTGCTTAATCTAGTATTTGCTGGAGAGCAGCGGAATCCGAAAATACTTCGCTTGGAACAAGAAGCGTGTCGTTTCTGGATTCAAATTCGGGCAGGTCGATTTTGAAGTATGGCCTGAGCGGCTTGGGCAGAATTTCGTAATCTGCGGAGTTGTTCAGCAGTTCGTAGTTGCCTGCGTTTGAGGAAATTATCACAACATACGGAGCAAGGTTGTTTGCTGCGGTGTATTTTCCTGCGCCACTGAAAGTGTTGGCTATGCGCCAGTCGATGCCGGTTTCAGTTATTGCAGCGGTTGGGCCTTGGGTGGTTTTGTTGTAAACATACTCGCTCTCTTTGCTCCACGCAACTTGCAATGGTTTTTTGGTTATCGTGTAGGGGCGGCTTGCGTTTGTTAGAATGCATTGCGTCTCTACGAAATTCTGAAAATTCTGAAAATCCTGAAAATTCTGTGAATTCTGGTTCAAACATTTTCTATATTGTTTAAGATCGTTTACCAATATCGACGATCGAGGGGGTTTTATGAAAACTAAGAGTTTTCTAATGGCGGCATTTGCTTCATTTGCCATGGTATTCACATTTTCCTGTTCACTTGATGACAATGATGACGGCGGCTCTGTAAGTTCCGCAAGCAGTTCTTCCAGTGCAGGCGTTGTTAACCCTGTTAGCAGCTCTTCCAGTGCAGGCGTTGTTGACCCTGTTAGCAGCTCTTCCAGTGCAGGCGTTGTTGACCCTGTTAGCAGTTCTTCCGAGGCAGAAGTTGTTGAGCCTGTTAGCAGCTCTTCCGAGGCAGGCGTTATTGACCCTGTAAGCAGCTCTTCTGAAGAAGATGATGGAACTTATAAGACTGCTACAATAGGTACCCAAGTTTGGATGGCTAAAAATTTGAACATCGATGTTTCTGGCAGCGCATGCTACGACAATAACCCGGCCAACTGCGCAAAGCATGGCCGCCTTTACGACTGGGAAGCTGCTATGAAAGCTTGCCCCGATGACTGGCACTTGCCAAGCTATAGTGACATAAATGCGCTAATCAAGGAACTAGGCAATATTGAAACCGCCGCTGCCAAGCTGAAAGCACAAACAGGCTGGAACGACAGTGTGGCTGGTACGGATAATTACGGCTTTTCTGCCTTTCCAAGCGGTATTGGCTATAACGGAATGTTCGGCTTTGCAAACGAAAGAACATCTTGGTGGACTAGCTATGAATTTGAAAGCATGGCTGGCCACTTTGGCATAGAAAATGACTATGAACCGCTCGTCTGGACTTCCAACTATAAGGAAGCCATGTTTTCCGTTCGCTGCTTGAAAAACTAAAAGCAAATCGGGTAGTTTTCTACATTACCCCTATGCCAAACTTCTACGCAACAACACCAATCTATTATGTGAACGACAAGCCGCACATAGGCCATGCCTATACCACCGTCTTGACCGATGTGCTTACCCGCTATCATAAACTCTTTGGATTTGATGCTTTCTTTATGACAGGCGTAGACGAACATGGCCAAAAAGTGCAAAAAGCGGCGGCGGCAAAAGGCGTCTCTCCGCAACAACACGTAGATGAATACAATGTTCATTTCAAAAATTTGTGGGCAAAGCTCAATATAAATTACGGGCACTTTATTCGCACAACAGACGAGTGCCATAAAAAATTCGTGCGAGACTCCCTGCAAAGCCTCTACGACAAAGGCGAAATTTACTCAAAGGAATATGAAGGATGGTATTCCGTTGGCGAAGAAAGGTTCTTTGAAGAAAGCGAACTCGTGGACGGCAAAGACCCAATAAGCGGCAGAGCTGTTGAATGGCTTAGCGAAAAAAATTACTTCTTTAAAATGAGCAACTACCAGCAAAAACTTATTGACCAAATAAACAACAACCCATCCTGGATTTTACCGGACTTCCGCAAAAACGAAGTGCTGGGATTTTTGAAAAAACCGCTTAACGACTTGTGCATAAGCCGCCCAAAATCACGCCTCGCTTGGGGCATACCGTTGCCCTTTGACGAAGACTTTGTGACCTACGTTTGGGTGGATGCCCTTGAAAACTACATAAGCGGCGTTCAAGACCGCAAGCACGCAGACGGTACGCCGCTCTGGCCTGCGGATTTCCATTTGATAGGCAAAGATATTTTGACAACGCACTGCGTTTACTGGCCAACTATAATCATGGCAATGGGCTGGGAATTGCCCAAACACATTCTGGCTCACGGCTGGTGGCTTATAGACGGCTCCAAAATGAGCAAAACCAGCGGCACAGGCGTTAACCCGATGGACTACATTGAAAATTACGGCGTAGATGTTTTCCGCTATTTTTTGATACGTGAAATGGTGGTTGGGCAAGACGCCACTTTTGGCCACGATAGCTTTGTTCGCAGAATAAATTCAGACTTGGCAAACGATTTGGGCAACGGATTGAACCGCATTCACAAACTTATCTTAACGCATTTTGACGGCAAAATTCCTGCGCCTGCTGCTGAAATAGGGGAACAGGAAAAAGAATTGGAAAGCTATGCTCAAAAAGCTATGCAGTTTGCAAAAGAAAACATAGGCGAGGCAAAACTCAGCCAGATTGTGGAAGAAATTCTAAATTCAGTGCGGGCGCTCAATCGCTACTTGGAAGCTACCGCTCCTTGGAAGCTTGCGAAAAGCGCTGAGCAAAAAGACAGAGATAAATTAGCTACCGTGCTTTACGCAGGCGCAAAAACTTTGAAAAACGCTCTTACTTTGCTTTCTCCTGTTATACCGCAAAAAGCGGAGCAGGGGCTTTTGATGCTGGGCGCATCCGATGGAATTTTAGGCAAGGGCGAAGCGTTGTTCCCAAGGATACAGGAAGATAAGTAAAAATGTTTTTGTTTCTCCCTGTTGTTTTTGCTCTATTCTTTTACGCATGGTGGCGGTTTCGCTATGTGTTTCCGAGAAAATACCGCTATCCCGGAGCGTTGCTTTTTACGATTTGCTTTGTAGCTCTTTTTGTGCAAAGAGTTTTTAGCAATGATTTGTTATCTGCGGTTTTTGCGATAATAGGTTCTTTTTTCCTGGTATTTTTGGCAAATTGGATTATCTTTTGCGTGTTCTGGGATTTGTATTTAGGCATAAGGCGGCTTAGAGGCAAAAAGAGGCGTGCCAACAAAAGCTTGAGAATGCGAAAGGAGCCTTTGCTTGCGGGTGCGATAGCAGCAATCACCTTGGCATTTTTTTTAATAGGCGGGCCATTGAACTCAGATTTCAAAGTTACCAAAATAAAACAGACTTTGCCTGCAGCACTCAAAAAACCGCTTAAAATAGCTGTGTTTTCCGATGTTCATTTCGATGCTCTTTTTCCTGAAGACAAATTGCATAGAATGGTTGATTCCCTGCTTATTTTGCGACCGGACGCAATATTTTTTGTAGGTGATTTATCTGATATTTCAGAGGAGAAATTGCATGCTAAGGGCTACGATTCTCTGTTCAGGCGAATACACGCTCCTCTTGGTTTTTACGCTTCTACCGGCAATCACGAGGCCTTTGGGGAGGGCATTGGATGGCTTTTGACTTTTGACAATGTAAAAATTCTTATGGACGAAACCGTTTGCAATGATTTCTTTTGCGTAACCGGACGCTTGGATCATCATTATGCCAGGCATTCCGGTAGAATTCCGTTAAAAACGCTAACGCCGCCTGATGATTCCGTTCCGTGGTTTTTGATGGATCATCAGCCCAAGGGGTTGGACGCAGGCGACACAAACTTAACAAGGAAACCAGATTTTGCCTTTAGCGGCCATACTCACGCAGGGCAATTTTTTCCTGTAACTGTTCTGATTAAATTTATGTGGGCTTTGAGCTACGGCTTGGGAATTATTGACAATATCCCTTGGTATGTGTCTAGCGGCGTGGGTCAATGGGGGCCGCCGCTTCGCATAGGCTCAAAATCTGAAATTGCGATATTTGTATTTGAGGTATCACCTCGCAATAACCCTGCTCTCCGTAACTGAGCCGTTAAAAACACGCACTAAGAAAACTCCTTTTGGAAGGTTTTGCAAATTTATGCTGAGAGTTCCGTCGCTGCTTTGCTGCTTTGCAAGCAATTTTCCGCTTGGGCTGTAAATTGAAACCTGCAAAGCTTTGCCGCCAAAAATTTGCAGCATGTCTTTGGTTTGCGTAATTTTGAAATTTTGAACAGTTTCTCGCTTTTTCATTGGAGTGGAGTTGCTGCCTGCTCCTGCGAACTTGGACAGCAGCCTTATGTAAGACAGTTGATAGCCGTTGCTGTTTTCGGTTATTTCCCACGAGTTAATAGGCCAGCCTATGCCTGTTTCCACATACATCCTTGCCGGAGGGAGGCCGCTTGGGATTGGAACAAGATTGCATTTTGCGTTATTGGCCGCAGATCCGCAACCGGAAGGGCAACAACCATCCCAGTTGTATTTGGCATTAGGGCCGCCGGGCAAAAAACCGGGAGCAGGAGTTACATTTTTCTCTTCGTCAAACCACGAGTGATAAAACACTTTCTGGCTTCTTGACGCTCCGTATTGTTCCATGTTCGTAAGGAAAACCATATTGAACGGATTGGTGCCATGTATGTAGTGCAGGTAGCCTTCGGCTCTCGCCGTAAATTCATCTTCGTCAATGCTTGAATCAACTTTTTTCCATTTATAAAATGTTAGTCCGTAATCGCTCTTGGCTTTGTTGGAACCCCAATCGTAATTTTTGATGAACGCACGGTAGCCATCGGATGCGTAGCCGTTTGAGCCATTGAAATCCTCAGCTTTGGCGAATGCCGTTTTCAGAGCGTTTCTTACGTCGGTTTTCAAAGCCTGATTGCCTCGCTGGTCATTGATGTAGCGAATATAAAGCATATGAGACGAATGCCTGTAGTGATCCATGAAATTAGTCCATGAGAACAGAGGGAATTTTTTCAAATTAGCTTCAACTACCGCCAAAAACTCTTCATTTTCAGTCAACTCAAATAAATACCATGCCGCCGTAACCATATTTTCAACACGATCGGTGGTATGTTCGTTGTCTATTATCTCTTGGTTGCCTGCCGCAAGCCCAGATGAATTATTGGAAGACTGATTGTTGCTGAACATGGAATCTGGATGCGCTGTGCCCCATTCCCACGCTTTGATTGCCGCGGTTTTCAATTCATCAGAGTTCAAAATTCGAGCGGCTATTGCAAAAGCCTTTGCCGAGCCGAATGAAGCTGTTGCATTGGCCGGGCCATAATAGCTTTGGCCGGTGACGCTGGATGGCGGCGAGCCGCTGGCCAAACCCTGCACGCTAAGCATTGAACCGTCGCTGTTTTGCATTTTTAAAAGCCAGTCAATTCCCCATTTAACTTCGTCAAGAATATCGGGAGTGCCGTTGCCGGATTCGGGAATTCCGAAATCATCGGTGAACGCACCCGGATTTTCTTCGTATATCAATAGCATTTCAGCTACATAGTCCGCAGTCCATTTTGTGTATTTGTTGTAATCGCCTGCGTCAAACCATCCGCCTCTTAAATCCCGCTCGGCAGACGCATCACTTTTCTTGAAAAAATCGCGAGTATGTTCGTCTTGGGCAAAGCACATAGCGTCTGTCCATTCTTCGCCGGCAAATTGCGCAGTCTTTGCAATGCCTGCTCTTTGATAGTAGAACGTTTTGACTGCAGCCTTGAGAACATTGTTGTAAACATCATCGGCAATGCGAAATGAATATGAGCGAACATCGTTTGTCTGGTCAAAAATGTAATATTTGCCGGGTGCTTTTACGCTTGAAAAATCAAAATGCCAAATTTTGTCGCCGGAAGCAGCGTCTGTTTGCCCCGAATTAAAAGCTGTTGGCGCGCCGCTGTACTCCATGTTGCCGGAAGCTTCGTTTATAACCTGAACCTGCGAGCCGGGGCTATAATTTATCACAGCGATTTTCTTTGCCTGTTCACGATAGCCAAACTGGTCTATCATAATGGACTGGGCAAAACTGAGGGAGGCGAGAAAAAGAAGAAGCAACGGCATACGTTTTAAAATACTAAATTCTCAATATGTTTTTTAGATTCTTAGCTTTTATCCTGAGAAAATCGTTCTTTGAACTGCTTTACCCAATTTATTTATTAAAATTCAAAAAGGAAAGAGATTACGTAGCAGAGCGTTTAAAAAAAGCGAATTTGCAGATAGCGCCAAAAGAAGTTTACAGAAATTTATTTATCAACGGCATAGACAGTTTGAAATATTTGCAACGTAGGGGCAACCCCCCGTGGTTGCCCTTCTGCGAAAAAACGTTGCACCTATGCGAAATCCCCAAACCCGTAGTTTTTGTCAGCATTCACCTAGGCGCATTTGAAATGTTGCACAGGTACTTGGCAACTAACGAAAAAATTAATTTAATGGTTTCAGAATTCAGAAACAAAAAATTGGACAAGTTTCTCAATTCAACAAGAAAAACACCGAATTTAAACATAGTAAAAGATACCCGCATTTTGAAAACTATTATTCGCAACAAAGAGATTTTAGCGGTAATGGCAGACCAGTCGAGATATGGCGCGGAGTATTTTGAAATTTTGGGCCAGAGCGTCCCGTTGTTTTTAAAGCTGCCGCTTGCGGCAAACAGATTAGGGGCAAGCGTTGTGCTTTTCAGGACTTTCAGGAAAAATGATGAGCACATGATAAGGATTGAAAAAGTTTATGAACCTAATTCAAACATAAATCCGGCAGAAATCGCAAAAATTTTTGAGAGTTGGATTTTGGAATATCCGGAGCAGTGGGCGTGGAATTATGGGATAAAAATTTGAGTTGATCGTCGTTTACTATATTTACTCCTCATGCCAAAGACTTTGCCGAAAAAGAAAAGAAGGCCCAAGACCATACCAGGGTTAATTCCAGTGGAAGCCTCCGCAGGCAGCGGGCGCGCTAAGGTCATAATTCTATTTATTTTTTTAACGCTTTTGCTCCTTGCGTCCGTAATGTCTTTGATAGGAGGCTTTGGCCCTCACGCAGATAAATTCGCAAGCTTGCAACTCTCGCTCTTTGGCCCCAAGCCTCTGTTTTTGCTGCTAGCTGCTCTTACGTCTTTTCTGTGCTGGCTTTTCTTGAATAAAATTCGCAGCCCTGCCAAAGAAAGTTGCATTCCGTTTGGGCACTGGACATGCGGATTTATACTGCTCTATGTGTTTTTCACCGTGATTTTAGCTGTGCGAATGCCGGAAATATACAGCGAAGAAAGTTTTGCGCTCATGTTCAAATACGCTCCGCCGGAGTTCGCCGGCTTTATAGGATGGTTTTTAAAAAGAAAAATGTTTCCTCCTATTTTCGGGCAAGACACCAACGGGCTTTTGTTCTGCAGCGGACTTGGCATTATTATGTCTGCGTTTTGTTTTGGCTTAAGACCAAGGCATCTGTTTAAAATGGCAAAAAAAATAAAGCTCGGCATTCAAATTCTTTTTTACAAACTGGACTTTTCAAGGGAACAACCCGCTGCCACAACTTATGTAAAAACACAAGATACCGGCGACTACGTCGCAGTGAGACTTGGCGAAGTAAAGCCCGCAAAAGGCTCTCCTTTTGGCAAAGCTGAAAAACAGGATTTAGCAATAAGCAAAGACCCGTTTAAATCAGAACCTCTTCCAATAGAAGAAGCTCCAACAGACGCAGACGAAATTGAGAGAATAAACCGCCTGCTTGCCCAAACCACAGACCCGCGCGAAATTCGCCGCCTGCGAGACGAGCTTGCCGAATACAAGCGCATAAAAGACATAAACAAATGGGAAGACGAAAAAGATAAAGAGCTTAAGATAGAGGGTCTCCTTGCAAAAGAAGAGTTGAGAGTGGAGAGTGGAGAGTTGAGAGTGAAAGAAAGCACAGTGCCGAAAAAACAGGAAAGCCAGGAAGTTCAAGAAAATAACTCTCAACTAAGCCAAGAAACTCAGGAACCAACAGAGCAAGTAGAATACGACGAGTATCGCATTCCGCAGCCTTTTGAAATACTTGCTCCCGTGCCGGACCAGACTATAGATTACACCGAAGACGAGCTTGCGAGAATAGGCGCGGATATAGAATCGCAGTTGGTTAACTTTAAGGTTAAAGGCAAAGTGACAGGCATTATGACCGGGCCTGTAATCACACGCTTTGAAATAGAGCCTGGGCCGGGAGTGAAGGTTTCAAGATTTGAAAGCTTGTCCGATGATTTAGCGCTCACTCTCAAAGCTGCTTCGGTAAGGGTTATATCTTCCATACCCGGCAAGTCTGCTGTTGGCATAGAGCTTCCGAATAAAAAACCGCAAACGGTTTTTTGCAGGGAAATTCTGGAGTCTTCAAGATTTGTGAAAGATCCGAAAAAAATTCAGGTTGTGCTTGGCAAAGACGTTATGGGAGACGCCTTTGTGATGGATTTGACAAAAACCCCTCACCTGCTGATAGCCGGGCAAACTGGAGCCGGAAAATCCGTTTGCATAAACGTTCTTTTGGCGAGCATTCTGTTCAGCAAAACCCCGGCTGAGGTTCGCCTGATTCTGGTTGACCCTAAGGTAGTGGAGCTTGCGATGTACAAGGATATTCCGCATTTGCTGCATCCGGTTGTGACATCGCCGGAGGTAGCGGTGCAGGCTCTAAAATGGCTTTGCGTGGAAATGGACAGGCGCTATGATGTTTTGGCAAATGCCAGGGTTAGGAACATAGAAGGCTTTAACGATAAATTCAAGGCTTCCGAGCTTGACGATGAGGTTCCGGAAGAAGACCGCAAGCTAATGCCTTTCATAGTGGTTGTTATAGATGAGCTGGCAGATTTGATGATGACTGCCGGCAAGGAAATAGACACCAGCATAGCCCGCATAGCGCAAAAAGCGAGAGCTGTGGGTATTCATCTGGTACTTGCCACCCAAAGGCCGTCGGTAAATGTGATAACAGGTGTGATAAAGGCTAATTTGCCGTCTCGCATAAGCTTCAAGGTAGCCTCCTACGTAGACTCCAAGACAATTTTAGACAGCACAGGGGCAGAAAAACTGCTCGGAAAAGGCGATATGCTGTTCCGTTCAAACGACAAGCCAGACCCGGTGCGCATTCATGGCGCGTTTTTAAAGGACTGTGAGGTGGAGGCTCTGGCAAATGCCTGCTCAAGCCAAAATGTGCGCTTTGAAAAGCTGGAATCCTTTGATTTGGGGGATACCGGAGGAGACGAAGAGACGGGATTTGCCTCTGTTAAAGACAAAGACAAGCTGTTTTGGGAAGCTGCGCGCCTAGGCTTGGAGGCCGGCGAGCTTTCCATAAGTACCTTGCAGAGGAGGCTCAGCATAGGATTTGCACGTGCCGGCAAGATAATGGACCAGCTTACGGCAGAGGGTATTTGCGGAAAACCAAACGGCAGCAAGCCCCGAAAAGTGCTAATGGACGAAGAAATGATAAATAATTTGGAAAAAAGATAAAAAAATATTACTACATAACTTAAAAAAATGTATTTTATATGAATCATGGTTAAACAAATATCTCTAGCATTAGTTTTGCTTCTGCTCTGCTCAGACATTGTTCTGGCGCAAAGAGCAAGAGGAGCCGTTCAGGAAGACGACCGGGCTGCCCGCAAGCAATGGGAAGAAGACCAGCGCGCAGACGAGTATGCGACCAGCTTGCGGCGCCGCGACTGGCTTAAAGACCGCCTTATTTTGCAACTGGGAATGGGAACCAAGTATCCTGTTATGGGTTCCAATTGGTTTGGCTTTGGCGCAGGAGCCGAATACATAACCAGGTGGCATGCTTCCGCATTTCTGACCGCCGGTTTTATACCAGGGCACAAAGACCCGGTTTTTGATGCTTATGAACTGGATGGCGGCATGGGCTGGCGTGTGGGACTAGCATATTACCTGTTCCCCAAAAATCCTATACATTTGGGCTTTCAGGTTTCTTACGGAACGGTTTTTTATGACCACGAAGCCGACCCCGGCATGAATGATGCCGGCGAGATACTTACCACTCGCTCTATAATAATATGCAGAGGATATGAATTTGACGTGACCATCTCCTATTTGAGCGACCAGTGGTATTTCTTGCAAGCTATAATAGGCGTTTATACCATAGGCAATGGCAAAAAAGATGGCGGAAATTCATGGGGCAGAACCAACGACTCTTGGAAATATGATATTTTGGAACAAAAGTATGTTTCTTTGGTGACTACGGATTCTGATAACGCAAACCAGGCAATTCCGCCTGTTGGAATTGTGTTTGGCATAGGCATAGGCTTTGCGTTTGAGGAATTCTTCCCTGACGAGACTGAAATTCGCCGCCGTGAACGCGAAAACTCACGCAGCGGCAAGCCTGTGCAAGGCCAACGCCGCCCCACCGTAAGATAAGCGGTTTATTTTAGTTTGTTCAATTCCGCTTGGGCTTGCAATGCCCTGTGGCTTCTGGGGTAAAACTCCAGAACTTTGCGGAGGGCGTTTTTTGCGTTTTCCGCATTCCCCATTCTCAGCAGGCATATTCCTATTTGATATTGCGCATCGGCTTGTTTTGCGGACTGGGCGTAAAAGAACACTTTTTCAAAAGCAGAAACAGCCAATGCGTAATTGCCAAGCGCCATTTGCGATTCGCCTGTCCAGTACCAGGCATCGTCCACCCAGTCATTTTGCGGGTATTTAACCACGAACTCCTCAAATTTTTTTGCTGCGGCTTGGTACTCTTTTTGGGTGAAGTAGTACTGGGCTTGTTCGTATTCCGGCGGAAGGTAGCTTGGGGTTTTGGGAAGCTGTTCGCGGCTTGGGTTGATTAATGGAACTTTATCTTGGTTTTCCATAAACCTGCGCAAAAAGAGAACCTCTTCTCTTAAAAGCGCTATTTGCATTTGATTTTCGTTTGTAGCGGCGAAGGGCAGCGATGCGGCAAAACTATCCAGCAGTTCTATTCGCTTGGATAATGCCTGCAGTTGCAAAGAGAGATCTGCCATTTGCGCAGAATCTCTTTTTGCGAGATCCATGGCTTCATTCGCCGTAATCTCTACCTTGAACATATCAACGCCAGAAGGAATCGCAGGCTCTTTTGGCGCGCAAGAGATAAGCAGAAGAATAACAAATAAGAACAAATAACGCATATTGGCAAATATAGTAAAATTACCCAACAATCCAGCTCTTTGAAAATTCTGCGTCTTTGAACAACGCAGCCAAGCCTGTTATCTGTTTCAATCTTAAAATTTCATCTATGGACATTCCAAGATGCTTTGAAATCCATTTGTCCGTTTTGCCCATTTCCACCAGCTCCGCTACTATGTTGCTCATCAAATCCACATTGTGGCTGCCTCGCGCCCTGTTGTGCCTTATGGTTGAGGCAATGCGCTCGCTGATTGGCTTGTCAATGATTGAGCAGGGCAAAAGCCCCTTCTCTCTTTCGTAAATATCTGGATATAGCAGCATTATGGAATATCGGTGAAAGCCGTCAACGATTTCGTAAACATCGTCGTCTTTATGGTAATAAACAACTACGGGCATTGTGTAGCCGTCTTCTTTTATGCTGCGGTACAAAAGCTCCATTTCCGGCGGAGCAACTCTGTTTGGGTTGTACTCGTTGGCTCTCAGCTTTTCCACCGGGATGGCTTTTACGTTGTAAACTGGACTCTGGCTTTTGCTTTCTTTTGCTTTCATTTTTGCTCCTACATAATTTGTTCCATTTTATATTTCTCAAACAGCGCTTGCATATGATCTCGCTGTCTTTTAGTTTGTCCAAAAGAAAGCGAACGGCACAGTACATCGTTTTTTAAAATGCATATTGCCATTCGCCGCCAGCTTGGGCCAAGTTTTTTAGCCTCTGCCCATGATGGAAGCCTATCCGGAATTGTTTTGTAGATAACAAGCGGCAGATTTTTTTTGCCGCGTGTTGAAAATTTGCCGGAAACAACTGCTTCTTCCGGCATCCATGAAATATTCACAACAGAGCCTATGGTTTTCCAATAATTTATAAACCTGTTGAATTTTACTTTGTAAAGGTTTGCTATTGATTCCGGAAGCGTTGCAAGCAGCAGTTGCGTGTAACTTTCCCATGTGTGCCCTTTTGGAAGCCTCACGCATTTGTATCCCAGTATTTTGCTTCCGCAATAAATATTGCCGAAGTTTGCGCCGCTAACCCTGTTTACCACCTTTGCCCAAGTTTGAGGCTCTATTATGCGAAATAAGTTAAGTCCAATGCGCTGGTCGTCTCCGTAAGGCTGGCAAATTCTCATTTGATCCAGTGTTAGCCCCGCTTTGTAAAATAAATCGTATATGGTGTTATAATCCCAGTCAAATTTATAATTGCCAACCCATATATCCTGGTTTGTCCAGTCATAAATAGGATAGCAACAATATATCTCTTTCTCTTGGAACATTTTCGTTGTCCAGTTGAAGTTGTTCAGCATGCTTTTATGCTTTAGAGCTATGGTTCTGAATCTGTTGAGGCTTTCGTCAGAGCGAATTCCCACTAAGCATGCGGTTTTTTTGCGCCCGGCATACCATTCCCCGAATTTGAAAATAAAATCTTCAAATTCCATGCGCTTTTTGAAAAACGGGAATTTATGCCTTTTTTCGGTAATGCATGGGAAATCAGGATAGTCTCTAACCCATTTATCCTTGTTCTTCAACTCCCAGGGTGTCCAAAAAGGTTCAAAAACACTCAGGGAATTCCTCAAGTTCAGCGGCAGGCAGCACCAGTACACATCTAATAAATCGCTGTTTTTTCTCAAAATGTCTTTTATAAAATCTATGGTTATTTGATATTGCCCCTCAAGGTCTATAAACAGTACGCCTATTTTTTTGGTTATTTTATGCTGCCTCATGTAATCAAGCGCAAGGTTAAGCAGAACCGAGCTGTCTTTTCCGCCGCTGAAGGATATGTATATTTTTTCAAAATTTTTGAATATATAATCTATGCGTCCAACGGCGGCATCATAAACATTATTGTCTAAGTATTTTTTTCCAGACATAATAGGAGTAATATAGTAAATGCGAATTAGCTTTGCTTAGTTGAGAGTTGAGAGTTATTTTTAGCATATAACGCTTAAATTTGTTAAAAACAACGTTTTTCAAGTTTTTTCACTCTCAACTCTACACTCTCAACTCTCAACTAGCCATGATGTCCGAGTTAATCTTTATTTACTATATTACATTTGTGCTTTTAAAGAGAAATATATTGGCATTTTTAATTTGCTTGCTTCCGCAGGCGGTTTTTGCCTTGGGCGATGGCAGTGATTTTTTGGTTGTGCCGTCTGCGCAGGTGCTGGGAGACAAAGCGTTTCAGGTTAGGGGAACCATTGGCTACCACCAGTCCAGTTGTGTTGTGGAAAACGAGCCGAATATGTGCGACAGGCACCCGTTTGTCAGCTCGCTGCGCTTTGGGCTTTTCAATTCCCTGGATTTTGGCGTTCAGTTCGGCAGCACGGTTTCTTTGGATGTAAAAGACCAGCTAACCAAGGCTTACGGCGTTGTTCCGGCTTTTGCCATTGGCGCAAGAGCCTTTGTGCAAAGCCCTGAGTCATATTTTTACTCAGTTCCTAAAAGCGAGCGCAAAGGGCAAACAGGGGAATTTTACGCTGCTGCCGAGTGGGGCAGCGAGTGGTGGAGGCTCCTGGGCGGAGTTTCAGCCTTTCCGGCCATGGATGCAGACGCTGTAGCTCCCTTTTGGGGTTTTGAGCAAAGCTTGGGAACAAAAAAGCTCAATGCGATTTATGAGGGATTTTTCAGATACGGGTTTTCGCACCATAACATAGGGTTGTCCTTTAAACCCGTGAAAGTTTTGCAAATCAGCATGGGCGCAACCGACTTTTACAGATATTTCTTTAACGATAAAGGCGATTTTAAGTTCAGAATCGTGAACCCAGGCGCATATACCGGCTATCGTGCTCCCGGAGTTTACATGTCCATTGCCATTAACGGCGGGTTCAGCCCCGGCATACAAAGCCAGAAAGCCGAGGTTGACAGCCTCAAGCAGCAACTCGCAGTGCACGAAAAGGATTTAACTTTTATGAGGGCAAGAGTGGATTATCTTGAGATGCTGTACTATGACGTAGAGCCAAATGCCAGCAGCGGCTATGTCCAAAATTTGCGAAAGGATTTTACAGAAATTGTGGAAGCTTATAAAGTTGATGACTACAACTTGGATTCATTGCTTGCCAAAGAACAGGTTTTTATGGATGGCGGAATGGTAGCGAAAAGGTTTATTATCAGAGAAGCGAAGGATAAAGGCCAGGCGCAAGATAACAGAATAACGGCAATCCGCATTATGAGCCATTTTCCGGATTCAATATTTTTGGAACCGCTGGGCAGCATAGTTACAGACAATTCAAATGAAACTGTGGCAAGAGAAGCAGCTCTCGCCCTTGGCGTTATAAATACCCCGCAGTCTCGTAAAACTCTCTCTGCCGCCGCAAACCAAACTACAGGAATTGTCAGAGAGACCATTATAGAGATAATGGGTTCTTTGTGACGGATACGATTTTAGACATAAGGCATATCAAGCGTGATTTTCGCATGGGAGCGGAAACAGTCCATGCGCTTCGCGGAGTTAGCTTTTCTGTTTTTAAGGGTGAGTTTGTAACCATAATGGGGGCGAGCGGCAGCGGAAAAACCACATTGCTCAACACGCTCGGCTGCATGGACAGGCCAACGAGCGGAGAATATCTTTTGGATGGCGAGCCTACGCACAAATTGAGAAGAGATGCGCTGGCCCAGCTGAGAAACAGGAAAATAGGCTTTGTGTTTCAGAGCTTTAACCTTTTGCCGCGCACCAGCGCGCTTGAGCAGGTTGAGCTTCCATTGCTTTACAATTCCGGAATTTCCGCAAAGGAGCGCAAAGCGAGAGCTATGGCTTGTCTTGAAAAAGTTGGGCTTGCTTACCGCTGCGGCCATTTTCCAAACCAGCTTTCGGGGGGCCAGCAGCAGAGGGTTGCCATTGCAAGGGCCTTGGTGAACGATCCTTTT
>JGI24696J40584_12961416_pt1 | contig 15518 bp, 11 predicted proteins | sample TergutCo191P4_FD_40584 | JGI IMG/M metagenome (IMG submission 40584)
GACCAATAATCGATTTAACCCTTCCTCTACCGCAGATTATTTGTCAAACGAGTTTGTTTCTTCACTCAACTTTTCTACCAGCGCTAACAATATCCTCTTTTTAGATGCTGCAGTTTATTATAAACAAAATACTTACAACAAAACTATTGACGTTTCGCTGCCGGAACTTAATTTATCGGTAGCGCAGTTTTATCCTTTCCGGAAGAAAAACAAAGCAGGCAAATTAAAGTGGTATGACAATATTACCCTGCAATGGTCTTCCCAAATTTCAAATAAAATAAGTACGTTTGATTCGCTTTTCTTTAAACGACAAGCATGGGAAGAGATCGCAACCGGAATTCAACACTCTATTCCCTTAAATGTTCCTATTAAGGTGGGCAAATTTCTTAACTGGAATTCAAATGCTACTTTTACTGAGAACTGGTATTTGCAACGCGATAGACAAACGTTTTATACCATATTAAATGAGAAAGATAGTCTTATTGAGCGAACTAAAAATGTTTTTCAACGCGGTTTTTATGCATTGCACGATTTAAGATTATCAACCTCTTTAACCACAAAACTTTATGGTAATTATTATAGAAAAAACGGAGTTGCGCAGATTCGGCACGTCATGTCGCCCGATCTTAGTTTTACTTATCGCCCTAATATCAATGGAAACAGTGTTTACGTAACCTATTTTAATACCATTACCGGCGAAGAGGTTGAGTATTCCTATTTTGGGGTTAATTCCAAAACGCAAGCCATTGCGCGTTTTACACTAAATAACAATATAGAACTTAAAGTAAAATCGAAAAAAGATACGATTACGGGTACCCGAAAAGTCCCGATTTTCGATAATCTTGCCATCTCTTTTGGCTACGATTTTGCCGCTGACTCATTGCGTTGGCAGCCGCTTACAATATCCGGACGAACTTCGCTGTTCTCCTTTTTAGATATTACTTTCCGACTGAGTTTTGACCCGTATGTTATTGGCAGTAATGGAAGAAGAATTAATCAAACAGAAGCCAAAGTGAATAAAAGAGGGATGCGCTTTTCGGAATCAGGTTTGAATATCGGTTTAAATTGGCGACTTAATCAAGACTTTTTTAAGGGAAAGAAAAAAGATAATAATGCTGATGTAAGTACAAATTTAGAATCAGAAACCATTTTTCCCGAGAACGGTCTGGGGATGCCCAACAAGCGTCCCGATTTCAAGAATCCGTGGAACATTACGATTAACTATACGTTTGCATACAATGTATGGGATAATCCGATGTATTATATGAATGCCATCGAAAATAATAAAAAGTATAAAAATAATATTGTTCAAACCATCAATTTGAGTGGAGATGTGAATATTACAAGAAAGTGGAAAATTGGATTTACAACCGGTTACGACATCAAAAACAAAGATTTCTCTTATACTTCCATAGATATTTATCGTGATTTGCATTGTTGGGAGATGCGCCTTAATTGGATTCCTTTCGGATACATGCGGGGATGGAATTTTCAAATTAATGTAAAAGCCTCTGTTTTACAAGATTTGAAGTTTAAAATGCAAAGAGACTTTAGGGATAATTATGAATCGCAGTACTAATCATCTCTTTCGTTTCCACTGCACTAAAAATACCCCTGCGATTGCCATCAGGATACCCACGATTTTTTGTAGCGTGATCTCTTCTTTTAGAATGTAAAATGCGATAATTGCGGTCATAACCGGAATAAGGTTGACGAAGATGTTGGTGCGTGCTAAGCCCAAAATTCGCATGGCGCCAATGTAAAGAATAAAGGCTATGGTGGAACAGAAAATGGAAAGTATTAACAGAAAACTTAAATTCGAAGTATCTCCTAAAGCATGGTATTGCAACGCAACGGTTTCGCCTGTATTCACCAAGATAACCAATGGTAAAAAGGCGATCATGCCGATAATGTTTTGCCAGGTGATAACTATGATGGGATTGTAAGTAGTGGGAATTTTTCTCAAGAAGAAATTGTAACCAATGGTTGAAAAAACAGCGCCAAAAGCTAATAAAACTCCTAATAATCTAAAATCCGCCTGACCAAAACTGGGCAGCAACATCACGATAATGCCCGTGATGGAGAGCAGTATACCGAAGAAATTAAGTCCGCTTAATTTTTCTTTAAAGATGAAAACCGCCATCAGCGCCACAAACAGCGGGATGGTGGCAATAATGACAGATACGATGGAGGCGTCGCAAAACTTTAAACTGTAAGTTTCAAATATAAAATAGACAAATGGCTCGAAAAATGCCAAACCGATAAAAAATTTGAGGTCTTTTTTAGCAATAAAAAACTCTTTTTTGAACAAAAACGCACACAAAGTTGCAAAGATGAGCGAGGCGATCACACACCTTAGAAAATTGATGGTAATGGGGTTAAAATCTATCAGCAGGTGCTTGGTGAGCACAAAAGAGCCTCCCCATAAAAACATGGAGATCAGGAGGAATACGTAATAAGGTAATGATTTTTGTTTCACGCTGCGAAAGTATAGGTTTTTCAATAATTGCAAATCACTATTTTTTTTATCTTTGCGCACAATTGATTACCCCTCTTAATGGAAAAAATAATCTATCTTGAAACCCACACTGCCATAGGTGTTTATGGTAAAAATAATGGGAATATAGAACTTCTAACACACATCTATCCCAAGTTAAAAATTGCGGCGCGCGGCAACGAGGTGAAAGTGATTGGCGAAGATTCCGAAGTGGAACTTTTTGAACAACGCTTTCAACTATTACAAATTCATTTTGAGCGTTTTGGAAGAGTAACGGAAACGGATGTGCTCAATATTACCTCTGCAGAAGACGATACTTTTTATCGTTTAGATAACGGCAATATAAATAACGATATTTTGTTGCATGGGCGCGAGGGGCGCATCATTAAAGCGATTACACCCAATCAAAAAAAAATGGTGGAAAGTGTGGAGAGCAACGATATGATTTTTGCTATTGGTCCCGCCGGAACCGGAAAAACATACACCGCAGTAGCGTTGGCGGTGCGGGCGCTCAAAAACAAACAGGTGCGCAGAATCATCCTGACGCGCCCGGCAGTGGAAGCCGGCGAAAACCTCGGATTTCTCCCCGGAGATTTAAAAGACAAACTCGACCCCTATCTGCAACCTCTATACGATGCACTTTGGGATATGATGCCCATGCAAAAGTTACTCTCATACATGGAGGATAAAACCATTGAAATAGCACCGTTAGCATTTATGCGCGGCAGAACATTAGACAACGCTTATGTTATTTTAGATGAGGCACAAAATGCAACTAAATCGCAGTTGAAAATGTTTCTGACTCGCATGGGGAAAAGTGCTAAATTTTTCATTACCGGTGACTTAACTCAGGTGGACTTGCCGCGCCACCAACAGTCCGGGTTAGTATTAACTTCTCAAATATTAAAAGATATTAAAGGGATTGATTTTATTTTTATGAATCAAGCGGATGTAGTACGCCATCACTTAGTTACAAAGATTATTGACAGGTATGAAGAGTATGAGCACAAAGAAATATGAGATATGAAATTTTTTAAACACCAAAATATTAATTTATTTTTTAATTACCAATTTTTTATTTATTATCATTTATGAAAAAAAATACTATTTTCCTTATCTTATTTATTGTTTTTTGTAACACACTTTTTGCAATCCCTGCAATTCCTTATCCTGTTACTTTTACCCAACCCAACGGCGACACGCTAACCGTGATGATGAAAGGCGATGAGCGCATTCATTGGCATGAATCGTTAGATGGATATACATTGTTGTACAATCAAGACAAGTATTTAACATACGCGCAATTGGATGATGACGGAAACTTGCAACCTTCCCATCTTATAGCCCAAAACATTGCGCAAAGAGATATTGTAACTCACTCATTTTTAAATACAATTGAAAGAAAGTTGTTTTTTAGTGATGTACAAGAACAAATTATGAAGAAAGTTTGGGAAATAGAGGATGAGGCGGTCGGTAAGAGTGGGTTAGGGGGCGACCGCGCAGTCATCGGTCAATATAAGACACTATGCGCATTTGTGCAATTCCCGGAAAAATCCTTTACTAAAACGATGAGTCAATTTGAAGGATTGATGAACCAATTGGGCTACACCGGCAATGGTACCGGTAGCGTGCGCGATTTTTTTAAGGAATCCTCCTATAATCAGTTTGATTTATTAATAACCATGTGCGGGATTTATACTGCTCCGCAAAGCGAATCCTATTATGCAGGCAGTAATGGAAATGCTAATTGCCAGGCGCTTGCCCGGTGGACGGCCCAGCAAGTTGCCGCAGAACCCGATATCAACTTTGTAGATTATGATAGCGATAACAATGGTGTGGTAGATGGATTTCACTTTATTTTTGCCGGCAGGGGGCAAGAAGCCGGAGGAGGTTCAAGTACGATATGGTCGCATAAATGGCAATTCTCGCCGGCGGTTACTAAAAATGGAAAAAGCATCAGCATATACTCATGCTCTCCGGAACTTCTCTACGCAAATATTACAACTATTGGCGTGATTTGCCATGAGATGACGCACGCTTTCGGGGCGCCCGATTTTTACGATACAAATTATGAAACCAATGGTCAATATACCGGTACAGGTCAGTGGGATATTATGGCAGATGGCAGTTGGAACGGCAACCCGGGGGGAAACTGCCCCCCTCACCACAATATGTACACAAAAGTGCAGTTTGGTTGGGTTATTCCTGTCGTTTTAAGTTCACCAACAACGATAACAAATATGCCCAACTCGGCAGAAAGCCCTGTGGCATACAGAGTTAATACAACTACAAATAATGAACACTATCTATTAGAAAATCGCCAACAAGTAAAATTTGATGTAACTGTTCCCGGAAATGGATTGATTATTTATCATGTTCACAGCAACGTAGGTACGAGTAATATCAACACTACGCATCCTCAAAAACTATATCCGGTTTGTGCAAGCAGAACAACACAAATGCCAACTTCAACGCCATCAAGTTATGGTAATATCAACTCTACGGGGTGCCCATTCCCCGGCACAAGCAACAAAACTACCTTTACCGATGACTCTACACCGGCTATGAAATCGTGGGCAAATGCCAACACTGGCAAACCGATCACCAACATTACGCACAGCAACAGGCTGATTAGCTTTGATTTTATGGGCGGTGCGCAGACTGGTACTTATACAATTACGGCATCTGCCGGCGCAAACGGAACAATTACTCCTTCGGGAACAATAACCGTAAATAGTGGTGGTAGCCAACAATTTACCGCAACGCCTGAGAATTGTTATGAAGTTAACCAGTGGACAGTGGGTGGCAACGTTGTTCAAACCGGCGGTAATACTTATACCCTTAGTAATGTTCAGGCAAATGCAACAGTAGGGGTTACTTTCAAAATAAAAACTTTCACGATTACCCCTTCGGCGGGTAGCGGAGGAACAATTTCTCAAAACACCCCCCAAACGGTTAATTGTGGCGGCAGCATTACATTTAACGCAACATCTGATGATTGTTATGAAGTTAACCAATGGATAGTGAACGGTAGTATTGTTCAAACCGGCGGTAATACTTATACCCTTAGTAATGTTCAGGCAAATGCAACAGTAGGGGTTACTTTTAAAATAAAAACATATACGATTAATGTAACGGTAGGTGAAGGCGGAACGGTTTCGCAAAGTGGCACACTAACGGTTGATTGCGGAGAGAACATTATAATTACTTTTGCGCCAAATTATTGCTACCATATTGAGCAATTTTTGATTGATGGCGTAAATAGTCCTGATGCGGTAGCCAATGGTACCTACACTTTGATTATTATTGAAGATCATACAATTGAAGTGGTTTTTGCGGTCAACCTCTATACCATCACTTTTATGGCAAACGGCGGAGATGGCATTATGAACCCGCAGGAGTTTACCTGTGGAGAGCCACAAACGTTAACACAAAATAGCTTTACTAAAACCGGATATAAATTTATCGGATGGAATACGCACGAAGAGGGCTATGGAGAAACTTATGGGGATGAACAAGATATGACCATTGAAGAAGATATGACATTGTTTGCGCAATGGGAGTTGCTCCCCCCCAACCAATTTGTCATCACGGCAACTGCAACAGAAGGTGGCGAAATTACTCCTAATGGACAAATTGTGGTTTTTGAAGGTGAAACACAGCTATTTTCAATTAACCCCGTATGTACTCTCCCTGAAGATGATTATTATTACAGAATAGTTGATATTTTGGTTGATAATGTGAGCGTTGGTGCTGTTGTAGAATATCAATTTGAAAATGTGAATAATAACCATACTATTCATGCTGTTTTTGAAATCGTTCTATGTATTCGTGACACTGCCAAATTAACCGGTTTTCTTTCCGTTATGCCCAATCCCGCCAATGATTATATTGAATTACGAATTATGAATTATGAATTAGGAATTAATGATATTACGTTTTATAATGTTTATGGGCAGTTGGTCAAAGTTATTCCTTGTCATGGTGAAATAAATGCCAATACCCTAATTCAAAGAATCTCTATTGCAGACCTCAGCCGAGGTGTTTATTTCATAAAGGCAGGTAAAAAAACGGCAAAATTGATAAAAAAATAAATTAAAATAGGCCAGAAAAGATAAGTCAATACGCTGTTGCCAAAGTGGCTATACTCACTTTAATAGACGGCACAGCCGCAAGTTTTTGAATGGCCGCCTCCATGGTGGCGCCGGTCGTTAAAACGTCATCACATAACAAAATATGCTTGTTTTTTAATGATTCAAAATCAGTAAGTTGAAAAACCTCTTTGACATTTTCCCAACGATGAAAACGACTTTTTTTAGTTTGCGTTTCTGTAAATTCCGTGCGAATCAACAGGTTAGTGTTATAGGGAATTTGCATTCCTGCGCTCAAACCTTTGGCAATCAATTCGCTTTGGTTGTAGCCTCTTTTTTTCTCTTTTTTGGGATGTAACGGAATCGGAATAATCATATCTATCGTTTTCCATTTTTCATTTTCAATAAGTTGTGCACCATAAATTTCCCCTAAAAACGAACCGATCTCTTTTCCACCGTTATATTTTAGATAATGCAGAATTTTTTGCACCTGATTTCCTTTTCTATAAAACAGAAATGCGCCCACATGTTCCACCCGCGCGCGTCCCAGAAAAAGCTTTGACAACGGCGAATCATCAAATTCATGATACCGGGTTTCGGGCAAATTGTGCAAACATTGTAAACAAAAAAATTGTTCGTGTTGCAATAAAACATTCCCGCAAGCCACGCAAGCACGGGGGTAGAAGAAGTTTAGGAGCTGAGTCAGCATGATTATAGTGGATAATGGTTAGTTTGTTTTTGCACTTGCGCCGCAAATATACATTCACAAAGTCCGTTTGTCAAGGGGTCGAATCATTTTTTTTGTTTTTTTGTGCTCCAAAAAAATATTATGCCCTTAATTAAATCCATTTCCGGTATTCGCGGCACGGTTGGCGGGCGCGCCGGCGAAAACCTTACCCCAATTGATGTGGTAAAATTTACCTCCGCATTCATCACAGTATTAGCAGAAAGCAGAAATGATATGATGATGAGAAGATTAGATGATAAGATGATTGATAATAATTCTCAATTCTCAATTGTTATTGGTCGTGATGCGCGTGTTTCAGGCGAAATTATCAATCGGTTAGTGTGTTCCTCGTTGCAAAGTATGGGGGTAAATGTGATTGATGTGGGACTTTCTACTACGCCCACGGTAGAGATGGCGGTGGTAAAACATCGCGCAGACGGAGGGATTATCCTGACCGCCAGCCACAACCCGATGGAATGGAACGCGCTGAAGTTACTCAACGAAAAAGGAGAGTTTATTTCTGCAATTGAAGGAAAAAAATTATTGGAAATTGCAGAAAAAGAGGAATTTAACTATGCTTCTGTGGAACATTTGGGAAATTATGTAAAATATGAAAACGCAATTGAAGATCATATTCAAGAAATATTGAAATTGGATTTGGTGGATGTGAATGCAATTCGGGAAGCGGATTTTGCTGTTGTTTTTGATGCGGTAAACTCCACCGGCGGCATTGCAATTCCTTTGTTATTAGATAGATTGGGTGTAAAAAAACAAAAAGCGCTGTTTGGCGAACCCACCGGCATTTTCCCGCACAACCCCGAGCCTTTACCCGAACATCTGCAAGAAATCTCATCCTTGATGAAAAACGTGACACGTAACGCGTTACACGTTACCAATCAAGCGTCACGCGTCACGAGTAACGTGTCACGCTTCGATGTGGGTTTTGTTGTGGACCCCGACGTGGACCGCCTGGCAATCGTGATGGAAAACGGCGATATGTTCGGCGAAGAATACACGTTGGTTGCTGTTGCCGATTATGTGTTGCAACACAAAAAGGGAAACACGGTTTCTAATCTTTCTTCTTCCAGGGCTTTGCGCGATGTGAGTGAAAAACACGGCGTTAGCTATTCTGCTGCAGCCGTGGGCGAAGTAAATGTGGTGGAGAAAATGAAAGAAACCAACGCCGTAATTGGCGGCGAAGGCAATGGTGGCGTGATTTTGCCGGAATTGCACTACGGTCGCGATGCGCTGGTGGGAATTGCCCTGTTTTTAACTTTTATGGCTAAAACTAAACTAAAATGCTCCGAAATCAAAGCCCTATATCCTCAATATGTGATTTCAAAAAACAAAATTCAACTTACAAAAGATATTAACATTCAGGAGGTTTTACAAAAAGTTGCAGAAAAATTTGCCTTTTATAATCCTAATGCCATAGATGGCGTAAAAGTTGATTTTGAAGAGGGCTGGGTGCACCTGCGCTCCTCCAACACCGAACCGATTATTCGCATCTACGCCGAAGCAAAAACAGAAAAGGAAGCGGAAAGATTGGTAACTTCTGTGAAAATTCTGTGACTCTGTGACTCTGTGCTGAAAAAATTCTTCTATTTTCGCGCACAAATAAAACAAATTGCATGTACAGCATTGTTGTTGAAAATCTTACTAAAAAATTTGGAACTTTTACCGCTGTAAATAATATCTCTTTTTCGATTAAAAAAGGGGAGATTTTCGGGTTTCTCGGGGCAAACGGCGCGGGCAAAACCACCGCCATGAAAATGATGTGCGGACTGCTCCTGCCCACTTCCGGAACCGCTAAAATTGGCGGATTCGACCTCGCTACACAGTCGAAACAGATCAAGAAAAATATTGGGTATATGAGCCAGCGGTTTTCATTGTATGACGATTTAACCGTGTATGAAAATATGCAGCTTTTTGGCACTATATATAAAATTGAGAAAAAATTGCTGAAACAACGCATTATGGAAAGTCTGAACGAATTGGATATGAACGACTTTGCTTATGTTTTGGTAAAATCGCTTCCCTTGGGCTGGAAACAGCGTTTGGCGTTTGCTACCGCGCTGTTGCACCGCCCACAAATTGTTTTCTTAGATGAACCTACCAGCGGCGTGGATCCTATTGTGCGCCGTGAGTTTTGGGGACTCATTTACAAAACCGCCGCAACGGGCGTTACCATCTTTGTTACAACACATTATATGGATGAAGCCGAATATTGCGAACGTATCTCCATTATGGCGGAAGGAGAAATGAAACTGATAGGTACACCCAACGAATTGAAAGCGAAAATGGGTGTTCAAACCATTGACGACCTTTTTGTTAAATTTGTAAACAGATAACTATGAGAGCATTTTTGGCAATTTTACAAAAAGAGTTTATTCACATCGGTCGCGACCGCGTTTCCCTGTTCCTTGTTTTGGCTATGCCGGTGGCGCTTATTTTGCTCTTTGGATTTACCATCAGCACGGAAATTAGAAACGCCAAAATCTCTATTCTTGATTTTTCTAAAGATACGAGTTCCAAACAGTTAATTGAAAACATTTCAGCATCCGGTTATTTTCAGGTGGTTAATTTTTTAGAAACAGAAGCAGAAATTGATCATGATTTTAAACATAAACAGATTAAAATTGCGATGATTATTCCGCCGAGGTTCGAGGAGTCGTTGGCGGTAGAAAAAATAGCTAATATTCAAATTATCAACGATGTATCGGATATTAACATTGCGTCTATTTTAAACAACTATTTAAGGGCGGTTTTTAACGATTATATTACTGAATATAACCGCCTGCACAGTGCTGCTGAAACTCAGATTTCTATTGTAACCACCATGCAGTATAATCCAGAATTGAATAGTGTTTACATGTTTGTTCCGGGAATTATTACGCTGATTATGATCATTATAACTGCGTTGATGTCGTCTATTACCCTGGCACGCGAAAAAGAAACAAACACAATGAACATGATGTTGATCACTACGGTTAAAAAAATCAACATCGCTATCGGCAAGGTGATTCCTTATATGTTTTTGTCGTTGATTAGTACGGTTTTGATTCTGTTAATCAGTGTTTTTGTGTTTCATATGCCGATAAAAGGGAGTATTGGGCTGTTGATGTTTTTGTGCATTATTTTCATGTTTACCTCTGCTTCTTTTGGACTGTTGATTTCAGCTGTATCCAAAACGCAATTAGACGCCATGATGGTTACTATGATGGGGCTTTTTCTGCCGACGGTTTTACTGTCGGGTTTTTTGTTTCCGTTAGACAACATGCCGCTTTTCTTCCAGTGGCTTGCTGATATTTTCCCCGCCAAATGGTTTATTCTTGCTATAAAAGATGTGATGCTCAAGGGCGCCAATATAATTGAAATCGGCAAATATTTGTTAATTCTCACAGGGATGTCCACGATCATGGTAGGATTCAGTCTTTCGCAAATAGATAAGCGCTAAACTATTATCGCTCCCGCATGTTATAGCATCAACTTGCTCATTTTTAAATAAAAATCTGTAAATACCAATGTTGAGTTTCCATTTCTTTCAATATGATACAATGCTTGATTGCATTCATTGAGAATGGCTTGCGCGTTTCTTAAGGAGATTGTTTTGGAAAAGAAACTCATCGTTTTCTTTTCTTCAGAGGTGGCTCTTACCAAATTTTCGTTTTGCGAGCCAAACATCAGAATATTCCTAAGCATTCTGGAAATAAACCGAAGGAAGTTTTTTTGTTCTTCTCTGCCTAAATTCACTATGGCAGCAATAGTATCCTGTACTGCAAGGTAGTTAACTTGGGGAGGTGTACCGTAGTTTTTTAAGGCAGACATGCTGGAGAAAAGCGTTTCAAACTGGCGCAACATTTCGCGCAATTCGTTACCGTTTTCATTCAGGTAAATGGCTCTCACATAACTGCCTTCGCTAATTTCGGCAAGGTCTTCCGCTTTTTGTGATGTCATTCCGAAATCTTTAACTAACTGTTGTGTAATAACATCGCTACTTAAAGGCGGGATTTTAACCAATTGAGTGCGCGACAAAATAGTGGACAATATTTTATCTTGATTTTCAGTAAGTAAAATGAACAGCGTGTTTTTTTCAGGTTCTTCCAATGTTTTAAGCAGTTTCGGGGCAGCCGCGTGGTACAGTCTGTCAAAGCACCAAAAAATAAAGATTTTATAACCACCTTCATACGATTGAATACTGTTTTGCTGAATGATATTGGAACAATCGCGGATGTTGATGGTAGCCTGCTTGTTTTCGCCCCCAAGTTCTGCCAACCAATCTTCAATATCAATATGATAATTTTTAGAAAATACAAAATTCCGAAATTCTTGTGCAAATTGCCGAGAATCAGGATCCTTCTTTACATGTTTGGTAATGCAATTTGGAAACATGATGTGCAGGTCGGGGTGTGCCAACTTTTCAAATTTTGCGCAAGAAGGGCAAACCCCGCAAGAGTCCTCCTCTTTTCTGTTCTGGCAGCAAATATACTGTGCGTATGCCACCGCTAATGCAAAACTGTGTGCACCGGTTTGAGAAAGAAAAAGTTGCGCATGACTTATCCGGTTTTCTTTTACCAATGAAATAAGCCGATTTTTTAATTCCTGAGAAGCTAAAACGTTTTTGAAGAGCATAAGAGAGAAAATAGTTTTACTTGGGGGCAAAAATAGATTTTTTAGTATAAACATATTAATATTTAAAAAATAACGTTTAAAAGCAATTAGTGATAAATTATACGATATGCCCCAAAAAGATTCTGTAAAAAGTAAAAAAACAACCACAAAAAACAATAAAAAGAAAAAACAAATCAAATTTAATTTCCTGTGGATCTATTTGGCGATGGTGGTCGCTCTTTTGTTTATGTTTAACCCCGGCTCCTCAAAAGTAACGGAAGAGATTGGAAGTCTGAAATTTGAGCGCCTTATCATGAATAAAGATATTGAATCGGTACGCTATATTCAAAAAGAAAATAGTGTGCAGATTTTTTTGAAAGAGAAATCTGTAAAAACTAAGGCAGAATATGACAAATTTAGAGAGAAAAATGAAAAAGGACCTCAATTTTTGTTAACTGTTTCCGATTTTAATGCTTTTAATACTGATGTGAAAGATATTCAAGAAAAAGCGGTTCTGGAGTATTTGAAAACCAATCCCGATGCCAATGAAATTGCCGTTAGAAACGATTATAATTTTGATATCAAACAAGATACAAGTAAAAGTTGGGGTATTGAAATTTTTTGGATTGTTTTAATGGTTCTCTTTGCGGTGTTCATGTTTTCATCGTTTAGGGGCATGCGCGGCGGTCTTTTTAATATTGGAAAATCAAAAGCGCAATTATTTGATAGTAAGAACAATGATAACGTATCATTCAAAGATGTTGCCGGTTTGGAAGGAGCAAAATATGAAGTTGAAGAGATTGTAGATTTTCTAAAAAATCCGAAAAGATATACTGAATTGGGCGGAAAAATCCCCAAAGGCGCGCTGCTTGTGGGTCCTCCCGGCACAGGAAAAACCTTGCTGGCAAAAGCAGTTGCCGGAGAAGCCAAAGTACCCTTCTTCTCACTATCGGGTTCAGACTTTGTGGAAATGTTTGTTGGTGTGGGTGCTTCTCGCGTGCGCGACCTTTTCCAAACCGCCAAAACCAAAGCGCCTTGCATCGTTTTTATTGACGAAATTGACGCTATTGGGCGTGCACGCGGCAGAAATGTAATGTCGGGCGCGAATGATGAGCGCGAGAACACACTCAATCAGCTGCTTACCGAAATGGATGGGTTCTCTACCAACACGGGCGTTATTATCTTAGCCGCCACCAACAGAGCCGATATTTTAGACAGAGCGTTGTTGCGTGCGGGGCGTTTCGACCGCCAAATTCATGTGGAACTGCCCAACGCAAACGAGCGCAAAGGTATTTTTGATGTGCATGTAAGAGGTTTAAAACTTGGTACTGATGTGGATTTGGAATATTTTGCCAAACAAACGCCCGGTTTTTCGGGCGCAGATATCGCCAATGTATGCAACGAATCGGCTTTGATAGCTGCACGGCACGGAAAAAAATCGGTTGAAAAAGAGGATATGCTGGCTGCCATTGACAGAATTGTAGGAGGTTTGGAAAGACGCGGCAGCATGATCTCTCCCGAAGATAAAAAAGTGATCGCTTATCACGAAGCAGGGCATGCGGCGGTAAGCTGGTTGCTGGAGCACGCCTCCCCATTGGTAAAAGTTACGATTGTGCCACGCGGCAAAACGTTAGGCGCTGCCTGGTACTTGCCCGAAGAACGACACATTACCAATACAGAACAAATGTTCGATGAAATGACAGCAACGCTGGGCGGAAGAGCAGCCGAAGAGGTTATGTTCGGCAAAATTTCTACAGGCGCACTTAATGACCTCGAAAAAGTGACCAAACAGGCTTACGCCATGGTGGTTTACTACGGACTGAACGAAAAAATTGGAAATATCAGTTTTTACGACTCCACCGGACAACAGGAGTACGCACTGACTAAACCATACAGCGAAAATACCGCGCAACAAATTGATGAAGAGATTAGTAAACTCATAGAGTCGGCATACAAACGCGCTAAAACAATTTTAAAAGAAAATCATGAAAAATTAACGCAATTAGCAGAAGGTCTTATTGAAAAAGAGGTTATTTTTGCCGAAGATTTAGAAATGATTTTTGGAAAACGTAAACAAGAACCCGAAATTTTAGCATAATGACAGCCACCGCTACTTTCGACACATTAAACACCACCTCGAAAGAGAACATGCGCAGAAAAATTCGCCATGCACTCACACAAAAAAGTACAAGCAAATTCCCGTACATTGATATTCACGCAGATATTTTTGAAAAACCGGAAAATGTACTTGCCGAATTTTGTGACAATTTTAGAGATGCCGGTGGAAAATTAATTATGTGCAATAAAGATAATTTTGTAGATTATTTGCACAAATTAATCGTAGGACAACGTTATGCAACAATTTTGAATACAAACCACTCGATTTCTCCTGCGCTCACCAAAAGAAATTTGAACTACCTTACCTGCATTGACTCCCACCAACAAGTAGATGTTGCCATTGTTTACTCTGATCTGTTAATTGCCCGAACCGGAAGTATGTTATTTACCCAAAAATTTTCTCTATATCCTTCTGTTAGAAACATTACGAAAGATATTATTGTGGTGGCTTTTCAAAAAAATTTAGTGCTTGATATAAAAGATGGGTTTCAATTACAACAAGAAAGAAATCAAGGAATTTTGTATGATTTTGTAGAAATAATTACCCCCACCAAACCGGTAAACGACAAGGGCGAAGATAATTATTCTCCTCTTGAGCCTCGATTTATTTTACTTTTAATTCAATAAAAGTATGAAACCTGTTGTTACCCGCACCCTCACCGGTATTGCTTATCTGTCTGTTTTAGCGGTTGCTTTTTTTCTCTCAAAATTTGTTTTAGTTACTGTTTTTACCATCTTTTTAATGATTGCATTATTGGAATACATCAATTTAGCGCAAAAATTCCCAGCTGCCAACAATGCCCGACAACAGCTTTTTCGAAAATATTTATTGCCCATTATTTGGATTTTATTACCTGTTTTTCTGTTGGAATATTGGTGTATTATGCTGAATGCCATAAATATTGTGGTGGCGCTTGTGATTATTTTATGCACTAACGACACTATGGCATACGTTTTTGGCTCTTTATTCGGAAAACATAAAATGTGGAAAAAAGTTTCTCCTAAAAAAAGTTGGGAAGGTTTTTTCGGAGGTTTAATCAGTACGATGGTAGCCGCCTGGTTTATTATTAAAATTCCTTATTTTCAAAATGATACGTTTACAAATCCGTATATTTGGATAGGTTTTACTTTTGTAGTTATTATCTTTGGAACTATGGGCGATTTTACAGAATCTATGGTAAAACGGTTTGCTCAGGAAAAAGATAGCGGGACTATCCTTCCAGGGCATGGTGGTATTTTAGACAGGATTGATTCGATGCTTTTTGCTGTACCGGCTGGGTTAATTTATTGGGTGGTAGTTCAAAGTTTAAAGTTCAAAATTTAATTATTTTTCGTCATTTTTATCTTATTTTATTAAATTTCAATAAAATCAAATTTTTTTTTATTTTTGCCGCCACATTGCGGGGTAGAGCAGTGGCAGCTCGTCGGGCTCATAACCCGGAGGTCGTAGGTTCGAATCCTGCCCCCGCTACTA
>JGI24696J40584_12961414_pt1 | contig 15492 bp, 12 predicted proteins | sample TergutCo191P4_FD_40584 | JGI IMG/M metagenome (IMG submission 40584)
ATTCATTGAAAAATTCAAACCGCCGTATGCGTACAAATTCATAACCGGGAACGTGGGAAGGGATGAGAACAAAAAAAGGATAACATTGCCGCTATATATGGCAATGTTCGTGCAACCGTTTCAAACAGTCGAAGGATCGAGTCCTCCAGAAGATTGATTAGTGGGCCCGCCCGGATTTGAACCGGAGTCAATAGCTCCCGAAGCTACAAGGATACCAAGCTACCCCACGGGCCCTTCGGATGATGATTTCCGTCATGCTATTAAATGTATCGTTACTGCTCCATCATCTTTCTCAGAACATACTGGAGTATCCCACCGTTCGCTATGTATTCGACCTCTATCGGGACATCTACTCTGCAAAGAGTGTCAAACTCAAGCTTCTTGCCGTCCCTGTATGCCGTGACCCTGACGATCCCTTTCGGTTCAAGGTCCTCCAATTCGATATCGAACACCTCGGAGCCGTTCAGCTTCAGAACGCCTGCGTTCTGGCCTTCGAGATATTGCAGCGGGACTATCCCCATTCCTATGAGATTCGATCTGTGTATCCTTTCGAAAGATTCCGCGATCACCGCTTTTATTCCAAGGAGGTTCGGTCCCTTTGCTGCCCAGTCCCTTGAGCTTCCTGTCCCATACTCTTTGCCTGCGAGCACGACAAGAGGGGTCATTTCCTCATAATATGCTCTGGAAACCTCGAATATAGTATCGTCCTTTTTCTCAGGGAAGTATCTGGACGAGCTTCCCTCGATGCCCGGGGTCAGCTGGTTCTTCAGTCTGATGTTAGCGAACGTTCCTCTTACCATTACTTCATGGTTGGCCCTTCTCGATCCGTATGAGTTGAAATCCTCCTCTTCCACTCCCAGCGAGATCAGATATCTTCCTGCGTCTGACACAGCGTCGAACGATCCCGCCGGAGAGATGTGGTCGGTGGTGATCGAGTCTCCCAGCATCGCGAGGCATCTTGCCCCCTTTATGTTCTTTATCTCCGGGTCGTCGAACAGCTCGTCGAAGAAGGGAGGGTTCCTTATGTATGTAGAATCTTCGTCCCATGCGAAAAGCGGAGAGTCCCTGCTTTCGATGCCGTCCCATCTTTTTGATCCCTTGAAGATGTCCTTGTACTGCGAAGAGAAGGTCTCGCCTGTGACATATTCGTCGGTGATCTTTTGGATCTCCTTGTCGGAAGGCCAGATATCTCTTAGATAGATATCCTTCCCTTCCGCTTTGGCGATGGGTTCTTTCTCCATATCGATGTCAACGCGGCCTGCTATGGCGAATGCCACCACCAGCGGGGGGGATGCGAGATAATTCGCTTTCACCAGCGGATGTATCCTCCCTTCGAAGTTCCTGTTGCTCGATGCGACCGCCGCGACCGCCAGGTCCTTTGATCTTATCTCTTTGGAAACTTCATCGGAAAGCGGCCCGCTGTTCCCGATGCATGTCATGCATCCGTATCCGCAGCATTGGAAGCCCATTGCGTCCAGATGGTTCTGCAGTCCTGAGTTCTTCAGGTATTCGGTGACCACCTTGGAACCGGGGGCGAGGGACGTTTTAACATATTTTTTCGGCTTCAGTCCGAGTTCGTTCGCTTTCTTCGCCACGAGTCCCGCGGCTATCATTACTGATGGATTCGCAGTGTTCGTGCATGATGTGATCGATGCTATCGCCAGAGAGCCGTCGCCCATCTTGTCTCCGGAAGGCATCCTCTGCTCTTTGACCCCGAATGCTTTGAGGACCTCTGAGAACTCTTTTTTCATATTCTCCAGGTCAATGCGGTCCTGTGGCCTCTTGTGTCCGGCCAGGCAGGGCTTCACAGCCGAGAGGTCCAGCTCTAAGGTATCTGTGTATTCCGGCTCTCCGTCGTACCAGAGTGTCTGTTCCTTGGCGTATCTTTCAACCGCATCAATGTGTTTAGGATCCCTTCCGGTGAGTCTCAGATATTCTATTGTTTTGCCGTCTATTGGACAATATCCCATCGTCGCGCCGTACTCCGGTGCCATGTTCGCGATCGTTGACCTGTCCGCAAGGCAAAGGTTCTGATATCCGGGCCCGAAGAATTCTACGAATTTACCCACAACATTCTTCTTCCTGAGCATCTGCACAACGGTCAGAACAAGGTCTGTGGCGTTCACGCCGGGGGAAAGTTTTCCCGTCAGCCTGAAACCGATGACATCCGGCACCTCCATGTAACTAGGCTGCCCTACCATCACTGCCTCTGCCTCTATCCCTCCTACGCCCCATCCGACGACCCCCAGTCCGTTTATCTGCGTCGTATGGGAATCCGTTCCGAAACATGAGTCGGGATATGCGGTCAGCACGCCCTTCTCCTTTTTGACATATATCAACGGCGAAAGATATTCGAGATTCACCTGATGGCATATCCCGTTCCCGGGCGGAACGGCCCTGAAATTCCTGAATGTTTTCTGCGCCCATTTGAACAGCGCATATCTTTCGCTGTTCCTTTGGAATTCAAGTTTTTCATTCAGGTCCTGTGCGTCATCCCTTCCTGCAAAGTCGGTCTGTATTGAGTGATCGATGACCAGATCCACCGGAACAAGCGGGTTGATGGACTCCGGGTCCTTCCCCATCATTGAGACGGCCTCCCTCATCGATGCCAGGTCTGTCACTGCCGCGCCGCCTGTGAGATCCTGAAGGAGTACCCTCGCCGGCATCCACGGTATGTCGCGGTCGTCCTTTGTTTTCGGATTCCACGATGCTATGGCTTCAACGTCCTCGTCGGCGATCACTTCCCCGTCCCGATTCCTGAGCATCGATTCTACTAGGACCTTGATGGAATACGGCATTCTGCTGAGGTCTTTTATCACGCCTTTCTTCTCAAGCTCCCTGAGGCTGTATACCGTGACCTCGCCCTCGTCTGTTCTCAGTTTCTTGGTGCAGCTGCCGATATCGGTCATTTCTTTCCACTCTGACACTGCTAATAAAAAATAGATATATCAAGTTTGACCGTGGCTGGTTTGTTTATTTTTCTGTATCGAAATTACAAAACTCATTAAAAATATCCTTTTGGGCTTTGAGTTCCTGTTCCGCCAGGGCATACCACTTTGCCGCCTCTTCGTAATCGAGAGGCACGCCGAGACCATTTTTGTATAGGAAGCTCAGATTGCTCTGAGCCATCGTGTCCCCGTTTTCCGCGGCGAGCCTGATCCATTTGGCTGATTCTTCATAATCCTGAGGAACGCCATCCATGCCCTCTTGATAAGCGAACCCGAGATTTCTTTGGGAGCCGACGTTCCCGTGTTCTGCCGAGAGCTTCAGCCATCTTATCGATGTCCTTCCGGGAGGCTCGCTGGAAAATTCCGGACCTAGACCGGCCTCAGCCGCTTCTCTGAACCGTTTTGCTATTTCTTCATGGTCATCGGACTTCTCCAGCCCCACATCGTACAGCAGGACGCGGATGCAGAACGCTGCAAAATCATCCTGTTCCGCTGAACGTCTGAACCACTTTGCCGCCTCTTCGTAGTTCTGAGGTACTCCGCGCCCTTCCTGATAGACCACGCCGATATCGTATTGTGCTCTTGAATCCCCTTTCTCCGCTTCGACAAGACGCTTTTTGACCTCTTTCGGCATGTGCTCTGTCTTATGATCGCTGTTGCCTTTGTGTTTCCATAGTTCAAATGCCGCCATTCTCTTCCATCACGCAACGGCCATATTTCTTTGAATGATAGTAAATGCTTTGCCCGGCGTCTTTCGAGGTTATTTAATATCATGCTCAGCGTTCGGCATCGCATGGAAGCGTTGATACCCGACCGCCTTCTGAGCGAGTTGAACCAGCTGCAGCAGAGAGTATTCGCAAACGGGCTGCCTGTTCTGGTCCTGTTCGAAGGCAGCAGCGGAAGGGTCATAGGAAGGGTGAACAGCGAACTTATAAGGTGCCTTGAACCCAGAGGCATCATCTACACCCACTTCGACCCTGACGGACAGGAGGGCCCGGGTTCTATACTGGACCTCTTTCAGCGTACTCCGGGAAAGGGGCAGATCGGCCTGTTCGACAGGTCCTGGTATTCTTCGGTAATAGAACAATACAATAAAGACGAGAACGCAGAAGAACTTGATGCCATGCTCGGCATAACCAATAACCTTGAAAGATACCTTGTCAGCAACGGCGTTCTTGTGATCAAGATCGTCCTCAGGGTGACAGAATCCGCTTTGGCTGAATACGGCAGGGAGTATGGTCCGCAGGTGCCGAAAAGGTCTTTCCTTTCCATGGACCATCTCGACCCCAAGAAGTACAGGGAAGCGCTTTTGGACCTCGTCTATGAAAAAACAGACACAGAACATGCCCCGTGGAATATGGTATGGGTGAAAGGCATCAGAGAAACGGTCGTTGAAACTGTCGAGACCATCATGGGAATAATCGAAAGAACGCTGGACTCTGAACCTGCGGTCCGCGTCACATCGGAGAACAAGCGTGCATGCGCCAACCCGCGCAAGGATTTGAAATTAGAGAAGAAATGCCGCGATTATGACAGCCTCGTCAACAAACTTTCCGAAGAACTCGGAGAACTGCAGATGGAACTCTCCCTGAGCGGCCGTTCGATGGTCGTATGCTTTGAGGGATGGGACGCCGCCGGAAAAGGGTCATGCATAAAGCATCTCTGCCACGCGCTGAACCCAAGAGGTTATGAGGTCCTTCAGACCAAAGCCCCTACCGAAGAAGAACTCAGCCATACCTACCTGTGGAGATTCATAAAAGGCGTCCCGGAGAAGGGGCGCATCACCGTTTTTGACAGGACATGGTACGGAAGGATGCTGGTGGAGCATATAGAAGGCTTCTGCACAGAAGAAGAATACCTCAGGTCGCCGTTCGAGATCAACGCTTTTGAGAAAATAATGGTGCGCGAAGGCATCATACTTCTGAAATTCTGGCTCGACATCACGCCTGGCGAGCAGCTGGCAAGATTCAAAAAACGTGAGGGAGATCAGCTGAAGCAATGGAAGATCACGGCCGAGGATTGGCGCAACCGTTCCAAATGGGACAAGTACGATGCGCATGTGGATGTCATGATGGAATCCACCAACACAGAACAGGGTCCGTGGATAGTGGTGGAATCTAACAATAAAAAATATGCCAGGGTCAAGGTCCTTTCTGCCGTGGTGGACGCTTTGAAGAAAGAATTGAACGGATGACCGCCTTATCCGTTAATTGCCGTTAGACCTATTCGACATTTTTAAATAATCACAATGAATCCTCCAACAATGGTAGATGAGTTCAAGGAGAAGATCGCAGGAGAGATCACCCTATCTTCCGAACCGGGAAAGACCATCCGCAAATGGAGAGAAGAATTCAAACTGTCCCAGCATCAGCTTGCGGACGCCATGGGCATCTCGCATTCCGTGATCAGCGATTATGAGTCCGGACGCAGGAAATCGCCCGGTGTCAACGTCATAAGGAAAATGGTGGATGCCTTCATAAAACTGGACTCAGAGAACGGTTCTCCGGTTGCCTCCCGCTACATGCCGAACATGAAACTTGAGTGCATCATTGCGATGGATGAATTCTCCGAGGGCATCAGTGATCAGAAACTCATCGAAGCGATCGGAGGAAAGAACCTCAACACCGAGAAGATGCCTGCGAAAAGGGTCTACGGATATACGATCGTGGACTCTCTGAAGGCCATTCTCAGCCTGAGCTCCGAAGATTACCTGAAGATCTACGGGTGGAGCATCGAACGTGCCCTCATTTTCACGAACGTGCACTTCGGGCGTTCTCCGATGGTCGCTATAAGAGCTCACCCGCTGACACCCGCGATGGTGATATACCATCAGCCTGAAAAGACGGACCCTCTCGCCATCAAACTGGCAACTCTTGAGGGCATTCCGCTGGTCACGACCAAACTCAGCATTGAAGAACTTGTCGAAAAAATGAACATGCTTAAAGAAGGGAAATAAATGGATGTAGGAATTGTAAGTTACGGCGCGTATGTCCCCCGCTACAGGATAAAACCTGAAGAGATCGGAAGGATCTGGGGAGTGGACGGCAAAGGAATGGGGAAGGGGCTTATGGTCCATCAGAAGTCCGTTCCGGGGCTCGACGAAGATGTAATAACCATCTCGACCGAAGCCGCCAGATACATGATGGCCAGGGTCCCGGACGTAAACCCGCAGGACATCGGCGCATTGTACGTCGGTTCCGAATCACATCCCTATGCGGTCAAACCTTCCGCTACGGTAGTGGCGGAGGCCATAGAGGCTACGCCTGCCTTGACGGCGGTGGACATGGAGTTCGCATGCAAAGCGGGGACCGCGGGGATACAGGCCTGTATGGGAATGGTCGCATCCGGAATGATAAAGTACGGAGTTTCCATCGGTGCCGATACCGCCCAGGGGGCGCCCGGGGACGCGCTGGAGTATTCCGCATCGGCAGGGGGAGCTGCCTTCCTGATAGGAAAAGAGAAGATCATCGCGAAGATCAGCAAGACCCTCAGCTTTACCACCGACACCCCTGATTTCTGGAGAAGGGAAGGGCAGCCGTACCCCACCCACGGAGGAAGGTTCACCGGGGACCCGGCATATTTCAAGCATGTTACATCCGCAGCAAAGATGCTTCTCGAAGAGATGGGCACGACGCCTAAAGATTACAATTATGCAGTGTTCCACCAGCCGAACGGGAAGTTCCCCACCAGAGTGGCGGGGATGGTCGGCTTTGAGCAGGAACAGATAGCGACCGGTCTGCTGTCGCCGAACATCGGGAACACATACAGCGGAGCCGTTCCGCTGGGGCTTTCCGCCGTTCTTGACAAAGCAGTGCCGGGAGACAGGATATTCGTCACATCATACGGTTCTGGCGCCGGAAGCGATGCTTTCGATATAACCGTCACCGACGAGATGAAGAACTATCAGAAAAAGAACGCCCCGACGGTGGAAAAAGTGTTGGAGAACCCCATCTACCTCGATTACGGATTGTATACGAAATTCAAAGGAATGATCCTGATGCCGGAGTGATAAAATGAAAGAAGTAGCGATCATAGGAGTAGGAGCGACAAAGTTCGGCGAACTTTGGGGCAGCTCCTTTAGGAACATCGGAATAGAAGCCGGAATGAGAGCGATAGAAGACGCGAACCTTTCCGGCAGCGAGATCGACTGCCTTTTCATCGGCAACATGTCTGCCGGGCGTTTCATCAACCAGAAGCATATCGATGCCCTCATAGCGGATTACTCCGGAATGGCGACCAAGAACGTACCCGCGATAAGGGTCGAGGCCGGAGGGGCATCCGGAGGAGTGGCATTCGGACAGGCGGTAACGGCTGTCGCCTCTGGCATGTACAACACCGTGCTCTTGGGAGGCGCCGAGAAGATGACGGACCAGAATGACGCTTTCATCAACACCGCCATGGACGCGACCGCCGATGCGGAATGGGAAACCGGAATGGGGCTCACTCTCCCCTCTCTTTATGCAATGATCGCAAGAAGGGTCATGCACGAAGGCACGGCGACGCGCGAGGAGATCGCTTCCGTCGCAGTGAACAGCCACTTCCACGGCGCGCTCAACCCAGGAGCGCAGTTCAGGAAAGAGATCTCGCTCGATACGGTCCTGAGAGCCAGCCCGGTGGCGGATCCTTTAGGGATGTTTGACTGCGCACCGATCACGGACGGTGCTGCAGCGGTGGTGCTGTGCCCTCTTGACGAGGCGAAGAAGCACACCGACAGTTATGTGAAAGTGTCCGCGTTCGCACAGGGAAGCGACACCCTGGCACTGTCGCAAAGACCAGACATAACATCATTCGGAGCAACTGTTGCAACATCCAGGAAGGCATATGAGATGGCGGGCATCACTCCCGCAGACATATCCATTGCGGAGATACATGACGATTTCAGCATTGCAGGGATCCTTGCGCTTCAAGACCTCGGCCTATACAAGAAAGGATGTGCGGGCAAGGCATTCCTCAGCGGCGAGACGAAGGTCGGCGGCGGGAAAGTGGCCGTGAACACCTCCGGCGGCCTTAAAGCGAGAGGTTATCCCATCGGAGCGTCGGGCGTTGCACAGATCGTTGAGATCTCTGAACAGCTGAGAGGGAAAGCGGACAAAAGACAGGTGGCCAATGCGAAATACGGTCTTGCACAGAGCGTCGGAGGGACCGGTTCAGCGGTCACTGTGAGCATAATGGAGGCGGTCTGATGTCATCCGTAGCGAGAGCATGGAGGGAGTTTCCCGGCAAATACAACCTTGAGGGGACCAAATGCGGGAACTGCGGGACGATCTTCTTCCCGAAGCGCGACTTCTGTCCGAAGTGCCGCAGAGAAGGCATAGGAAAAATGCAGAAATACAAGGTCCGGAGGGAGGGAGAGGTGTTCTCGTTCTCCATCATACACGATGCCCCTCCGTGCAACAGCGCCCTTAAGCCGTACGCGGTAGCGATGGTCAGGGCCAAGGACGGTGTGATGATCTCCGGGCAGCTTGTCGATGTGGAATTGGACAAAATCGCCATAGGTATGCCTGTGCGTGCTGTCCTCCGGAAACTGGATGAGGACGGGGCGGCAGGCGTCATCCACTATGGGTACAAATTCGTACCCGCCTGAAACTTCTTGCCCGCTTCGGCGGGCGTATCATTGTTTTAAAAGGTCTGTTGCAGCCACATGTTCCAGGACGGCATCCTCGCATGATATCCCGTCGAACAGGTCTGCACCGAGGTTCCTTGCTTTTTCAGGAGATGGTTCCATGATCTCATCGCATCTTACCATGTCTATCTGGTCAAGATGAGGGTCGCCTATGCCGAACAGCACCGCGACCATGCCGTCCTTTCCCTCTTTGGGCTTCATCTTTTCCATCGCGCGGCCTATCTGCCTGTCGCCCGCTGCGTAGAGGATCGTCTCGGTAAGCAGGGTCTTGGATCTGTTCGTGCCATTCTCCATCGCCCTTTCCGCATGCATGACGGCTGAAAGTACGTGGTCCCTGCCGCAGACCATGCTTGGGTCCAAAAGCACTACGTCGCCGCCGAGCCCCGTAAAATGTTTTACGATATCGCCGAAGCTCGCACCTCCTTTGATGCCGATGACCTGAACACTCATTGCTCCGTAATCTCCTCATGCCCTTTTTAATCCTAACCGCATGGGGCTTCGAGAACATTTATTTAATATACGACAGTACAGGCAATAGGAATAGCATGTCAGAGGAATGGGTAAGAATCGCGGCCCCGGCCACCACTTCGAACATAGGTCCGGGGTTCGACACGTTCGGACTTGCGATGAGCGAGCCGTGCGACATCATTGAAGGAAGAAAGACTGATTCGGACACCCGCATAGTTGAGATCACGGGCCCCGGCTCCGAGAACATACCTTTCAATCCCAAGGCAAACTCTGTCGGCATAGCTGTTGAGCAGGTCCTGAAAAGGTGCAATGCCGATTTCGGCATAGAACTGAAGATCAAAAAGGGCATAAGGCCCTGCAGTGGGATGGGTTCATCCGGCGCAAGCGCCGCAGGAGGCGCATTCCTTGCGAACATCCTGTGCGGAGAAAAGCTGAGTTCCAATGAGATGATACTCTGCGCTGCGCATGCGGAGGATGTCATTTCCGGCGGATTGCATGCAGACAATGTCTCCCCCTGCATCCTGGGCGGATTCACGGTCATACGTTCATACGAGCCGTTCGACGTCATAAGGATAGAGCCTCCGAACAACCTCGGAATGGTGGTCGCCCTTCCGGACATAATGGTGGCGACGTCCGATGCGAGGAAAGTGCTCCCGGCAGAGGTCTCCGTTAAAAATCTGGTATTCCACGTGGGGAACGCATCAACGCTTGTTTACGGGATGATGACCGGCGACCTAAACGTCATATGCAGATCGGTAAAGGACGCAGTATTCGAGCCGGCGAGGGTAAAACTCGTGCCTTTGTTGAAAGAGGCCGAGAAAGAGGCGGTCTCGAACGGTGCTCTGGTCTCCTTCCTCGGAGGGTCCGGACCGTGCATCATGTCGTTCTACGACTTTAACACCGGCCTCGGCGATACCATCGCGGAGAAGGTAAAGGCCGTTTATGCTGAAAAGAACATTAAATGCGACACCTGGATAACAAGGCCGGGCATCGGCTGCAAGAGGATTTGAGATGGCAGACCACAAAGTCATATGTTGGGATTGCGGCGCAGAGGTCGATGATCCATATGTCAATACGTGTCCCAAATGCAACGGGCTTCTGACAGTGAAGATGGATCTGGAGCCTGTGAAGGAGATGAGACCGCAGGACCTCAGAAAAGAGAAGATCGGCGTGTGGAGATATGCGCCGTTCATGCCGGTGGACCCTTCGCACAAGGTCTCCATCCAGGAAGGCGGAACCCCGCTGTACAGAACGGACGGGCTGGCCAAAGAGGTCGGCGTCTCGGAAGTGCATGTTAAATTCGAAGGCCTGAACCCGACAGGCTCCTTCAAGGACAGAGGGATGACGATAGGCGTGTCCCATGCCAAAGAGCTCGGAGCAAAGGTCGTCGGCTGTGCTTCCACCGGGAACACATCCGCATCTCTGGCAGCGTATGCCGCCAAAGCGAACATCAAATGCGCCGTGTTCCTTCCGTCCGGAAAGGTCGCGGCCGGCAAGCTTGCCCAGGCGCTGTTCTACGGCGCCAAGGTCCTGTCGGTCGACGGAAACTTCGATGACGCTCTGAACCTCGCATTGAAGATGGCGGATGAAAAGAAGATCTATCTTCTCAACTCAATAAATCCGTACAGACCGGAAGGACAGAAATCCGTGCTGTTCGAGATAATGGACCAGCTGAATTATGATGTCCCCGACAGGATCATCCTTCCTGTGGGGAATGCGGCCAACATCTGGGCCGTCTACAAGGCCATACAGGAACTGAAAGAAGTGGGATGGATAGACAAAGTTCCAATGCTCACCGGGATACAGGCAGAAGGCTCGGCCCCGGTCGCAAAAGCATTCAGCGCTGGAAAGAAAGATTTCATTCCAGAGAATAAACCGGAGACCATCGCCACTGCCATACGCATCGGCAATCCCATCAGCGGGAGGAAGGCGCTTCATGCTATCTACGACACAGGAGGGTTCTCAACTACTGTCACAGACGAAGAGATCATCACCGCGCAGAGGCTTCTCGGAAGAATGGAAGGAGTATGCGTCGAACCTGCGTCCGCCGCATCCGTGGCGGGGCTCAGGAAACTTCTTTCCGAAGGCGTCATCGACAGAAGCGAAAGAGTTGTCTGCATCTGCACCGGAAATGGACTGAAGGATCCGGACATAATAATGGAGAATTCGCCTTCGCCTGTTCCGTGCAAGAACTCTGTGGAAGATGTCGAACGGATCCTTGGGTCCTGATATCGCGGCGCAGAAGTCCTGTGTTCCGAAATACCTCAGTAATCCAGTATCCTTGACTGTTTCTGGGCGTCAGGCTGTCCCGATCTTTCGCCGGAATATTCTTCCGCCATCTTTTCCAGCATATACTCTTCCTCTTCGCTCATCGGAGGCGGTTCGATCTTCTCCGAAGCGCCTCCGGCCTGTGCTTTAAGGCTCTTTGCGAGCGCAGGACCTATCTTCGGCATCTTCGAAAGGCTTTCGAAGTCTGCGGAGATCACATCGGACCTCGAGCATATGCCGCTGTCATAAAGCGTCCTTGCCCTTACTCTTCCGACCCCTCTGAACGACACCAGTCCCAAAAGTTCACCCTTCACTCCGTAGCGCACCCGCGTGAGCAGCGGCTTGATCTTTCTGGTCGCCTCGGGTTTGAAAATATATGCGACCTCGTTCATCGAATAAAGGAGCCAATCGCACATGTCCACCCTCGACCTGATATCCCCCGGTCCTATGCCCATGGAGATCGTTATGTCCTCTTCGGAGACCTCGTTGATCCAGTCATCTATCAGGACTGCCACTTTCAGGTCGCTCAAGAAGTTCTCGTGCATGAACTCATCATCCTCATCAGCAGGTTCTGTGAGAAAATCGCCTTCGTATTCGATCTCAAGCCCGGACAGCCTGTCAAGATCGCCCTTCTTCGGGAAGAGGCCGAGGACATCGGGAGTGGAGGCCGCTGCATGCAGTATCATAAGATCCGCTGTGCTCTCGTCGATCTTCTTTACAGCATCTCTGAGGATGACCGCTGATTTCGGGTCGATGTACAGGTCCGATATCCTTTTTCCGAATGGGAGAATGCGGAGCAAACTCCCCTCTCTTTTTATCATTCCCTCCTTTTCGAGGAAATCCACCACACTCTCCACGACGCTCTCTATCCCATACATCTGAGATGTGTTCCCGAAGAATGTCCTGTGCATGAACCCCACGATGCCGTCTTCGGAATAGGCATCGCCGGTGGCTATGAGTCCCAGTATGTGATTTCTGAGTACCGCCTCGTTGCCCAGTTTGGATGTCAGCCTTTCCGTATCGTGCATCACATAGTCCTCCATGAGATGCTCATAATCGTTGTAGCTCTTTCCCACAAGAACGGCCTCCCCGTACGGATCGTACCCCGGCCTTCCGGCCCTTCCGCACATCTGTTTTACCTCCATGACCGATATCGGCACATTCCCTGCGTTGGACTCGAATCTGTACGTGTCCCTAACGATCACCCTTCTGGCAGGCAGGTTTATCCCGGCTGCTAGGGTGGGCGTGGCCACTATGCATTTTATGCTGCCGTTGCGGAAATTATCCTCGACGTACTTTCTCTGTTTGTAAGTGAGCCCGGCGTTATGGAAAGCCATTCCGCATTTTACACATGCAGATAGTTTTTTTCCAACGGAGGTCGTCTCCGCATCCCCCTCGAGAGCATCTATTTCTTTCTCAGACAGTTCTCTTCCGGCGAATGCTTTCATCTTTTCCGAATACTTCACGGCAAGGGATTCTGTCGACCTTCTTGTGTTCACGAAGACCATGCACTGTCCGCCTTCTTTCACGACCTGCTCTATCATGTCCCATATGTTATCCTTGCTCTGAGGCACTTCAAGGGATGAAAAATCGTCGAAGGTTATCTCTCCGTTGTAATAAACGCCTTCTTTCAGCAATGTCGGGCGCCAGTCGCTTATCGCAAGCTCGGCGCTCAGCCATTGCGCGAGGTCCACGGCGTTCGAGATGGTGGCCGACAGCGCGATGAACTGTGTGTCCCTGTTCTTGAGCATGAGCTTGGTCAGTATGACCTCCAGCGTAGGTCCTCTGCCCGGGTCGTGTATCAGATGTATCTCGTCTGCGATGACCAGTCTTACTTCATCTATCCATTTGCTTCCGTGGCGCATCATGGAATCCACTTTCTCTGATGTCGCCACGATTATGTCGGAATCAGAGAGCCTTCCGTCATCTGAATCCAGGTCCCCCGTGCTCATCATGACCTTGACCCCCAGCTCCGAGAACTTATCCAGATCGTCTTTCTTTTCGGAAGCCAGCGCCTTCAGCGGTACGATGTAGAGCACTTTGCCTTTTTTTCTCAGCACGGTATCCACTGCGGGTATGTATCCGACAAGAGATTTGCCGCTGGCTGTGGGCATTGCCGCAATGAGGTTCCTGCCTGAAATTGCGATCGGCATTGCCTCTGCCTGCGATGGGTAAAGCTCGGCGATCCCCTCTTTGATGAGGATATCCCTGACCCTCTTGTCGACATCTATATCCGCTACGTTCATGAATGGTTCTCTAACGAGCAAGGTTTATTTATGGGTTCGTTGGGTTGTAAATGCGTTCATTTTAAATACGCAGGCAATATGGAGAAACTGAACAGAAATGAAGACGTCCAAAAATAAGATCGCAACACTGCTCATCATCGCGGCCATTGCCGTTCCGATGGCTGCGGCAGTCTTTTCGCAGGGGTCTGAGGGGGCCGATGGGTTCGTTTCATATTACGACCAGCTGGACGCGAACGGCAAAGCCATCTTTGATGCGCTGAATTCGGCAGGTCCCGACGATATCTCCGTTGATGTAGACCTCCCAATCGCACTTACTGCGAAGGCTGATGTCAAGGAGGATGCAGAGAAGTATGTTTACGACCTTGTCACCGCAACAGTCAACAAAGCCTTTATCGCACTTAGGATGAGTGTGCCACAGGCATATTTGGGGTGGATACTTTCTTCTTCAACCGCAGAGTGGACCGCTGAAATGACTACCGTCGACAACACGGCAACGATAAAGAAAGTAAAGGTCCCGATCGATTTTCTCAGCTACCCCGTTGATCCGAACACAGGCGAGTTTCAGGGCATAAATAAAATGCAGGACGATCTCGATGCCGCGATAGCAAAATTCAATACGAACAGCAAAAGCACACGCGGCAAAGTGATGGATATCAACAACTATCTAACAAAACTCGTAACATACGACCCAAACAAAGGTATCGCCGGTAAAGAGAGCGGGTATGCTCATGACGCATACGGTGCTCTTGTCGATCCGAAGCATTATGCGGTGTGCGACGGCTACTCCAAGGCCTTCCTCCTTTTATGTGAAAAAGAAGGGATCGAATGCGTCATTGTTTTAGGAACAGCCGTGCCCAGCATGGAATACCATGCATGGAACTATGTCAAAATGGATAACGGGAAATGGTATGCGATAGATGTTACCTGGAACGATACCAACGACAACGCCTACTTCCTGCTGGGCGGAGAGAGTTTCTTTACCACCCATCAGCAGGGAGTGTATCTTTCCTCCGGCTCGATCTCATCATTCCCTTTCAACACTCCTGCTATAAACAAGACCGGATATGATGCAAATGACGATGGAAACACAAAACTGTACTCGGCGATCTTGGCCGCTGCAATAGTGGGAATAATATGTTTGGTATTATACAGGTACGCGAAAAAAGGCGGATAATATTACTGTAAGAATTATTATATACGAGCACAAACTAATACACAAGAAGGGAAGCACAAGAAATGGAGACAGTTATCAGTAAAAACCAGACGCTTCTGCCCCTCGAGGAATGGATAGAGAGGCAGACATTCCGCTCAACGAAGGATATCGATATCCCTGAGAAGATGTCGGACCGCGTCATCGGCCAGGATAAGGCCGTGGAAGTGATGAAGAAAGCCGCTTCCCAGAAGAGACACGTGATGCTGATAGGGGAACCCGGTACTGGGAAATCAATGTTGGCCAACTCCATGGTGGAACATCTTCCCAGAGAGGCGCTGGAAGACATAGTCGCTTACAACAACCCTGAGGATATGAACGAACCGAGGATACGCCAGTTCCCGGCAGGGAAGGGAAAGGCAGTAGTGTACGAGCAGAAATTGCATGCGGCTTCCGTCAAGAATCAGAAGAACTCCATGTACCTCTACGCCTGCATCCTCCTCATAGTCTTGGCGCTCATTGCCACACTGTACCTGAACAACTGGATGATACTCATGATCGCCTTCTTGGGAGTGATTCTTATATTGATGCTCACGAGAACGCCTGGTCAGAGGCAGGAGCATATAATAGTGCCGAAGGTGCTGGTGGGGCATGACCCCGGCGATATGCCGCCGTTCATAGACGCCACAGGCGCGCACGCGGGCTCGCTTTTGGGAGATGTGAGGCACGATCCGTTCCAGAGCGGAGGCCTTGAAACGCCTTCCCACGACAGGCTTGAGGCGGGCGCGA
>JGI24696J40584_12961413_pt1 | contig 15475 bp, 14 predicted proteins | sample TergutCo191P4_FD_40584 | JGI IMG/M metagenome (IMG submission 40584)
CTCCTCATATGCACGCTCCAATATGGCAAGAATCCCGTCAAATGTCGGCTTGCGCACTCCAAACAGCTCTTGATATTCCTCTTCTTTCAACTTTTCGATGCGCTGCTTGTTATCCATAGCTCCTATTATATCACATCTTGCCGGGGTTGGCAAGGTTTTGGAACAGGTCTAATATCGTGCTCAACGAATTAGATTGGTGGATTGCCAGCCAATGGGAGGCGCTGCCGACAAGATATGAATACAAATGCAGTATTCATGAAAACGGCACGCCTAACAAAAGTCCCATATATACCGCCCTGCGCCGAACCGCGCTGAAAGAATGCTATATTGTCAGATACGCGGACGATTTCAAAATATTTTGCCGCAGCCGGGAGGACGCGCAAAAACTCTTCGAGGCGACCCGCCAGTGGCTCAAGCAGCGCCTGGGGCTTGATATCAGCCCGGAGAAATCGAAGATAGTCAACCTAAAACGGTGTTACTCTGAATTTCTTGGCTTCAAACTCAAGGCGAAGCAAAAAGGAAAAAAGCCAAACGGGGAACCAAAGTATGTTGTCACCTCCCACATCAGCGATAAGGCCAGCCAAAGAATCTATAACAGGGCACGGCAGACAATCTGTAATATGGCGCACCACACAGATGCGGAAACAGCTTACAAGTATTTGGGGCTGTACAACGCTTTTGTCATGGGTGTGCATGAGTATTATAGCATAGCGACCGAGGTCTGTAAAGATTTCCACAAAATATCTTTTCATGTCAATCGAATCCTGAAAACAAAACTCAAAAAGAGATTATCCTGGCCAGTAATAGCAAACTTGAAATGCAAATCAATTGTACAACGGTATGGCAAAAGCAAGGAGCTGCGATGTATTCTGCACTTGCCCCTCGTTCCTATCGGCTATGTCCAGCATAAAAATCCGATGTGGAAGCGGGTAAATGTCAATAAATACACCGCCGCGGGCCGCGCGGAAATCCATAAAAACCTGAAAGGCGTTAATATGGAAATCCTGCGTTACCTTATGAGAAACCCTATTGTGAACCGCAGCATCGAGTACAACGACAATCGAATCTCGCACTATTCCGGGCAAATGGGAAAGTGCGCAGTGACAGGGCGCAGGCTGATGGTGGATGAAATACACTGCCACCACAAAACGCCGCTCCGTTTGGGCGGCGACGACAGCTATGCAAACCTGACGATTATCCACATTGATGTCCACCGCCTGATTCATGCCGTTGAGGAATCTACAATTCAAGCGTTGCTTTCAAAACTGCAATTGACTGAATACCAATTGGAACGGGTCAACAATCTCCGCGAGTTGTGCAAACAAAATCCTATCGCAAAATGAGTTTGTAATTGCGTAAGTCGAATCGAAAATTTTCTGCGATGGCACGCCGGATGACGGGAAACCGTCACGTCCGGTGTAGAGTGGGGGAAAACCCGGAGATTACTTCAAACGGTTACCTATCACTATGCAAGTTTTTTATGGTGTCACTGATCATTCAGCAACTCTACCGAGAAATCCTTTCCGTAGCCGATGAAAACGGCGGCAAGCTGGATAAGCGCGTGATGTTTTACGCCGACGAATTTGGCACCTTGCCGCCGATCCAGAGCGCAGAGATGATGTTTTCCGCCGCGAGGTCCCGCCGATTAAGCATCGTAGCGGTGGTCCAATCCTACCAGCAGCTTGAAAAGAACTACAACAGAGAAGGCGCGGCGATCATATGCGACAATACTCAGCTGACCATCGCTGGCGGCTTCGCGCCGGGCAGCGAGAGCGCTGAACGCATCTCCAAATCCATGGGCAGCCGGACGGTGCTGTCTGGCTCCGTGACCAAAGGCAAGGACAACACCTCGCAGCAACTGCAGATGACAGAAAGGCCATTGATGTCGCCCGATGAGTTGAAATCCATGAAAAAAGGCAGCTTCATTGTGCTGAAAACAGGGACACATCCCTTCGTTTCACAGCTGAAGCTGTTTTTTAAATGGGGTATTCAGTTCGACGAGGCGGATCCCTATGCCACTGCGGACCATGCCGCGCGGGAAGTGAAATACGCGGACAAGGCGAAGATCGAAGCGGCCATAATGGAGAAATATCCCAACATCGTTGTGCCTGAGCCGGAACAGCGCCCCGCGCCGCAGCCGGGAACCTCGCGCAGGCCGCCGCAGCATAACAAGGGGGTGAAGGTATAGCCAGGTTCACACGGATTTACAAGGACGAGCGGCTGCTCAAACGGGCGAAGTATGTGTATTTCTATCTCAGCGACCGCAAAAAGGATGGCGTCGCCTGGCCCGGCATCAACACCTTGGCGCGGGATCTGTCCATGTCGCGCAATACCGTCAAGCTCGCCGTAGCTGACCTGGAGCGCTTCGGCTATATCCGTAAGGAGGCGTTTTTTACTGAGGACGGCAAGCAGACCTCGAACCGCTATTTCATTTTAAAATAGCCCTGCGTCAAAGGGGTTATCCGGCCTATATGGTGGGCCGGAGAGGGGCCCATGATTGGGCCTCTCTATGAACATCCCATAGGAAGAGTATATCACTGGCAGAAGACAAAACACTGCTGTACCGACAGGAACAGCAGGCCTATTTCGGATCTTTTTTATCTTTGCTCTGATGCTTCTTTGCGGCCTGCCTTTGGCGCTTATCGTCAATCTCGCGCAGCCATACGCTCACGGGCGCTTTCCAAGGCTCACTTTTATTCGGCACATTCTTCATCAGACTTTTGGGGTTGATCCCCAGTCGCTTCGCGAGCGCCAAATCCTCCGCGCTCAGGCGGCATTTGCGTTTGGCCTCCTGTCACAGCTGCTCGCTGTACGCCACAGACTCACTCCTCCGCACCGTATTTCTTCAGGAACTTCAGGTAGCCCACATGGCCTTCCTCCAATAGGAGGGCGGTATCCTGTTCAAGGTCCAGGGCTTCCTCGAAGCCCTCTATCGCGGCGACCAAGGCGATCTGGTATGACAGGGCTGAGCGCAGATGGTACAGGCCCTCGTCGGCCTTTATGTAGCCCACGGCCTGGCTCAGGTGTTTCAGCCCTTCTTTGGAATTTTCGGCAAACCAGTCCCCGCAATCGTTCTCCCTGGCGGACAACCGGATTTCCGGGCGCACTGGCTCTATTGGCATATCTATCATCTCCACATTTTTTGTTCGGATCGCATGCAAATCAACCATTGGGGAAACGGGTTGCCGCGCGGCTCAGGGGGCTTCTTTCTGCCGATTAGACGGAAGGGCGCACTGCGCCCGCACCACAGTCTCGCATGTAGTATATCATACCGGAGCATCGGAAGCAACAGGAAAACACGAAAATGCTGCATGTTCTCACAAGACGCATTGACTGCCTGGATAGACGCGGCAATTCAGCGCCAAAGATAGTGCGGGAGATCACGCCTTTTCTAATGCAGTTCCTTGGCTTTGCGGGGATGGCTGGGCAGAGACGATCCCAAAAGCCCAAAACCCGTGGACCCGTGAAAACTTTTTCCTTGCATATCCTCTTGATTTATGCTAATATATGTTCCTGCATCAGCGCCCCGCGCAACCTATTCTTCGCGCAGTTTTCAGGCACGCAGTTTTCAATTCAGTCAATTCACGCAGGGCAAATTTACGCAAAATTAACAGGGAGAGGCTTGACTTCTGAAAAGAGGTGCTTATGTATTGACGCAGGTTTGCACAGCGCAGGTTCCCATATAAACACGATGGTGGTGGCGCTATGACGGTGTGGCTGCTCGAAGACGAACCGGCCGCGGCCCGGCAGCTGCAGGATTTCCTGCGGCTGCATTGCACCTATGCCGATGACGTGCGCTGGTTCCGCAGCCTGAACGAGGCCGGGACACAAGGCGCGGCCGCCGTGCCGGACGCGCTGATTGCCGACATCCAGCTCGAGGAAGAGAGCGGTATCGACGGCGCGGAGGCCCTCTCCCGGCAATTCCCCGGGCTGAAAGTCATCTTCCTGACCGCCAATCCCGCGCTGGCGCAGGACGTGTTCGCCTCCCTCCCGCAGGTGGCCGCGGTGCTGTTCAAGGACATGGGCTGGGAAGAACGGCTGAAGCGCTACCTCGGCAAACTATACGCCGAGTTGGATTCCCGCAATGCCCGGCTGCGGCTGGACATCACGGCCACGCCGCTTGACCTGCCCCTGCGCGGCATCCGCTATATCGCCCACGACCGCAACGACACCATGATACACCGCGTTTCCGGCGAATCCGTGCGTCTTCGTGTGAAGCTGGAGGACCTCCTGCCGCGCCTGGACGGACGGTTTCTGCGCTGCGGCAAGAGCTTCATCGTCAACCTCGGCTATGTGGACGGCGTGGACGGCCCGCAGTGGAACTATTTCCGGCTGGGGTTTGAAACCGTCCCCATCAGCCGGGCGTATAAGGCTGCGGCGCAGGAGGCGTTTCACGAATGGAAAGGGGGATTGGCGCGTGGGTGAGCGGCTGATCACGTTCGGCGGCGCGGCGCTGCTGATCGCCATTGGCAACCTGTTTTACAGCTCAATCCTGAATTTGAAAATCAAACGGTGGGCATTTATGGCAGCGCTGTGCGTGATGCATAGTTTGCTGCTGGTCCCTTTTCTTCTTTCAGGGAATGTGTTCCTGCTTTATGGTGTATTCGTGCTGTGGTTTCCGGCGATGTTCGCTATGGGTGTGCGATACTCGGACGATGCTGGGTATATGGTCTTTTTGGCTGCGGTAACCGCCTGGATCTGCGGCTCGGGCAATGCGATTTTCGTGCACTTGCAATACCCCATCGCAGTTCAGTTGTTCGAAGGCAAGCATCCCGCGCTGCCCCGCCTATGCATTGTGGTAATCGGTGGCATATGTGATTCTTTTCTAATCTGGGTCGTGCTGCGTAAGTTTATCGCGAAAATGAAAGAGCAATTTCGCCATTTTGCAACATGGAGCATCGCTTTGCAACAGTCGCTTGTCCTGGTCATCAACGCCTGTATGCTATTTTCCGTAACATGGTTCTGCGCGGCGCTGGCCTCTCATATAAGGCGCGGGGATGTCTTGCTGCTGTTTGTTTGGGTCTGCTATTTCGCTGTGAGCGTCATCAATGTTATGGCGTTTCAGATGGCCGGCAAGATCTCCGAGCGCAACGAAATCGCGGCGAACCTCAAACGCGCCGAGCGGGAAGCCCAGGAAAACAAAGCCTGGGCGGAGCTCGTGACAGCCCACGCCGAACGGGAAAACCGCTGGCGTCACGATATGAACGCGCTGCTGCAATCGGTTGTCCACGCCGCGCCTTCCGGCGAACTGCGCGCCATGGCGGAGAAAATCGGCTTCAAAATCAGCTCCGTGCCGGTCATCCCGAAGTACAGCGGCATTTTGTGCCTTGACATCACCCTCGGCACGCTGGCCGACGAAGCCCGGGCAAAGGGCGTCCGGCTGGATGTGAGCGTCCGCCTGCCGGAGCCCTGCCCCATCCCGGGCGAGGAACTGGTGCGTATGTTTTCCAACCTGCTCAACAATGCCGCCCGCGCCGCCGCCTGTATGCCCGAGCTATCACAGCGGGTGGTCGAGGTTACCGCCCACCACGCCGCGGGTTTCCTGTACATCAACACCCGCAACCGTTTCAGGGAGGACGCGTCCCCGCACGGCACCGGGCGGGGCGCCGCGATTCTGCAAAAATTCGCGAAACAGTATCACGGCAGCTACCGCTCCGCCCCGGAGGGCGATGTGTGGGTTGCAAGCCTCTCTCTGATGCTCTGAACGCAATTTATCACAAATCCGCGCAATTTATCACATGGGGTTTTTTCTGAGCCGGAAATCTGCTAAAATTGTGCGGGAACCCTGAAAGAGAGTGTGGAGCGCGTTGATCCTGACCCTGCTCAAAGAAGACCGGATATTCACGGCAACCCTGCCCGAAAAGCCGCAGGGGCAGTTTTTCGTGCGCGACATCGCCGGGGCGAACCAGAGCCGGGACTTGCTCGGCGTGCTGGCCGTCAATGGAAAATGGCAGCTGCGTTCCACGCGTTCGGCGCGGGTGCTGGGCGCGCAGGGCCGTGAACTGCGGTCGGTTTGGCTCGAAGCCGGGCAGGTGTGCAGCATCCGGCTGCCGGGCGAGAACGCCTGCGCGCTTCTGTTCGCGGAAGAAGCCACGCAGGGGCGGCAGTCGTTCGAGAAATACAGCGTGGCCGCGCAGAGCGGCGCGAACATCACGATTGGCCGGGCGGCGGGCAGCGCCATCGTCTTCGATAACCATTATGTCAGCCAGCACCACGCCGCGCTGCAATATATGAACGGGCGCTGGTCGGTGCAGGATACCGACAGCGTCAACCACACCTTTGTGAACACGCTCGCCGTGCGGTCGTCGCCGCTGGCGCCGGGCGATGTGATATATATGATGGGGCTGACGATTGTCATCGGCGGGAGCTTCCTCGCCATCAACAATCCCAACCGTAATGTCAGGCTGGACAGCCGCGTTTTCCGCCCCTGGGCCGCGCAGGAAGCAGCGCCCCCGGGCGACGACGTGCCCGTCGACGACCCCGAACCCGTGTATTTTTACCGCTCGCCGCACTTCCGCCGCGGCATTGAGCCCGCCGTGTTCGAGGTCGACGCGCCGCCCGCGCCCGACAGCGGCGGCCAAACCCCGCTGGTGATGCTGCTCGGGCCGTCCATCACCATGGGCATGGCCTCGGTGGCGACCGGCGCGTTTTCGGTAGCGTCCGCGATTCAAAGCGGAAACACGGCGCAGGCGGCGCCCTCGATGGTGATGGCGGGCAGCATGCTGCTGGGCACACTGCTCTGGCCGCTGGTTTCGCGCCGCTACGAAAAGAAAAAACGCGCTGAGCGCGAAGCCCTGCGGCAGGAAAAATATACGGCGTATTTGCAGGAGGTGCAAAAGAAAATCCGGCAGGAATGCGCCGATCAGGCGGCCATCCTGCGCGAGGAATTTGTGACCGTGCCGGAGTGCCTGGAGCGCATCCGGCTGCGCAAGGTGAACCTGTGGGAACGCACCGCCGGGCAGGAGGATTTCCTGCGGCTGCGGCTGGGCCTTGGAAAGCTGCCGCTGAACGCCGAGGTCAAAATCCCCGCCGAACGCTTTGAGCTGGAGAGCGACAACCTCAAACAGAGCCTCTGCCGGCTGCGGGACAGCCCCAGGATTCTGGACGGCGTACCGATTACGCTGCCGCTGGCGGAGGACCGCTATACGGCGTTCGTCGGGCGGCGCGGCAAGTGCCTGGACTTCGCCAACGGGCTGGCGGCGCAGCTTTGCGCCCTGCACGGCTATGACGAGGTGAAGCTGGTTTTCCTCTATGACAAAGCCGAATCCGATGTGCTGGGCTACGCCAAGTGGCTGCCGCACTGCTGGAGTGACGACAGATCCGTGCGCTGGGTGGCGACGGATGCCGGCGAAATGAAGGTGCTTTCGGCGGAACTGGAACGCACCGTCGAAGCCCGGCTCGCGCTGGACGACAACAGCCTGGGCAAGGCCGCGCCGTATTATGTCATCTTCGCGTTCAACCGCCCGCTGGCGATGCAGACGGGGCTGCTCAAAAAGCTGTTCGCGGCGGAGCGCGGCCTGCGCATGAGTGTGCTTTGCTTCTTCGACGAGCTGAAAAATGTGCCCAAGGAGTGCGGCGCCGTGGTGGAAATCAAGGCGCAGGGCGGGCTGGTGTTCAACAAGGCCGCGGCTTCGGCCAAGCCGCAGGAATTCACCAACGACGTGGGCGCGGCCGACGGTATGGCGCAGATGGCTTTGGCGCTGGCGAACACGCCGCTGGATTTGTCGGCCGCGGCCTACAAACTGCCTAAGATGATCACATTTTTGGAGATGCTCGAATCCGGTTCGGTGGAGCAGCTCAGCCCCCCGCTCCGCTGGCGGAAAAACGACCCCACGCAGACCCTGCAGGCCGTGGTGGGCGTGAACGAACACGGCGACCCGGCGTATCTCGACCTGCACGAAAAATTCCACGGCCCGCATGGGCTGGTGGCCGGCATGACCGGCTCGGGCAAGTCGGAATTCATCATCACCTACATCCTGTCCATGGCCGTGAACTACCACCCGGATGAAGTGGCGTTCGTGCTGATCGACTTCAAGGGCGGCGGCATGGCCAAAGCGTTCGAGAACATGCCGCACACCGCCGGGATCATCACGAACCTGGACGGCGCGGCGCTGCGGCGGTCGCTTGTGTCGATCGACAGCGAGCTCAAGCGCCGCCAGGCGATGTTCCAGTCCGCGGGCAAAGCCTTGGGCGTCAGCAAGGTGGACATCTACAAATACCAGAAAGCCCACCGCGACGGGCAGCTGGCCGAACCGCTGCCGCACCTGATCATCATCGCCGACGAGTTCGCCGAGCTGAAAGCGCAGCAGCCGGATTTCATGGAAAAGCTGGTCAGCGCGGCGCGCATCGGCCGCGAACTGGGCGTTCACCTGATCCTGGCCACGCAAAAGCCGGACGGCGTGGTGGACGACCAGATCTGGAGCAACAGCCGCTTCAAGGTCTGCCTGAAAGTCCAGGACACGCAGGACAGCGTGGGGATGCTCAAACGCCCGGACGCGGCCGAGCTCAAAGACACGGGCCGTTTTTACCTGCAGGTGGGCTACAACGAAATCTTCGAGCTGGGGCAGTCCGCCTGGGCCGGCGCGCCGTATTTCCCCTCCGACAGCGCCGAAAAAGAAACCGACCCGGCCATTTCCGTTGTGGACATGAACGGCCGGCTGCTGCAAGCGGTCAAGCTGGACCGCCGCGCCGGGAAAAACGCGCCGAAGCAGCTCGACGCCGTCACCGCCTACATCACGCGGTGCGCCCGGGAGGAACACATCCAAACCCGGCAATTGTGGCTGCCGCCGATGGAAGCCGTCACATTGCTGGACACCGTGTTGCATCAATATCCCGGTACCACGCAGCCGGCGTATGCGCTCAACCCCGTTTTGGGCGAATATGACGACCCCGCGCGGCAGGCCCGCCGCGCGTTCACGCTGCCGCTTTCGGACGAGGGCAACGCCGTCATCTACGGATTCGCGGGCGCGGGCAAGGCGACGCTGCTCACGACCTTGCTCTATCACCTGCTCTCCACCCACACGCCGGAAACGCTTCATACCTATATCATGGACTTCGGCGCGGAAACCCTGCGCGGCTTCGCCAAGGCCCCGCAGGTGGGCGACGTGGTCCTCCCGCACGAGGGCGAAAAGGTCGGCAATCTGCTGAAGCTCCTGCGGGAACAGGCCGCCCGGCGCAAAAAGCTGTTTGCCGATTTCGGCGGGGATTACGCGGCGTATTGCGGCCGCTCGGGCAGGACGGAGCCGAATATCCTGCTGATGATCAACAACTACGGCGCGTTCCGCGAGCTGTTCCCCGATGAGGAAAACGACGTGTGCTTCCTGGCGATGGAGGGCAAAAAAGTCGGCATTTACGTCATTCTCACCGCCACGACCACCAACGCCGTCAACTACCGCGTGGCGCAGAACTTCAAGCAGCTGCTGGTGCTGCAGCTCAACGACCCGACGGAGTATTCCGGCGTTTTGGGCAACACCCGCGGCGTGTTCCCGGCGGCGGCGAAAGGGCGCGGCATCGCCCGCGTCGACGGCGAAATCTACGAGTTCCAGACGGCGTACTGCGCCAAACCGGGGGAAGAGTTCGATGAAATCCACGGCCTGTGCGGAGCCCTCGCCGGCAGCTGGGACGGCCCGCGCGCCCCGAAGGTGCCGGTATTGCCCGAAAAATGCGGCGCGGCCTTCCTTGCGGATGTGCCGGTACAGTTGGATCATTTCCCGATCGGCGTGAATCAACAGACGCTCGAAATAGAATATATGGATTTCACGAGGCAGTTCGCGGCGTTCTTCACCGCCAATGACAGCGATTTGCTCGTGCCTGTCATGCGGGGCGTTGCGGAGCTGTGGCCGCAGGCGCTGTGGCTGAAAGGCGAAGCGGACCTGGCGGACATTCCGCGGGAGGCCGGCAACCCCGCGCTTGTGATACTGCCCTCCCTCTCGGAATTCTATGACGGCCTTGCCCCTGAGGCGAAGCCGCGCTTTGAGGAATTCTTCAAAAACGGCAAAGCCGGGCGGGGTGTCAGCCTGCTGGTATTCGACGACGCGAGCGGCTTGCAGGGGCACAAGTTCGACGCCTGGTTCACGGCGCAGTTCGACGGCAGCGGCGTTTGGGTGGGCGACGGCGCGGCGGACCAGTTCCTGCTCAGCGTTTCGGGCAGCAGCGGCGCCCTGCGCGGCGATAACGACGGCAGCTTCGCGGCACTTATCAACAAGGGCAAATACAGGCTTGTCAAGGTGCTGCAGGGCGGAACGGAGGCGGCGGCATGAATGAGATCTTAGTCGAAATCGCCGTCCCGGTGATTGGCAGGGCATTCGATGTGTTCCTCCCGCAGGCCACGCGGTTCAACGAAATCGCGGGCCTGGTGGGCACGGCGGTGGCGCGGCTGTCGGAGGGGCAATTCCTTTCGAAGGACGCGGCGCTCTTCCTCGAAAACGGCGCGCCTGTGGACATCAACCAAACCCCGGCGCAGCTCAAACTCAAAAACGGCGCGAAATTGTTATACATCTGACGGAGGGATTTACCATGAACTTTTGGGTGGAAATGACGCAGCTCGACAAGGCGGCAAACACAATCGGCAACGCCGCGCAGCAATACCGATCGCTGTGCAGGCAGCTCTATGATGCCGTCGGCCTGATGGGCGGCGCGTGGCAGGGCGCGGACAATCAGGCCTACGTTGCAAAGATCAACGCCCTGCAGGATGATTTTCAGCGGGTATACAAGCTGCTTGTGGGCGGCGACGGCAACGGCGGCTACAAGGGTCTGTTGCTGACGGCGAAAAAAGAGTACGGCAAAGCCCTGGAAGACGCCGCCAACGCCGCCAGATCCATCCAATAGGGACCCCGCCCGAAGGGGCTATCATAAACCACAAACCGAACAAGGAGGCAAATCTATGGGAAGCAGTCAAATCACCGTGCAGCCCGCGCAGCTGGATACCGCGCGGCAAAAGGTCGAAGCCGCTTTGCCGCAATATCAGAGCGCGCACAAGCAGCTGTACACCGAAGTCAACGCCATGGGGCAGGCGTGGCAGGGCGCGGACAACGTGGCCTACGTCAAGCAAATCAACCAGTTCGAGGACGACTTCCAGCGGCTCGAAAAGCTCATGCAGCAATACATCGAGTTCCTCCAGTACGCCAGCAGCCACTACGGCCAGACGCAGGGCAACGTCGCTTCGGGCGCGGGCAAACTGCGCACCGGTATTTAACGAACGAAAGGAGCCACAACCATGGCTACAGAAGGCATTCAAATCTCCCTTGACCAGGTGGACGCAACCGCCGCGAAAATCAGCAGCCTGAACAAGAGCCTCAGCGACCAGCTGGACGCCGTGAACAAGGCCGTGCAGCAGCTCAATGAATCCGTGTGGAACAGCGACGCCGCCGGGGAATTCCGGCAGAAGTTCCAGACGTTCACCGGGCTGATCCAGCCGCACCACGAGGTGATTGAGTCCTATGCAACGTTCCTTAAGGACACCGTGCAGAGCTACCGCATCAACGAGGATGATATCAAGTCCCACGCGAGCGCTATCAACTGAACCGAACGCCGCCGCCTCTGCCGCAGCCAAAACGGCAGGGGCCGCGGCCGCGAAGGGGGAGCACCATGGCGCTGCAAAACTACGCGCGGCAGAAGAACGCCCTCAGCCTGCTGGATGTGTTCCGGCTGGAGGACTACGCCCGCGCCCTGAACACCTGCGCCCGCGGCCTCGACGGCGCATGGAGCGGCAACAGCGACAAGCAGCTGCTCTTCCAGGCCATACAACGCCAGTTGGCGGACATCAACAAGCTGCGGCAGAACATGAACTGGGTGCAGAAAGCCGCGCAGTTTTTGCTCGACAAAATGAATGAGCTGGGCGAGCTCACGGGCTTTGCGCAGCCGTGGATCCCGAACCTGGCCGACATCGCGTTCGCGGGCGGCGGCGGCAGCTCCACGCGCATCAAAATGAACACCGGCGCTGTGCGAGGCTGCGGTGACGCCCTGAACGCCAAACGCGGCTGCCTCTCTGACTGCCAAAGCGACCTCAACCGCGCCCTGCAAACCGTCGATTCCATGCTGCTGGGGATGTGGGACATCGGCGGCTCGCTGCGCGGCGCCCAAAGCAGCATGGACTGCCTCCTTGCCCGGCATGACCGGATTGTGGCGGTCCTGCGGCAGACGGCGGAGGTTTATGAGGCGGCGGACAGGCGGATTGACAAACGAAACTGGTATTGTTGCTGAATAAAGGAGGCGCCCCATGGCCCTACAAAACTACGCCGAACAAAAACGCCTGCTCGCCGGGCTGGACGTTGCCGGGCTGACGGCCTATGCCAACGCGCTCAATACCTGCGCGGAGCAGCTGAACAACTGCTGGACGGGCAACGCGGACAAAGCGATGGTGTTCGACCGCTTCAAGCGGCAGCTCGATGCCGTCAACAAACTGCGGCAAAACCTGAACTGGGTGCAAAAGACCGCCGGGTATATTCTCGACCGGATGAACGAACTGGGCAAACTGGGGACATTTCAGCCGCCGCCTGTGCCGCCGGTGCCGGAGGTTCCTTTTGCGGGCAGCTTTGCGCAGCAGACCCGCCTTCAACTGAACACAGGGCTGCTCCGCACGGCAATGGACACTTTTAACCCGCACATAAGCCGCCTGGATGAGACCCAAGGTGTATTGAAGGCCGCCGTGAAGTTCCTGGACACATTCCTGCTCGGATGGCTGGAAATCACCAAAAAATTGCACGATTCCTCCTCGTTGATGGACGCAGTCCTGAATCGGCACCGCCAGCTGTTCAACACAATCCACAGCATCGCCGACATCTATGACGGCAAGGATGATAAGCTGAAAGGTGTTTTAGCAATATTACTGGCCAGCATTACGACGAAGCATCTTAATGACTTGATGGAAGCGACAAAGCAATTTGTCATGCGGAAAAAAGTGGATGAGTTTGTTGACCTGATACAGCATCCGGAGAAATGGCCGCCAGAATGGCACCAAGCAAAAACAGACACTGGAAATCCCGGCATTGATGTTGATGGGGCGTTTGGAGCGCAGTGTGCGGACATATCGAAAGCATGGTTTGCAAAACTCTATGGGCTTGACCCAAAATCCGCTGACGCCAGGCTGAGCGCCTGGAACGACGCCGGTACAGCGCCAATGACAAATTTTCCGCGAAAAGATTGGATGACCCATGTTGACGGCGGGCAGGGCTATCTCGCGGGCGACATTGCTTTCACAAAAGGCCACACATTTGTGATTATCTCTGACCAGGACGGCGAGGGCAATTTCTGGGTTGTTGAGCAGAACCCCAATAGCCCGAAAAAAAGTCTCTACAACGCATCCCAGATTACGGATGCCTTCCGCTACAAAGCCCTCTAAGGAGATGAAACCCCTTGACCCACGCCACCTTCACCCACCCCGGCAACCGCGAAAACAACGAGGACTGCGCCGCCGCGCTGGAGCGTGACGGCTGCTTTTGCTTTTGTTTGGCGGACGGCCTGGGCGGGCACGGGCAGGGCGAGGTGGCATCAAAGATATTCTGCGATACATTTGAACAGGCGTTCGCGCTGGGCGCGCAGGACGGCGAAAGCTTTCTGGCAAGCACGTTTGCGCTGGCGCAGGAGGAGATTCTGGCCGAGCAGAAACGGCGGAACGCGCCGCTTGAACTCAAGACCACCGGGGTTGCGCTGACGATACTGGACGGCAAAGCGCGGTGGGGCTGGTGCGGCGATTCGCGGCTGTATGTGCTCCGCGGGAACAAAGTGCGTACGAGGACGCTCGACCACTCGGTGCCGCAAATGCTGGCGCTTTCGGGCGGCATCAAAGAGAAGCAAATCCGCAACCACCCCGACCGCAACCGGCTGCTGCGCGTGTTGGGCGTGGCGTGGGATACCCCCCGGTTTGAGCTGTCAGCGGAGGATGCGGACGTGAATCATATTCAGGCGTTCCTGCTGTGCACAGACGGCTTTTGGGAGCTGATTGACGAAAAGCGCATGGGCGCGCTGCTGAAAAAATCCGCTGACGCGCAGGGCTGGCTTGACAGCATGGCCGCCGAAGCCGCGCAAAACGGCGCGGGCACGAACATGGACAACTACACGGCGATTGCCGTCATGATGTGAGGGGGCGGCCGTGATTGACAGGAAACCGACTGCGGCCGCGGTGACATCCGCGCAAATCCTTGGCACGCGCGAGGCCCAGGAGGACGCGTTTTTCACCGCGCGGGCCGGCGGGGCGGCGTTCGCCGCGGTATGCGACGGCATGGGCGGCATGGGCGGCGGCGCGCAGGCCGCGAACACCGCCATCGGCACGCTGAAAGCCCTGCTTTCCGCCAAAGACCCCGGCGAACCCTGGCCGGCGTTCTTCCTGCGGGCAGTGGATATTCTCGACGAGCAGGTGGCGAAAATCACCACGCCTGACGGCCGAAAGCAGTACGCCGGGACGACGCTGGCCGCTGTGGCCGTTGCGGGCGAGGCCCTGTGGTGGCTTTCGGTGGGCGACTCGCGGCTGTATATTCTGCGGGACGGCGAGCTGGCGCAAATCACCCGCGACCACAATTGCCGGCTGGTTGAGCCGGACGCGGAGAAAGCCCGCGGCGAAGCGCTCATCAGCTTCATCGGCATGGGCGGCGTGGAAATCATGGACAGGAACGAGGCGCCGTTCGCGCTTCTGCCGGGCGACGCGCTGCTGCTCTGCTCGGACGGCGTGACAAAAGCCCTGACGGACAGCGAGATCCTGCATATCTTGCGTCATGACGCAGGCGCGGACGCGCTGATACAGGCGGCGCTTGCGAAGAAACTCCGGAACCGGGACAACACAACGGCGGTGGTTATCCGCAAATAGCAAGGAGTGTGCGGCATTGGACTTCCATGACATTGAACGGCTCTATCCCGGCTGGGAAGTCGTGCGGCTGATTGGCGAGGGCGCGTTCGGGTCGGTGTACGAGATCCGCCGGGACGTGTTCGGGCGCGGGCAGTGTGCCGCGCTGAAGGTCATCCACATCCCGCAAAACCAGGGCGAGGTCAAGCAGCTGCGCACGGAGGGCATGGACGAAAATTCCGTGCGCGACTATTTCTACGGCTTTGTGGAGGCCTTGTCGGACGAAATCGGCCTGCTGTCGAAGCTCACCGGGCACACGAACGTGGTGAGCTACCAGGATCACCAGATTTTGCCTGACGAGGGCGGGCAGCTCGGCTGGACGATCCTCATCCGCATGGAACTGCTCAAGCCGCTGAAGGAATACCTGCTGGAGGAGGCGCTTCAGGAGGGCGACGTGCTGCAGCTCGGCCTCGACATCGCCCGGGCTTTGAACCTGTGCGGCCGCCACCGCATCATCCACCGCGACATCAAGCCGGACAATATCTTTCTCTCCGAAAACGGCGACTACAAGCTCGGCGATTTCGGCGTGGCGCGGGAGCTGGAAAAAACCACCATGGGCATGAGCCGCAAGGGCACGCTGAGCTACATGGCCCCGGAGGTCTTCAACGGCAAGCCCTACAACCGCACGGCGGATATTTA
>JGI24696J40584_12961412_pt1 | contig 15470 bp, 8 predicted proteins | sample TergutCo191P4_FD_40584 | JGI IMG/M metagenome (IMG submission 40584)
GCAACCGGCTAATAAAGACATTTTTCTACCGAGCGATATTCCCTAACGGGAATAAAAAAGAACAATTTTCCACACAATTTCCGGTAGAACCATTTTTTGTAGTACTTTTGCAATGTCTCCGTTAGGTTAAAATCAGGTTTTTATTCCATAAATTTAACTTGCGAAAGTTTAAATATTCAAAAATATTTGCTTAAAATTCCACTGTATTATTCGTTTTTTTTCAATGATTTAAGAGAGTTTATCAACTTCGGCATTTGCGTTTAGGAAAGTAAAAACAGACAAACAAAGCCACTGACACACAATATAATTTGCTATTTTACCGCTGATTTAATTTTTATATTCAGCCATATCTATAAAAAAAATAGACTTATGGCTGAATATAATTTTTTATTTTGAAATAAATCAAATATTTTTTGTAATTTTGCAACGAATTAAATCTTATCAAAAATGGAACGAAACATTATCGGCAGAGATTACGAAAAACAACGTTTAACAGAGTTGTATAAATCAAAACAACCTGAATTTGTTGCGGTTTACGGCAGGCGGCGTGTTGGTAAAACATTCATTATCAGAGAAATGTTTCAAAACAAAATTACGTTTGATTTAGTCGGTTTAGCAAAAGCCACAATGAGTGAGCAACTCACAAACTTCAACATTACACTAAATCAAGCCACAAAAACCGAAAATCAAAAAGCAAAAAATTGGCTCGAAGCATTCGCTCAACTTCGTAACTTTTTGGAAAAATCGCACGAAAAACGAAAACTTGTTTTTATCGACGAAATTCCTTGGTTTGACACAAAACGCTCCGGTTTTTTGACGGCACTGGAACATTTTTGGAACTCTTGGGGCTGCGTTCAAAAAGATTTGATGTTAATCGTTTGCGGCTCGGCTACTTCGTGGATTATCAACAAGTTAATCAATAATCACGGCGGTTTGCACAACCGCCTGACGGCGACAATACACCTCGATCCTTTTACGCTTGCCGAAACACAAAAATACCTGAAACGCAGGAAAATCAACTATAACATTCAAAATCTGTCGGAATGTTATATGATTACAGGCGGTGTTCCGTTTTATTTAAGCAAAATAAAAAAAGAAATTTCGTTAGCGCAAAATATTGATAATCTGTTTTTTAACAAATCATCGGAATTAAAATTAGAATTTCGCAACTTGTATAATTCGCTGTTTGACGAAACGGAAGATTACATTAAAATAGTGGAAATTTTGAGTAAAAAAAGAAAAGGACTTACACGAAAAGAAATAGCAGAAAAAACAAAACTTTCGAGCGGCGGAACGCTCACAGAACGCTTGCAAAACCTTGAATATTGCGGTTTTATCCGTCCATATTCCACGATAGGCAAGGAAAAACGGGATACTATTTTTCAACTTATAGACAATTTTACGCTGTTTCATTTCAAATATTTGGCAAACAACGATTTTAAAGACGAGCATTATTGGTCAAAAAATCTCATTTCCACACAGCACAATGCTTGGGCCGGCAATGCTTTTGAAATGCTGATGCTGCAACATATCAGCGAAATAAAAAAGTCGCTTGAAATTGCGGGAATCCAATCGGCAGTTTATTCGTGGCGCAGCGAAAATGCCGAAGACGGCTCGCAAATTGACCTCGTCATTGACCGAAAAGACGGAATGATTAACCTTTGTGAAATAAAATTTGCACAGGACAAATTTACAATCAAAAAGGACTACGAAGCAAATTTGCGGCACAAAATCGTTACTTTTCAAGAAGAAACCAAAACAAAAAAAGCAATCAACCTCATTCTACTCACAACTTACGGCTTAACAAACAACAAATACGCCGGAATTATACAAAATACAGTAACAATAAACGACATTTTGCGGCTGTAAATAAAGTTATATTCAGCCATATCTATGAAAATTTTTGACTTATGGCTGGATATAACAATAAAAATAAATATTAATGAGTTGATTATCAATATAATATAAATATACAATAAAAATATTTTGTAAATATGAAAAAGGTTGTACTTTTGCATATAAAATATTGGCAGAATATTCTTTTGGATTTTGGACAAGTTTTTTTCGAGCCACACCATTAGATGGTTGTATGATAAACCGCGTATGACAGAAAAACACCTATCACGTATGGTTCTATGAAAGGAATAAGGTGGAATTTCCTGTGCCTACTTGGTTTTAGCGATAGGGTAACTCGTGTCTTTCTTTTGAAATTTTACTCCAACCGCGATTTAAAATTCCTCAAACTAACAGCAATTATCACAATTGCCATTGCTGTCAAAACGGTAAATTCGCGCCAGACCTCTACCACCGGTACACCCTCAATCATTATGCGCCGCACCGCCTCAATGTACCACCGCGCAGGAACGACCGCCGAAAGCCATTGCAAAATCTGCGGCATACTTTCTACCGGAAAGACAAATCCCGAGAGCAGCATCACAGGCATTATCATACCCATTCCCGAAGCGAGCATTGCCGCCACCTGCGTTTTGACGACGGTAGAAATAAACAGTCCCAACGACAACGCCACCACAATAAACAACAGCGAAAGCGCATTGAGCCAGAACAAGTTACCACTCACCGGCACATCCAAAACAAAAACGGACAAGAGTAAAATACTAATCAGATTAATCCACGAAATAACAAAATAGGGCGCCATTTTCGACAGCACTACATAAATCGGTTTCACAGGCGAAGCCAACAAAACTTCCATCGTGCCGGTTTCCTTTTCGCGCACAATGGCAATGGAAGTCATCATCGCGCAAATGAGCATCAGAATCATTCCCATAACGCCCGGCACAAAGTTGTACGCGCTTTTCAAAGATGGATTGTACAACATCCGTATTTCGGGTTTCAACTGAAACGGAATCTGTGCCTCGCGCATCAATTCCTGTTGGTAATCGGCAATGATATTTGTAATATACACCCCTGCGGAACTCGCCTGGTTTGGCTCTGAGGCATCGAGCAAAAGTTGTATGGAGGCATCACCCGTGTGCAACAGCCGTTCGCCGAAATGGTCGGAAAAAAGAATGATAACGCTGATACCGCCCTCTTTGAACACGCGGTCGGCATCGCCGGGGCTTTGCAAATAGCGGTCGATAATAAAAAAATCGCCGGCGTCAATTTTTTCGATAATCCGTTGTGTCGCTGCATCGCGCGAAGGGTCATATACCGCTACTTTTACGTTTTTTACTTCCGTAGTGATGGCGAAACCAAACAGGATTATTTGAATAATGGGCATACCAAGCATTACCATCACTGTACGCTTGTCGCGGAAAATGTGGTAAAATTCTTTTTTTATAAAAGACAGGAATTGGTTCATTAATATTTATTTTGGAAAGTTTTTGAAAACGTGTTACGTTTTGTAACAATCCGCTGCAAAGATAAAAAAAATCAAGAAATAATTTGTGAGATTACAAAAATAGTTTTTTGTCTTTGCAACAATTCTAATGATTTAGAATGTTGGTTGTTGGGAGTGATATAAAAACGTGTTAGGTTTCTCAAAACCCAACACGTTTAAATTCCAAAGAATTAGTAACACGACACACTTTTGTAGCCATAACTATGGATTAGTTTTGACTCTACGTCGTTGCAATTACCGTCCCAGCCTACATCTTTTAAGGCTTTGTTTAAATCTTTTTCAAACGTACTTTGACTAACCCCCTGGTCTGTTGTAGAACAGGCACATTGAAGTGTGCGTGTACAAGAAGTTAAAAATGCATTCATACTGAATACAACAATCATTCCAACAATTAAAAAATTCTTTTTCATAAAAAAATTGTTTTACGTCCATTCCTTTTATGGACATTTTAGTTTATTTGTTTGACATTAAAAGACATACGCTAATCCAAGACCATTACCCGATAATTGCAGTTGAAATTGCCCTTTTGAGTTGGTGTTGCTCAAATATTTTTCTCTGTACTCATTTTGAACGCTCCTTTTTGTACCTCCACCGACAGCACCGATAGGAATGCCGGGTATTATCATCAAGTTTCCAACAACAAATACTACTGTACCAAATGCTGCCGTTTCAGAATTAGCGAACATCATAAATAGTCCACCACCTACAACAAAACCAAGACCAAAAGCTACAAAATTAGTACCTGTTTTTGACAATTTCTGACCTCTTTTAAATTTTTCATAAAGTTCTGTATCGAATCCTTTTAAATACTCTTCCTGCTGATTATCAGTTAATTTTAAAAAATCTGTTCTTACACTTGAATCTTCGATTTTGGATAAGTTTTGTGTTTTTTGTTTCGTTTCCTCAAATACTTCTATTGTGCCATTTTGATAAATAATAGAAGAAATTTCTGATTTTTGCATTGTGTAAATTGGTCCATCTTGATTTGTAAACAGTTTATACCTAATGTTATCGGTATTTATTTCCGTAACTTTTGCCTCAATTTTTTTGGCATCTTTTGTAACAATCCAATCTTGTGCGAAAACAACATTTGATACTAATGCAAAAAGAGATAATAGAATTAGTTTTTTTATGTGATTTTTCATAAATTTTTAAAAATGAATTTAATTTTCTACTCGTTTCGTTTTTCGATACCACGCCTTACTCTTTTATTTTCAATAGGTTTGCAGGATTTTTCCTATTTTGTTTTGTCTTGAATGTTTTTAAAACTACACACATAAAAAAAACGCAGACAAAACTATATGTTTTTTATCCGCATTTCGAAGGTCTTAGACTACCCAGTGTAAACAAATAAAAGAGTTTAGTCCACGCATAAAGCGTAAATATTACAACTCTTACCCTTGTTTACATTTTTTGAAAGTGTCTAAGTTTTCGAAATGCAAGAATAATAGCAATAAAAACGTTTTTTCTCTATTAAAATGTGCGTATCAATTTACGCTTTTATACCATAGGCAAAATTTTTATTTTGTTTTTAATTTGTGGCAAATATACAATTAATATTTATTCTACAAAAGATTTTGTTTGTTTTTTTTATTAAACCTATATAATAAACTGCAAACAAAACATCACCATAAATTTATTGACATTGCTCATTTTTGTATCGGTAAGGCGCCAAACGGCATCGACACGCAGGAATTTGAGGATATTTTCGAGCCCGACAAATACTTCCACATAAGGTTTTTTGTTCATAGAAATCATACCCTCGGGGAAAAGCAATTCTTTATGTTTCGAGGTATCCATATCGCCGATAAGGTAATGTGCGCCAAGCACTTCCCTGAATTGCAATTTGCGGACAAGCGGTATCCGGTTTAAAAAAAATCCCTGAAAATGATGTTCAATCGAAATTGAGGCGTAGCGGTCGCTCACAAACTCGTGGTAATTCATCAGATTGAAAGCATAAACGTTGAACGAATAACTCTCGTTTCCCTCGTGGATTTTCATTAGCGGAAAAGGCATATCGCCTATCAGCCAGCCGCCCTGCACAAGGTACGAAGTGTAACCGACGGGCGGCAACGGCAATCGGTCGTGAATATCGGCGTGCAGACGCAGGTAGTTGTAGTTACCATCGAAAACGCCCTTTAAAGCCGCTGTGATTTTAAAATTGATAACCGGCATCGAACCGCCAACGCGAAATTTTTCGTAATCGCCCATAATTGTTTTTTCATTTCCCGCGAAGCGCGTATTCAGCGAAATTTCGGTAGTGCGCACCGCCGGAACGGTTGCACTGTCGGGGCTAAAAAACATCACGTATGGACTTATACCGATTTTTGAAACGGAAAACTGCAAACTGTTTGATAATCCCGTTGTCCATTCCTTATCTATCTGAAAATAAATATTGTCGTGCATATTCAGTTTCGATAATTCGCGTTTGCTGAGCATAGATGTGAGTATATTATCCTCATTCAGAGCGTTTTCGCTTCTTCCGAGCAACTCGTAATCGTGTTTGTATTGCGCTTCAACAGAAAAACGCCTGTCCTTACTGAAAAAATATTGAACTCCGCCACCGTATTTAAAAGCGTTGTCGCGGATGCCGTAAGCCGAGTAGCCGTTGAAACGCAGTTTTTCGTGAAATTTCAATGTAGTGCGTGCGCCGAGTCGAAAGCGGTTGCCCTCAATTTTATTGCTGCTGAAAAGGTAATAATAAGGTCCCAACTCCACTTTGCCCAATTCTTTGTAGCCGAACATCAACATTTCGACAATATCTGTGGCGGTGTGCACAATCGGTACATTCCGCACCGAATCGACCATTGCATAAATTGCTTCTTCGCGCTCGTTGAGAGCAAACGGGCGAACGCTGTCCCAAAACTGCTTGTCGAAATTCATCGCATCTGCCGCCACAACAATGTCTTTTGATATTTTTTTCGGCATATCAACGCTTTTTATGTATTGAAAATCGCTGTAAACAATAGATTTTCGACCAATAATACCCAACAATTTGCTGTCTTTTTTCTGAATATTGAGGTCTGCCCAAAACATTTCTTTTTCGGGAACATATTTGTCGGCGAGGCGTTTATAACTTTGTTCGTACACCACTTCGCGCACAAAATTGATGTTGGCGGTTTCCGAAAGCCGCATTTCTATTTTTGTCAAAGCAAAAATACTGTCGGCAACCCAGAGTTTTCCTTTGAAAGTGGGCGTTTGGCGGTATTTTGGGAAAAACGAAATTTCATAAATTTTTTGCCCGTCCACCATCGCGCTGTCGCGCAAATAATATTTGTAATAGAGCGTGCCGTAGTCGTTGAGCGGCGAAACAAGATTAACGTTTTCAAAATTAAAAAAATTGTTGTACGGATTAACATCCGTGTAGAGTTTTCCCGTAAATTCGCTAACCACATTGGTTTTCACGCCCGACATTTTTGTGGCGTTGATATATTCCGTTTCCGTACCATCGGCGTAATGGAAAAAATCCGACGAAGTTTCGGTGATGAAAACCGGCAAAAATACACGTTCGGAATTTTCGAGCGTATCTACATAGTTGTAAATAAAATCGATTTGCTTCATTATTTTTTTGTTGGGGAGCCGTTTTACATTTTTGAGGTCAATTTCGATTTTGCTGTACAATTTGCAATTCCAATCGGGAAAATATCGTGCGTCATTCAGTTTTTTTCGTTCCGATATTTTTTTCAAAATACTGCGGATATAACTGTCATCGGGTCTTACCGTTACTTCGTTCAGGTCAAAAACCTCTTCTTCCATTCTGATGATAATATTTTTTTCGCGAATATCATCTACCAAGATTTTTTGAGGAATGTATCCGACAGAACTGATAATCAGATTTTTAACCGGCACATCGCTTGTCAATTGAAAATTACCGCTGGCATCGGAAACCGTACCGAGGGTTGTATTTTCAAACCTCACACTAACGTATGGCATTGCTTCTGCATCGCTGAAAGTAATAATTTTACCCGAAACTGTTGTTTTTTGCGCAAGCGCCGATATCGAAAACAGCAGAAAAATACATTGTATGTAATATGTTTTTGAACGATACATCATAACTTTGTTTTAATTGCGCAAAGGTAAATAAATGTTTTGAATTGTAAAAAGAAAGCCCTACCTTTGCAGCCGTATTTGAAATTTTTACAAAAAATGAATATCAGCAAATATCTTCTCCGAAAATTCGGTTGGAAAATTAAATTTAATATACCCAAAATACCCGATAAATGCGTGGTTTGTCTTGCGCCGCACACAAGCAATTGGGATTTTATTGTCGGAAAACTCGCTTACCGGGCATTGAATCTAAAATCACATTTTCTTATCAAAAAATCTTGGACAGTGTTTCCATTATCGCTTATTTTCAAGCCGATGGGGGCAATTCCGGTAGACAGGTCGAAAAAAACATCGCTTACCGAACAAGTGGCAGCGATGTTTCATAAGTACAAAAGATTCAGCGTTGCCATTACGCCCGAAGGTACGCGCAAGCGTAATCCCGACTGGAAACGCGGTTTTTATTTTATCGCCCATACTGCCAAAGTGCCTATCGTGCTGGCAAGTATGGATTACCAACTGAAAATTATTAATTTAGGAAGAATTTTCGTTCCCAGCGGTAATGTAGATAACGATATGCGTGAAATTCAGCATTTTTACAAAGGCGTGCGTGCCAAAAATCCTGAAAATTTTTCGATAGGGTATTGAGATTGTCTTAGAAGAACAGACATATTATTATAAAAAAAAGAGGCTGTTTCAAAAGCCTCTTTTTTTATAAGGAATATTTTTATTTCACAAATTTTTTCGTTGTTCCATCAGAATATTTAACGATATAAACACCACTTAGCGGTTCGTTGTTCAATTCTCTTCCTATTGTATCAAAAATACCAACAACTGTTTTTTCGCCGGTAATGTCGGAAATTCCAACATTAGGACTAACCGTAACAATAGCATCGTCGTTAAGTTCTACTTCCGTGTTGCAGTAAGTAGCGCCATCGCCAATGGCTTTGATGGTATATCTGCCTTCGTCGCCAACAGTCCATGCAAGCGCATTGCCATTACCGTTTTTGCTGCTACCTGTTGTTACGCCGTCAAGGTACAATGTGTATGTTACACTATTATTTAATGAAGAAGCAAGCGTGATGGTAGTAGTTGCACCCTGCGAAATAACACTTTCGGCGGCGGTTATCGTAGCGGCGGTTGGTACAGGGGTACAGGGGCATTCTTCTTTATATACATACATATTTACTATACCCCAGTAACCGGTACCTCTGACGATAGGTCGTATTCTGAAATACTTCGCCATAGTACCTTCCGGTAAGACTATCTCTCTCAATACTTTATCATCGCCTTGATTACTGAAAGTGCCTGTCTTATAATCACTTGTCCAACTAATATTGTCATTTGAAATATCTATGGCATAAGTTCTTACATAGTCATCGACATCTACACCTGCTGTATAGTCCATAACTATCTTAGTGATTGGCAATATCTGTTTCATATCCACCATAAAATAATTGCCGGGAGTGTTAGCAAGTATCCTCTCAAGGTCAGTCCATTTGCTTGGGCTGCCGACTGGATTGCCATATTGACCGGTGTAGTCAAAAACATTATTAGGATCCAGGTAACTATAACCACCGGCCGGATTTGTTACATCGGCGCTGCCACTGGCGTGGGTGGTGGCTGATGAAGCAGTCCATCCCAATGTTTTGGGGTCATATTGAACGCTCGTACAACTGCCGATAATCGTAATCGTAATATTTTTGTTCATTGTTACCATATTATTGCAATAAACATCGCCATCGCCAATGGCTTTGACCGTATATTTGCCTGCTTCGCCAATATTACTCCATACAAGGTTTCCTCCATTGCCCACTTTTGTGCTGCTTGGCACTAATACATCATCACGATACAATGTGTATGTTACTCCGTTTAATGAAGAAGCAAGCGTGATGGTGGTAGTTGCGCCTTGCGAAATAGCCTCTGCGCCCGCAGTTATCGTGGCGGTGAGTGGCACAGGGGTACAGGGACATTCTTCGCCATATACGTACATTTCGGGAATAACCCAATAACAACAATCATGCTCATTGCCGGTCTTCACTATTTTAAAATAACGTACTGCTTGACCAGGGAAACTAATTTCCAAAAGACCCGGAGGATTTGTGGCGCTACCGAAAGAACCGGTTGTAACCGGCGATCCCATATTGTTTTTGTCGTCCGAAAGATATAATTCATAGTCCAGCAGACGGTCGCCGAAAGCATTTAACGAGTGGTCTATAACTATCTTATTAATATACGTTGACTCTTTCATATCCACCATAAACCAGTCGCCATCCTTCATTGTGTATTTTACCCAACGGTCAGTACCGTCGTTTTTGCCGTCAAAAACATTGTTAGGGTTTCCTTCTCCGCCTGTTTCATGCGTTCCGAGTATCCGGCTGTCTTCTGCAGTCCAACCCAATGTTTTGGCGTCGTGTTTGATGGGTGTACAACCTTCGGGAGGAGTGCCTGTTGTCAATTCGTTTTCGTTAAAATTGCGAACGGCATAAACATTTTTCTCTGTATATTTCAAAGCCGGCACTTTCAAAGCGTTTTCAAAATAAAATAACCAAGCCGCCTGGTCGCCTGCGTGATTGCTTGTCCAACATCCGTTGGCGAAGTTGATTTTGGCGGCATTCAGTGCATTGGTGATTTTGCTTTTTTGTGTAAAAATTTCCTGCCATTCGCCTACCGATGGTAAATGCCAAGCAAAATCGCCTGCCGGAAGTTCGTTGCACCAATAGGCGGCATAATTGCTGTTTGGTGTATAGTTGTTTTTAAAATCGGGATTTGTTGCGCCGAATTTACTAACGATTTTTCCGGTGTTTTGCATACCGTTCATATCGCTAACAGGCTTGCCAAGATAAGGCAAATCTGTAAATTCAACCTGATAGCCGCCCCATGCTTTTTTTGCGTCTTTTGTGCTAATCATTTTTCCGATTTTTGTTGCAGGGTCATACAGATATACTATGGCAATAACTTCACTGCCGTTATAAACTAAATCTCCTACGGTGATTTCTGTACCTGAGATACTGATGTGACTTCCGTCCGGTGCATTTTTAGTTGCCGAAACGGATACCGATACCGCTATTAAAAGCGTCATTAATAGAAATTGTAATTTTTTCATGATTTTAATTTTTTTTTAAAGTTTTATTTATTTTGTTTTTATTTTATTTTATTTCATAAGTTTTTCCACTCACTGTATTAAAAGAAATTTTATCATTGGAAATAAATGTCGTAGAAACGTTTCCTCCGCCTTTTTCGCTAACTGTGTAATCGCTGATGTTGTTGCATTTCAATACGCAAGTATTACCCGATTTGGAGGTAATTTCGGCAGTTTGCAATTTGCCGTTGTTCCATTGGGCATTGACTTCAAAATTTCCGCGGGCTTTTATTCCTTTAAATGAGCCTGTTTTCCACGTTTCGGGAAGTGTCGGCAATATTTCTATGCAGTCGCCCTGACTTTGCACAAGCATTTCGGTCATACCGGCAGTTACGCCAAAATTGCCGTCTATTTGGAAGGTATAGTCGGGGTGTACATCGAAGAGGTTGCTGAAAACTCCTCCTCCATTTCCTTCGCCTGTGTGAGCCGGATTATTGACATCTACATAATTCAGTGCATATTTCAACATATCCTGTGCGCGGGTTTGGTTGCGGAGGCGCGCCCAAAAATTGACTTTCCAACCCATGCTCCAGCCTGTACTTTTATCAACGCGAATGGATAGTGTTTCTTTCATTGCATTGATATAAAGGTTGTCTTGGGCGCTTCTGCCTGCTACAATTTGCGAGCCCGGGTGCATCCAGTAGAGTTGATTGGTGTGCCGGTGCTGCCAGTCGCCGGCTTTGGTATCTGTGGTTATTTCGTCTTTCCATTCCAAAAATTGTCCGTTAAGTCCTATTTGCGGTCCTGATAAGCGGCTTTTGGCGAGTTTTATTTCATTGATTTCGGCAGAAGGTTTGTTGAGAATTTCGCTTGCTTTTATAACAAAATCAAAGATTTCAGTAATAATTGCCTGGTCGCACGATGTGCCGAGCGAATAGGGTCCGTGTTCGGGCGAGTAGGACGGATTGGCAACCAATGAGCCATCGCGCTCGTCTGTCCAAAGATTGTCCACCCAAAAAATGGCGGCATCAAGTATTGTTTGATAATTTTTTTCCAAAAAATCTTTGTCGTCGTTGAATTGGTAATATTCCCAAATATCCTGGCAAACCCATGCTGCCGCCGCGGGGAAGTAAGCGCCCCAGTAATAATTGCCGGGTGCTGTATTGCCCCAAACATTGCATGCGTGGTTGACAACCCAACCGCGTACCTGACCGCCGTCTTGTTTGCAATAATAATGTTGTGCGGTTTTTTTACCGCGAGGTACAAGGCTGTTTACATATTCAATCATTGGTATATGACATTCGGATAGATTGGTTTGTTGGGCAAGCCAATAGTTCATTTGCAGGTTGATATTGGTATGATAATCTCCATTCCATGCTGTATGCAAATCTTCTGACCAAACGCCCTGTAAGTTGGCAGGTAAGGAACCCGGTCGCGAACTGCCGATAAGCAAATATCGTCCGTATTGATAATAAAGCATTTCCAAATATCGGTTTTCTTCCGGCGAATTGGTGTTGTTTTTCATTCCTATAAGAAGTGCACGGGTGTTTTTAGCCGGCACGGGAATATTGCCAAAATCTATTGCCAAGCGGTCATACAGGTTTTTATAATCCTGTAAGTGTTCGTCTTTTAAATCTTTATATGTGATGCCGGAAGCAATGTTAATCCGGTTTTTAACTATATCAACAATTTCCTGTGTGTTTTGCGTAAAAAAATAGTTAAACGTTTCGTCCATACATTGCACATAGTTGGTAGCAGCAGACATCAGCAAAATGATTTCATCGGCATTTTCTACCAGAATACGATTGCCTTCTGTTATTGACATTGTACCACCGACAGGCATGATTTTTACCTGTTTAGCATATATCAATTTATTTGCTGCGGTATGAGGATAAGGGTCGGAAGGGTTTCCTGTCATCGTAATCACATTATCTGCAATGGTGATGCTAACGTTATTTTTTTGCGGCGTTGTAATCCTGAATGTGCGGGTCAGTTTACCCGGTTTGCTTGCCGTGAGGCGCATTGCCATTACATTTTTCGGATAACTCATAAAATACTCGCGGGAGTAATCAACGCCATCTTCGGTGTAACTCACAGTGGCAATGGCGTTGTCTATATCAAGGGTTCTTTTATAATTGGTATATGGCGCCTCAGCCTTATCGACATTTAAAATAATTTGGCTCAACTGTGGCGAATTATTGCCTGCTGTTGCGAAGATAACCAATTTATAATACTTGTAAGATACAGAACCGGTTACATTTTGAAATGTAAATGTACGTAATTGATGTCGAGATGAGAAAGTTTCACCGCTACGCGAGTCGAGTTTTACAAAATTATCTGTTGTATTGGATCCCCACAATTCCCAAGAACTTGGGTCGCGCACCGGCATATCGTTGCCCGATACGAGGCTGTACGAATTGGTGGTTTTGTCGCAGTTGTACCCCCATAACACGTAGGCGGGATTGGTGGAGAAATTATTAACATTATAGTTGGCATACCATTTTGTTGAATTACTGCCGTCGAAAAGTTTTTCTATACCTTCGTTGGCACTTGGCGCATTATTGTCGTTGCTCTCGCAAACAACGACGTAAGGCTCTGCGCTACCGGGGTCAACTACAAGAATATTTCCAAGTGTTTGAAAACTGCCGAAGTCAGAATCAGTACCCATTAGCAAATTAATGTATTCTTTTATTTTCGCGCTTTCGTCGGCATAGTTTTTGGTAATTACCTTGCCTGTATTGTCAATGTAAGCGAAATCTTTTGCCGAAAATGCCGTCATTTTATCCTGCAAGGCTCGGCGGAGGAGTTGCAACGTTTCGTGGTTTTGTTCGGGTTTGCGCTTATTATGTCCGCCATCGTAATTTATATTTTTGCCCGGTCCGCCCGACCAAAGGGTTTTTTCGTTTATTTGGATTAAATCGGAAGCCACGCCTCCAAAAATCATGGCGCCCATGTGCCCATTACCAATTGGATAGGCTTCAGACCGCCAACTTGTTGCTACCGAATCGGACTCTAATTTTAACGCCGGCTGACCTACGTTTATTTGTGCAGAAACAATAGTACTACACAGCAATGCAGACAAAGCAAGCAATATTTTATAGTTTCTTTTCATAAATATTCATAAATTTGTTTTTATTTTACAATTTTATAGGTTTTCCCATTTACGGTATTAAACGAAATTTTATCACCGGCAATAACAGATGGCGTAATATTTCCGCCGCCTGCTTCGGTAATTTTGTAAGCGCTGATGTTGTTGCATCTCAATACGCAAACATTACCCGAATTGGAGGTAATTTCGGCAGTTTGCAATTCGCTGTTGTTCCATTGGGCACTGACTTCAAAATTTCCGCGGGCTTTTATTCCTTTAAATGAGCCTGTTTTCCACGCTTCGGGAAGTGTCGGCAAAAATTCTATGCAGTCGCCCTGACTTTGCACGAGCATTTCGGTCATACCGGCAGTTACGCCAAAGTTGCCGTCTATTTGGAAAGTATAGCCGATACACACGTCGAACAGGTTGCTGAAAGCCCCTCCATCTTCTGTGTTTCTTGCTGCGGTGGTAACTTCCACATAATCCAATGCCATTTTCAACAGTTTATGCGCACGGTTTGCATCCCGGAGTCGCGCCCAAAAGTTAATTTTCCAACCCAAACTCCAACCGGGTCCATTGTCGCTGCGAATGGTGAGCGTTTTTTTCATAGCATTGTGGTAAAGGCTGTCTTGGCTGCTTTTGCCTGCTACAATTTGCGAGCCCGGGTGCAACCAAAAGAGGTGATTGGTGTGGCGGTGCTGCCAGTCGCCTTTGTCAGTATCTTTGGTTATTTCGTCTTTCCATTCCAGGAATTGTCCGTTAAGTCCTATTTGTGGTCCTGACAAACGGCTTTTGGCGGTTTTTATTTCATTGATTTCAGAAGAAGTTTTTCCGAGAATATCACTTGCTTTTATTACAATGTCGAAAAGTTCCCAAATAATTGCCTGGTCGCACGATGTGCCGAGCGAATACGGACCATGTTCGGGCGAGTAAGACGGATTGGCAACTAATGAACCGTCGCGTGCGTCTTTCCAAAGATTGTCCACCCAAAAGAGGGCGGCATCAAGCAGGGTTTGATAGTTTTTTTCCAAAAATTGTTTATCGTTATTGAACAGGTAATATTCCCAAATATCCTGACAAATCCATCCAGCCGCTGCCGGAAAGTAAAAAGCCCAGTAATGGTCGCCGGGCGCGGTGTTGCCCCAAACGTTGTTTTCGTGGTGGATAACCCAGCCGCGTACCGGGTCGCCGTTTTGTTTACAATAATAATGTTGCGCGGTTACTTTTCCACGAGGCACAAGACTGTTTACATATTCAATCATCGGGATATGACATTCGGCAAGATTGGTCTGTTGGGCAGGCCAATAATTCATTTGTACGTTGATATTGGTGTGATAATCTCCATTCCATGCGGTGTACAAATCTTCTGACCAAACGCCCTGCAAATTGGCAGGCAAAGAACCCGGGCGCGAACTGCTAATAAGTAAATAACGTCCGAATTGAAAATAGAGCATTTCCAAATACCGGTTGTCATTTTCCGTATTGCTGTTGTTTTTCATTCCAATAAGAAGTTGGCGGGTATTTTTGCTTGGCGCGGTAATATTATTTCCTAAAGTCAATGCCATACTTCCGAAGAGATTTGTATAATCTTGTATGTGTTCATTTTTTAAATTTTCGTAAGTGACGCCTGAAGCGGCAGTAATCCGGCTTTGAACTATATCAACAATTGTTTGTGTATTTTGCGTAGAAAAATAATTAAATGAATTATCCATACATTGCACGTAGTTGGTAGCGGCAGACATCAACATAATTATTTCGTCGGCGTTTTCTACTTTGATTCGTTTGCCGTCAACTGATATTGTGCCATTAACAGGAATGATTTTTACTTGCTGTGCAAATATTTGTTTGTTGTTTGTCGATTTATGGTCGGAAGGATAGCCTGTCATAGTAATGACATT
>JGI24696J40584_12961411_pt1 | contig 15387 bp, 14 predicted proteins | sample TergutCo191P4_FD_40584 | JGI IMG/M metagenome (IMG submission 40584)
CTCACGGATAAGCCTGCCGACAGGCTTCCGGCATATCCTATTGCTTGCGGTGTGAACAGGAAGCTCATTGGCAAGGGCATAACATATCGCGAGTGGGCGCACAACCCGAAAATGTACGCACAGGGATTCATCGAGGGACAGAAAGCATTCGATTTCGATTTCGCGATCGGGCTGATGGACCTGTCCGTCATGGCTGGAGACCTCGGTGCGCACGTCAGAATGGACGAACAGAACACACCGTTCGTCGACAAAACGATCATCAACAGCACCGAGGACTACGAGAAACTCCAGGTCCCTGACATAAAGAAAGGAAGGTCCGCGGTCCTACTCGAGGGAACAAAGCTTTATTGCGATGTCCTGAAAACGCAGGTCGTCACCGCAGGATTTGTCGAGGGGCCGCTGCTGGCACTTTCGCAGAGCGCGGGCGCTGAGAGGTTGTTCATGGATATGTTCACTAACCCGTCGGCTGTCCACAAAGCATTGGCAACAATGACCGCATATGATGCCGAACTGACAAAAGGATTTGGCAAGACCGGCTGTGCGGCACTCTGTTGGGACTATCTATGGGGCAACTACTCCTGCCTTGGCGATGCAGAGTACGAGGAGTTCGAGGGCTGCAAAAAGTATGCGGTCGGACTCAACGAACTCACATTAAAAGAAGGGATGGCAGTGGCTATCCACAACTGCGCAGACCTTCCGCATCTGGACACCCAGATCAAGAAATTCAAGCCGTCTGTCTATTCAATGGCATACTATCCGCTGATCCCAGGATCGCTTACGGCGGGAGAGGTCATCGAACAGGGATATGCTGACAAGACGATCGTGGGAGGGAACATCGACCCACAGCTCTTCATAAGAGGAACCAAAGAAAAGATCGTTCAGGTAACGAAGGACCTGTGTCAGGAAGTCAAGACGGCATTGTGCAAGAGAGGCATCGACTCTCCGAAATACTGTATTGCATCCGGTTGCGAAGTTCCTCCTGACATCAGCACAAAGATGGAAAACATCAAGGCTGTAGTCGACACAGTGAAGCAATACGGGAAGTTCGGTGCATAATCGCTGCTGATCTTCTCCCCAAACTTTTTACTAATTCTTTTTATTGTCTTTACAGCAGGAGAAAAACCATGAAGATCTCACAGATAGCCGGATTTTTGGGCAGCGGGAAAACGACAGCCGTCATGAAGATTGTCAACGAGCTGATGAAAAGAGGGCACCGGATCGCCATCGTTGTGAACGATGTTGGCGAGATCAATGTCGATGCGAAGTTCATTGAATCTCATGGACTGAAGGCAAAGGAGATCGCGGGAGGATGCATATGCTGTCAGATAGCAGGCACATTCTCCGAAACGCTGGCGAAGCTCCATGACTCGTACGATCCAGAGATAGTCATTGTAGAGCCATCGGGAGTGGCCATACCGTGGGGGCTGAAAAGGGCGGCCGAGTACTCGGAAGCGAAAACGGACATGGTGATCGAACATGCTCCTGTGATCACTCTTGTGGATGCCACCAGGATAGATCTTCTCGTAAAAGCGGTCAAAAGACTTGTGGAGACGCAGATACGCGAAGCGGACGTGTGCTTTGTGAACAAGGTCGACACGGCATCGCCGGCAGACATCGCCAGAACAGAAGAAATGATCAGAGCGATGAACCCAAAGGCTGAGATCTCTCACATGTCCTCGGAGACCGGCCAGGGGATACAGTATGCATGCGACCTCATCCTGAACCGGATATCTCCGAGGTATGACGAGGCCGTCGAAGAGGAACTTCTCAAAAAACAGTACGGAGGATGATACCATACACGACGATGATCACGACCACGATGACGATCATGATGATCACGACGATGATCATGAAGACGATCATGATAAGTTGCATTTGGAGATACACAGGGCCGTCGACGAACTGGGAAAATATGCGATCGACATAGATGTGAACTCGCGGGAGGGGATAAAGAAGGATGTTATGCTGAGGTTCATCGAAGACCTCATGACCAGCGTCACCAAAAGCTGCATGGATAACGGAGCAGACCTCGTGGGCCACGTGAAATCATTCCTGTCCAACGATGACGGCAACATAATGAGCAGCATCGTCGACCACCGTCTGCCAACGAGGATCAAAGACTCCATGGATTCCGACATCATATACAAAGCAAGATTCATGTTCCATATCATCGTCCACGGCATATGGGACGACTGCGTCAGGAAGAGCGTGCTGGATGTGCTGGACGGCATATTCAAGAAGTGGAACATTCCCTATGAAGTGACGGCGGACCATTTCGATACGGAAAAGAGCATAGCGCATCACACGGGGTGACATAATGGCAGACGGTTTTTCTGAGGCAATGAGGGCAAAGGGTTTCTCCTACGAGACCACCGCCTCTCTGAAAAAGTTCAAATGTCCCTACTGCGGATTCGAATTTTCATTGATGTATGCACGGACCTTCGCATGTCAGGGATGCTCAGAAGCATGGAAGAACTGCCCGAAAGTAAGGTGCAACAAATGCGATACAGAGTTCTTCATCACTGAGACGTCGCATGCGAACAATGAGATAGACCAAAGGCTTCTGGCCGAGCATATATCTGAGGTCGTGACGAAATACAACAAGGACATGGGATATAGACCCAGCAGGTGAGTTTATTGCATACCGGCTTAGGATTTGACACCGGGGGCACGTACACCGATGCCGTCCTTATGGACATGAGCACAAACAAAGTTCTGCAGAAATCAAAAGCGTTGACCACAAGGGATGACCTCTCTGTCGGGATAAGGAACACGCTGGTAGGCTTCGACAAAGAGTTGCTGAAGAAAGTGGCGATGGTATCCTTATCATCAACATTGGCAACGAACTCCATCGTTGAGGGAAAGGGATGCCGTGTCGGCCTGATATGCATAGGCGAAGAGTTCGAGATGTCGATACCGGTCGATGTCCATGTTACTGTGGCAGGCGGACACGACCTCAACGGAGCCGAGGTGGATGAATTGGATGAGACTGCGGCCGAAGAGTTCATGTTATCTCTGGTGGATCGCGTGGACGGGCTGGCCATCAACGGATATCTCAGCGTCAGGAACCCGGACCATGAGCTTCGTTTGAAGAAGATCGCCAAGCGCGTCCTTGATATCCCAGTGGTGTGCGGACACGAGCTTTCATCGAGTTTGGGATTTCATGAGCGCACCGTCACATCTGTGATGAACTCCCGCCTTATACCTATACTCAAGGATCTCATGGACTCGGTAAAAAAAGTGATGAGAGAGTACAAAATATGCGCTCCGCTGATGATAGTGAAGGGCGATGGATCGATAATGAGCGAAAACATAGCGCTCGAAAGACCCATTGAAACAATACTGTCGGGGCCGGCGGCGAGCCTGATAGGAGCAAAGGTACTTACCGGGACAGGCGACGCGATTGTGATGGATATGGGCGGCACGACCACTGATATAGGCATATTGAGGAACGGCTACCCGAGGCTGGAGAAAGAGGGCGCTATGATAGGCAACCGCAGAACAAGGGTCCTGGCGGCAGAGATATCCACATCGGGGATAGGAGGGGATTCGAGGATAGTCGTCAACGGCAGCAAGTTCATGCTGGAATCCCTCAGGGTGGTCCCTCTCTGCATCGCAGTCTCAAAGTGGCCTCAACTGCTTCCCCGTTTAGAAGCCGCTTCAAAGGCGGGCTCAAGATTCACGCCGGAAAGCATGGACGCGACGAACATCATTCAGGACATAGAATTCTTTGTTAAACTGAAAGACCTGAAGAATGTCTCTCTGAGCAAGGAGGACGAGGCGCTGTTTGCCCTTATATCGGAAGAACCATTCTCTCTGAAAGAGGTCGGCGCAAAACTGAACTTACACCCGTTCTCGTTCAATGTCTCAAGGATGGAGGCCCTCGGGATGGTGCAGAGGATCGGGCTTACGCCAACGGACCTCCTACATGCAGAAGGAAGCTATACAGGATTTGTGAGCGCTGCATCGGAGTATGCGGTAACGCACCAATCACGCAAAATGAACATGAGCGAGAAAGAGTTCATAGAATTCGCGAAGGAAAAGGTCATCGACAAGCTGTCCGAAGTGCTGCTTAGAAAACTGTTCTTCGAAGAAACCAACACATTTGACATTGATGACGTAGGGTCAGACCTGATGTGGAAGGCCATCTCTGGCCGGGACGGTCTCGATTTCAGCTGCAGGATAAAGTTCAACAAACCGCTGATCGGGATAGGCGCACCTGTCTCGGCGTGGTTCCCGCAGGTCGCCGAGAAGTTCGGGACAGACCTGCTTCTGCCAGAACATTCCGAGGTAGGCAATGCGATAGGCGCCGTCACTGGGAGCATAATAGAGAGCGTGGAGGTCCTTCTGAAGCCAGCTCCCGGCCAGGGCGCGATGGATGATCCATCATGCATACTGTTCGCGCCGTACGGCCGGTTTGAGTTCGAGAAACTCAGCGATGCAACGGTGTTCGCGGTGGAAGAGACAAGCAAGTATGTGACGGAAAGGGCGCATAAGGCGGGTGCTGACCACATAGAACTGCGTTCTGAGAAAGTCGAGAAGAAAGTGGGACTCGGGAGAGGGGGTTACGACGGCCGCGTTCTGCTTGAGGCGACAGTGACCGTCACAGCCATAGGAAAACCGAGACAGTTCACGGTGAGCGAATGAAGGAAAACAACTTTAGTATTTTGATTTTGGATGTATTTATATGAGAATTGGTCTTATAGCCTGTGATATATTTGAGCCTGAGTTCGAGCTTCTTTTAAAGGACGATTCGGACTTTGTACACAAAGAGTATGTGGAGTTCGCTCTGCATGCGTACCCGGACGAAATGCGCGAGAAACTGGTGGAGAAAGTGAATGCGCTGAAAGGTCAGGTCGACGCCGTCCTGCTGGGATATGCAGTATGCCAGTCTTTGGGCGGCTTTACTGAGGCCGTTGACGTTCCGACCGTCATGTTCGACGGGGACGACTGCATATGTGTGTTTCTTGGCTCTAAGGAGTACACAAGAGAGAAAAAGATCTGCGCGGGTACATGGTTCTCATCTCCGGGATGGGCAAGGGAGGGAATACCAGGCCTCATCAAAGAACTGCATCTTGACAGTTTTGAAGGCGTCGACCCCATGGTTTTCATGGATATGATGTTCGAATCCTATGAAAGATGCCTCTACATCGATACCGGCGTGAAGGATGAGAAGGGAGAATACCTCGCAAAATCAAAGGATTTCGCAGATCAGCTCAAGCTGAAGCACGATGAAAGAACATGCGACCTCTCTGCATTCGAGAACGCGATAAAGAAGGTAAAAGAACGGGCCGCATCCGCATCGTTGTAAGCTGCAGTTTTTTTACCTGTTTCAGGTGCTGGGTCTTGGTTGGACCAGTTCTCAGAAGCCCGATGCGCTGTTGGTTTATTTCTGTTAATGCTATTGATAATCATTATCTTTAAATATCCCGCTTGCCCATGTTTATGTATGCAAAGATGGACCTCTCAGCAGTCCCTGATACTTGGAATCATATACGAAACGGAACACTTCCTCAGTGCCGAACAGACACATCAGAATCTCATGCAGAGGGGAGAGAACATCGGGATGGCCACCGTATACAGGAATCTCCGGAAACTTGTCGGTCAGGGGCTGATAAGCGAGGTCTGCTGGAAAAATGTGAACTATTATACCAGGCACCCCTTCTCAAATGCGTTTTTTGTATGCGAAAAATGTGAGAAAATGATCAGGATAGATATTCCCATAGCAGACCAAACATACCTTTCCAATGAGGTCGGCATGCCGGTCAAAAAATGGAGCATGGTTTTTGAGGGCACATGCAGAGAGTGTGAGCCATGCATATAATGGAGGGTTTCCTGCCTATTGAGTGGGCAGTGTTCTGGACGGTCGTCTGCATACCATTCCTGATACTCGGGATAAGAGCTATGAGAAAGCTTTTCGTTGAACAACCGGATAAAAAACTGTCGCTTGCGCTGTCAGGCGCCTTTATTGTGATACTGTCTTCTCTGAAGATACCTTCCGGCATCGGATCCTCGTCGCATCCTACCGGCACCGGAATGAGCGTTATGCTGTCCGGACCGTGGATCACCGCCGTCATATGCACCATTGTTCTCCTGTTCCAGGGAACATTCATGGCCCACGGCGGGTTCACGACGCTGGGCGCGAACGTGTTCTCGATGGGCATAGCCGGGCCGTTCGTTGCATACATTGTGTTCAAAGCGCTCAGAGCAAGGAATGCGAACCCCACCGTAACGGTCTTTGTGACGGTCTTCATTGCAGACATTGTAACGTATCTCGTGACCGCATTGCAGCTTACGCTTGTCGTTCCGTATGCTGGGGTGCCGGCGTTCATTGACACATATGCTACATTCTTTGGCATATTCGCTGTGACCCAGATACCGATCGTATTCGCAGAGGGCATCCTCATGGTGTTCTTCTTCCAGTATCTGGCCGATGTAAGGCCGGAGCTCGTCAGGGGAATAGGATACGATCCTTCGGTCCGCAACATAAAGAGCATTCTGAGAGATAAGGAAAAAGGCAAGGCCGACAGAAGTCTCATCATGCTCATTTGTTTCGCTGTCACGGGAGCTGTCATGATACTTCTGGCATATATCACGACATTCTTCTATGATGTAGGCGGGGCAGATGATGCCGGAGCAGGCATGATAGGGGATCTCATTCCCGGCTATGAACAGCTGACTGATAACTTCATACAACTGGGAGAGTTCGGGATAAGCATACTGTTCATAATTCAGACAGCTGTAGGCATTGCTCTGCTCGCATACACTTTGCATCTCTACAAAAGGAAAAAAGAACATGAGCATGATGAACAGCAGTGAGCATATTATATGTGCAGGAGTGGTTTTCTTCTCTGTATTGCGTTCTGGAGTGTTGCCTATTTGGACGGAGAAATAAGAACTGTACTCGAGACAAAGGATCTGAGCTTCACATACGAAGGCGGGAAACATGCATTGAAAAATGTTTCCATCAGAATCCCGGCAGGATGCAAGGTTGCTTTCGTTGGACCGAACGGAGCGGGCAAGAGCACACTCTTCATGCACTTCAACGGGATCTTGAAACCCACTAGAGGAGAAGTGAAATACAACTCCAAGAACATTGCGCACACAAAAAAAGGACTCCTGGAGCTCAGAAAGGACGTCGTCTTCGTTATGCAGAACCCCGATGATCAGATATTCAACGTAATTGTGGAGGACGATGTGGCCTTTGGTCCGTTCAATCTCGACTTTCCTCTTGATGAGATCCGCAAAAGAGTGGACGTAGCCCTCAGAGTGGTCGGTATGGAGAACGAAAGAACCCGGCCGATCCATCATCTGTCCTTCGGGCAGAGAAAGAGGGTCGCCGTGGCAAGCGCCCTCGCTATGCACCCAAAGGTGCTCATCATGGATGAGCCCACCGCAGGTCTGGATCCAGAGATGGTCCACCGTCTTTACGAAATAGCAGATGAGGTCAGCATGAGCGGCTCCACCGTGATAATATCTACGCATGACATGGAAACTGCATATTCTTGGGCAGACCTTGTGATCGTTCTCGTTGACGGAGAAGTGCTTGCACAGGGAACACCGTTCGAGGTATTCTCGATGAAAGATGTGCTTGACAGGGCAGGCCTTTCTGTCCCGATGGTCCACGGCCTCAATGAATTCATGAGCACAGAGAAAAAGAACAGCGTATACGGAAGAACAATGCCGACTGCGCTGCTGAACATACGGAGCGGGATCATTCCGGGGACATTGTATCTTATGAGGCCGGGATATGCCGGGGAGACACACGGATGTGTGGGCGTATACGGAAGCTTGTCGCGCCATTACCTTGAAGGCAGCGACAAAACTGTGCACTTTCAGTTCAATGCCATTGACAGATGCATCGACGACATACTGGACGGGAAAGATGCGTCTATCTATTTGGACAAGCCTCTGGACCATGTCCTTGACCGTAAACTGCTGGATGTGGCGGCCCACGGCATCATCATAACAGTGGAAGAATCGAACTGAAAAAACAGATGTCAGGCTCGGATGCGGTCATAGTAATGGACGACCATGCATGACTTCTCGCATTTACCGCATCTGTTGCATCTTTTCTGATCCACTCTGAAACCGCCCTTTATCTCTACTGCCTTCCTCGGGCAGCCTTTCGCGCATATGCCGCACTCTGTGCACATCTCCGCCCTTATCAGCGCTTTTGCCGTCCGCTCGAAGATCGCCTCCGCATCCTTCGCCGTTTCCGCAGTGACGGATATCTGCCCTCCGCCGAAGAGCTTCGACCTCCCGTTCTTTGCTTTCAGAAGGGCTATCTCGAACTCGGAAGAGTATCTTACCTCCCCTATGATGCTCAAGGCGTCTTCCACATATGAAAAATCCCTTTTCGAAGGCACATCTATCACGGCCTCTATCGAATAACCTCCAGCTGCGCACGGGGATGCCCCTTTCATCATCTTTACTGCGGGGCCTGTTGTTCTGTTCGGCTTTAGATCCAGATCGAACTCTTTCGCTATCTGGATCATCTTAGGAGGAAGGACCCTCCACCGCCAGAATCCCATGTCCGCATATTCGGCCGGGAGCCCTTTGGATTCTGCGTATTCGTGAAGAAAGTCCTCCCATTCCGAATGCATATCGCCGTGCAGTCTTTCGGTGTTCTTCCATTCGCTTGCAAGACAGGATGCGCAGAGATAACACCCTATCCTTTCAAAGTCCCTGTCGTACAGCGGGTTGTAGCTTAGACCTTTCATCCAAATGTATCCCCATATCTCCGCCGCGGACCATCCCCTGACGGGATTGAGGTTGGTCTGGTTTGGAACGAACGGGTTCTTGGACACAAACCCTATGTCCGATCTGGAGAACGACTCCAGCATACGGTTGCCTTCGACTGTTATCGTCCCCTTCGGGAACTCACTCGAAATAAGTTCTGTGATCGGACCGAGCTTGCATACCTTGCAGCACCATCTGAAATCCTTTGCAGGCGGCCCGAATGTATCCACATTGTCCCAGAACGCATTCCCCGCTGATGCTTTGAGCAGTTTCAGACCGTTCTCGGCAACGAATCTGTCCACATATTCTATTGTTTCGGGGAATTCCAGCCCAGTATCTATGAAAAGAAGGATCGGACTCTCCAATGCCTTCGACGCTACTCCGAATGCGGCAAGAGAGTCTTTCCCTCCCGAAAAAGAAACTGTCACAGGCGCGTTCTTCTTATTAGACACGAAAGACCTTATGTCGCTGACCGCGTTCCTCTCAATGCTCTCCAGGTGTTCTTTGTTGGACCTTATGAATTCCTCCCTGCCAGACGGCGGGGATGTCGGTCTGTTTTCAATCGGATCCATGTTCTTTATCTTGACCGCCCTTTCGGACGACCTCAGGTCTTTACTGTCCGCCAATGCTGTCCCAGGGCCTGTCTTTTTCCCCTTTCTGACAATGATCGGATCGCCGGCAGAGAAGTCGCCCCTGACCTCTACGATGTCCGCGCCGCCGACAACCTTGCCCTTCAGATGCCCGGAGATGTTCCTGACCTCTACGATGTTCTTTTCTACAGACCCTGCAAAGATGTCCGCGCCAGCCTGTCTGAGTTCCAAACGGAGAGAATTGTCCCTGAGGTCAAATCTGATGATGCCTATGACCTCTCCGTGGGCGATGACCTCATCCGTTCTGTCCTCACCGGGTATCTTGTTGAAGAACATCATCCTGCCGGGCAAGGGGTCGTCCGTTCCGAAAGAATCTCTGAAAAGACCCTTTACCGCTTCGATGCTGTCGCCCATGCACGGCCTGATGTCACCTGGACTGTTTATCTCAAATACTCTTCCGGCAGAGCCGCAGAATGAACATGCCTTACTTAGTATCAGCGTCCCGCATACATCGCACCATCTCATCTCCGTTTTCCCGTGTGCGATGTTATGAGTCATTTGTATCTGAATTCTCAATAATATGCACATTTATAAATAATAACACTAAATCCAGATTCTTATGAGAGGCAATACTGATGGCATGAGGAGAGTTGACCCTATCGATCAAAGACCGCGGGGGAAGATAAAATTCAGCAAAACGGAGATCCTCCACATCGCCATTGCGATAGCGGTGCTTTCGGCGGCATTCTCGCTGATAATGCGAGACAGCGTATTGGATTCCGATCCGACAACGAACCTTCTTTTCATCATCGGAATGTCTTTCATGCTCGTCATATGCAGCTTTCTTTTCCACGAGTTCGGACACAAGTTTGTTGCTCAGAGATATAATGCTTGGTCCGAGTTCAGAGCATACCCGTTCGGCCTGTTAATGGCGCTTGCGTTCTCTTTGGCTGGGTTCCTGTTCGCTGCGCCCGGAGCTGTGTACATAAGAGGAAATATCAATAAAGAAACATACGGAAAGATCAGCCTTGCCGGACCTGCCGTGAACTTTGTCATCTCTGCTATAGCAATTGTGATCTCCTTATCACTAACCCCCGGTACGCTGGAGTTTGCCATCTTCCGGATGCTTGCATACCTCAACGCATTCCTCGGCCTGTTCAATATGATCCCCATACAGCCGTTTGACGGATCAAAGATCATGGCGTGGAACATTCCCGTCTACATAGCAGCGGCCCTGATAGGCGCGGCCGAATTTGCAGTGGTCTGGTTCTATCTTTAAAAGAAAACAGAAATATTTTGAAGGGGGTTCTCCCCCTCTTAAAAGAACAGAGTTTTGGAATATGTTCACATATATTCTTCGCAGGGGTATCTGAGGTTCTTCAGTATCGAGCCTTCCCACTGCTCCAGTTTTCCAGGGTTCAGGATGTTGTTGGGGTCCATCGCTTTCTTTATGGCGATTATGGACGAAAGCTCCGACTGTCTCTCCCTCATATATTTGGGTGCCTTCGCGATCCCCACTCCGTGCTCGCCTGTGACGGTCCCTCCGAGATCGATGCATACATCGAATATATCATCCGTCGCCTTCACCGCCCTCTCCCATTCATCGGCATTCTCGGGGCTCACAAGCATCTTCGTATGCAGGTTGCCGTCGCCGGCGTGGCCGTAGGTCGCGATCGTGATCTTATATTTCTCCGATATCTCCTGGAACGCTTTCACCGCATCGGGCACGCTCGATATCGGGACGCCCATGTCATCCGCCAGCGAGACCGATACGTACCCTGGCATCAGCGCGGATAATGCTGCCATGACCGATTTCCTTGCGTCGGTCCATGCATCTATCTGCTTTGGATCCCAGGATGACGTGACCGTTGTCGCGTTGGTCCCTTTGGCGACCTCCTCGATTATCTTCAGGTCCCTGTTCACTATGTCCTCGTTCTCTCCGTCCGCCTCGAAGATACAAAGCGCTTCGCTGTCGGGAAGAGGGTTTCCCCTTGCTTTGTTGACCGCTTTTATGCTTATGCTGTCCATGAGCTCGCAGGATGCCGGGATCATGGGCTTGGCTATCAGTGCCGCGATGCACCTTCCCGCATCATGCACGGTGCTGAAAGTGCAAAGACAATATGCGGACTTTTTCGGCTTGGTCGTAAGTTTAAGGGTCACCTCGGTGATTATGCCGAGCGTTCCCTCTGATCCGCACATCAGCCTTGCCAGCTGGTAACCGGAGGAGTCTTTGATCGTTCTTGTGCCGGCGCGGACTATCTCTCCGTCAGCTTTGACATATGTTAGTCCGAGAACGTAATCTCTCGTCGCTCCGTATTTTACGGCCTTCATACCTGATGCATTGAGGGCCACCATTCCTCCGATCTGACAGGCCTCTGCAGACCCTGGCGCCGGGGGGAAGAAGAACCCATATTTTGCGAGTTCGTCATTGAGGTCATTGTAGTTGATCCCCGGCTCGACATCGACCCACAGATCTGCAACGCTTACCTTCTTCACTTTGTTCATTCTCTGCATGGCCATAACGATGCCCCCTTTGATCGGCACGGCTGATCCGCACAACCCCGTTCCGGCACCTCTCGGCACAACCGGGATCTTCTCCCTGTTGGCGATCTTCATTATCTCTGATACCTGCTCGGTGGTCCTGGGCTGGATCACGATATCTGGACTGTTATGGAAGATCGACGCATCGAACCCGTAGGTGTATAGGTCTGCGGGCTTTGTGGAGTATCCATCTTTGCCTACGATTTTCTCAATGCTGTCAATTATTCTCTGTTCCATTTGAACACCAATCTCCCACATTCTATTGATTAGTTATAAAACATACACACAAACCAGAAATTAAAGGCCGAAGAAATAATCTTTTAAGCAATGAATGAATCTCCGAAGGCATGAAGACAAAAATCGTCCTCCTGGGTCCCCCGGGATCGGGCAAAGGAACTCAGGGCGAGATGCTCAGCCACGAACTTGGATTTGTAAGGTTGTCCACCGGAGACATGCTCAGGGAAGCGGCCAGGAAAGGAACGCCGCTCGGACTCAAAGCAAAAGAGTACATGGACAAAGGCGCGCTCGTGCCGGACGATCTGATAATCAACCTTATGAAAGAAAAGATCGCATCCCTCGGAGAAGGTACAGGAGTGATCTTTGACGGCTTCCCCCGGACGGTCGAGCAGGCCAACGCGCTCGGGAAACAGGTGAACATCGATCTTGCCCTGAATCTTGATGTGGAAGATTCGGAACTGGTGAACAGGCTCACGAAAAGACGTTCCTGCCCCAAATGCAACGCCGTCTACCATCTGGAATACAACCCGCCCATGAAAAAGGATGTCTGCGACAAATGCGGTTCAGAGCTTTATCACAGAGACGACGATAAGGAAGAGACGGTCATCAACAGACTCACTGTCTACCGCAAGAACACCATGCCTTTGATAGAGTACTATGAAGGGAAAGGAACGCTGCGGACGATACTGGGCGTAGGAAACATCGATGAGATATACGCAAAGGTGAAAAAGGCCGTCCTCTGACACAGAAAAATATTAAAGGGCCTCTGTGTTGGGGAAGAAACACAGCCTCGTGGTGTAGCGGTCAATCATGCGGGATTCTGGATCCTGCGACCACAGTTCGAATCTGTGCGAGGCTACCATTTCCATCTGGCTTGCCAGCTTTTTGATCCATTGAAAGCATGGATGCTCTGCCCATGCTATTTGTGTTCATCTATCCAAAAAATTTAGTGTCATCCATGATTTGACCTTGATTGACTTATTTAGTTCCCTAAATATTAATACTACAGACAGTTATTGTTTTAAAGGGGTATCCCTGACCATGCCGACGACTGCGATGAACGTAAAAATATTGACGGGGGGGTTGGTTCTTGCTTTGGTCTGTGTGGTGGTGCTCATTGTTATCTCCCCTACCAGTCTGGATGACGGGCAGGACCCGAAATTTACAAATCGGGAAGTGATCGTTTTCTCGGATGAGGCTTTTACAACAGAAGTGCAGACTATCCTGACAGACTCTACGAAGAAGGTGGAGAGCTTTCTGAGAGCTGCCCCCAGCGGCAAAGATATTATTCTTATCGACGGAGCGTGGCTCGCATCCGGCGGGGGAAGCGGCCCATCGAAGGATCAGATAAAGAATTGGTTCGAAGCCCATATTCCTCTGATCTATGTGAATGAGGACTCGGATCTGAACAAAAGGACCGGGAACAATATGGTCTATTGCGTATATCTTGACTCTGATGGAGACACTGTTCTGTACCTCCCCAACGGCAACAAGCTCGAGGATGTACTGGTCGACGCCTATGACTGGGCGGATGATATTTTAACGGCTGCATCAAAATAAGCGGAGGGAAATATCTCCCCCGATGTTTTCTGAAACATTCTGCGATATACTAGGGACGCTGTGCCGTCCATTTATCATAAATATAGCTTAATCGTTGCCTAAATGGTAAACATGCATTAAGGTGACGTTTATGGGCTCCAGCAAAGTCGTCAGCGGATTCTTCAGCCGTAACAAAGCTGTGTTCGTAATGGGGCTCACCGCGCTTTTCATCGCCGCCACGGCGGATCTCTTTGCCGGGATATTCCTCGGATCGATGGAAACATACATCCTGGCTATCCCGGGGATGATGATCCTTGTGTATTCTGCCATCGGAATGAGGGGGAATATCTTCGGCGCCATGGGTTCCAGGCTCGGAACGTCCATGCACATGGGTACATTCAAGATGTCCTTCAAGAAGGGCTCCATCCTTCGGTCCAATATCGAGTCGGCCATCGGCCTCAGTTTCCTGATATCCCTTGCTATGGGGATCATAGGTTGGGCTGTCGTTGCCATATTCGACTTCGGAGACATATACATAGGCAGTTTTATTTTCATCTCAATGCTCGGCGGGCTGATGGCCGGGATCATACTTCTCGGGGTCAACCTGATCATCGCAAGGACCGGTTTCAAAAAAGATTGGGATGTGGACAACATCACCGCTCCGCTTATCGCTGCTGCGGGCGACATTGTTACAATGCCCATGCTGTTCATATGCGCCTGGTTTGTAGTGCACTGCCCTGATCAGAACATAATAAACATCCTTACTCTTATGCTGATAGTTGTTACCGTTATTGTCCTTATCATCATTTTCACCAGAAAAGTGGTGCTCGGAAGAATGGACGAGGCAAAGAGGATAATCTCTCAGTCCTCCCCCGTGCTGCTGATGTGTCTGCTGCTCGACATAGCGGCAGGAGTGATCATCGAGAACGAGACGGAAGCACTGCTAATACTCCCTGTTCTGATAATCCTGATGCCCGCTTTCCTGAACGAAGGGAACGCATTATCCGGCATGCTTACGTCCAGACTTTCTTCCATGCTGCACCTCGGTACGCTGCGCGTCAGCAGATTCCCCGGCAAGGACGCGTCCGAAAATTTCATCATAACTTACATTCTGGCGGCCGTGACCTACGGGTACATCGGAGCGATAGCATTCATCGCGGCCATGACTATGGGCGGACCGGGAGACATCAGTTTCATAAGAGTGATATGCATAGTTCTTATATCGGGCATGCTGACGACCACGGTCCTCAATTTCCTTTCGTATTATGTTGCGGTGACCGCGGTCAGATTCGATCTCGACCCCGATGACCACAGCATACCTTTGACATCGTCCTCAATGGACCTCATCAGCGCAGCGGTGCTGATAGGCATAATCATGCTGCTTATATGACCCTGAACAGTTTGGATCAGTTCAGGGAGATAATTCCTTGTCTGTGCCGTCGGCGAGGCCTTTGAAGACCGGAACGCCTTCTTCCGGACCTTTTGCTATCAGTATGTCTCCTGCCTCTACCTTCGTGCTCTTGCCTGGGCCGAAGATGTATTCCTTATCTCTCTTTATCGCGATTACAAACATTCCGCACTGGCTGCTGAGACGCAGTTCTGAGAATGTCTTTCCTCTGAGCACGGAATCATCTGCTACCCTGGCCAAACTGATGGTCGTCTCCGACTCCTTTATGGACATTGCCAGCACCGGATGTTTGCCTAATCCTCTCAGAACGACATCCGCTATCGATTTGGC
>JGI24696J40584_12961410_pt1 | contig 15328 bp, 21 predicted proteins | sample TergutCo191P4_FD_40584 | JGI IMG/M metagenome (IMG submission 40584)
CCTTTGTTTAACTTCTCCAACGGGTCTCCTAACTGACTTAACTTGCTTAAACGGACGTCTTGATCCCAAAATCCGTAATCACGATGGCGTTTGAAAATCTTCTTGCTTTTCATGGTCGATAAATATTGATAAAGCATCAAAGATACTGATTTTTATAGATATTCAATAGGGTAAAGAAAATTTTTGGGAGTTTTTAAGAGGTGCCCTTATGAGTTCCGACAATGACGGAAGCCGAAAAAAAGGAGACGTTATTGAAATTCTATAAAATAAGAAAAAATTCCGCCCGGGTAGGATATGGGTTCTTTGATGGTTTTTTGGGCGGGCGCAAGGCCGGCCCCTATGAATACGGCATGAACGACGTACACGCCGGAACGTTTCATTGGGACAATGGCGGGTTCAGGGGTGAGCGCAAGGCCGGCCCCTACGAAATTTACATGGGCGACTTCACGGCCGGCGCTGTCGAACAGGCGGATTTCGCAATCGTGGGAAGCGGTGAAAGAGATGGAGCCGATGACGGGGTCGACATCCGACTGCTATTTCCTGTTCTTCTTTGGTAGCGTATTTTAATTCCCGATTATTGCCGAAGAAAACCGTTTTAGCAAAATGATGAGAGAGTTATATCCGGTTCAATTGTTTTTCGATTCTCTGGCTTTGCAATATTCCGGGTGGTAATACCTCCGTGAATATTCATCAGATGTTGGAAAAATATGATTTTCTTGAACAAATGGGCGTTCGGTCTTGGGATTTGTCCTGCCTTTCTGAAAATAGGAAAAAGAAATTTGCCAATCTTGCAAGAAATACTGCCAATACGGATTTAAAAAGGATCAACAAAGTACGGCTCTATCCGATGCTGGTCTGTTTTCTAAAAGAAAGCCTGTTGGATATAACGGACATTATCATGGTGATGTATGGCGATTACTGGCAGCAAATCATCAATAAATCAAAGCGGGCATTGGACAATTATTTAGTAAAAACCTCAAAATCAGTGCAGCATGCCCTGCACACCATGATACAAACAGGGAAAATGGTTGTTGATGAAACCATTAAAAATGAACAGTTACGAAAACACATATTCGAGAAACTACCCAAAGAGCAGATACAGGCAGCATTAGCGACATTAACGAGAAAAGATGCAAAAGGAGTTTCTCACCGTTCCTTTTTATTCGATCATTATTCGACAATCAAACGGTTCAGCCCGAAACTTTTATCAACACTTCAATTTAAGGTTGCCTTTACCAAAGATATTTTTGAAGCCGCTTTGAAGTTGGTCAATGAGTTACAAAACAATAAAATAAAGAAAATACCTCAAAATGCCCCCATGAATTTTGTCAGTGGAAACTGGCAAAAGGAAATCATACAGGACGGGAAAATCAATCAACAGAGATATGAACTGTGCGTATTGCATTCCTCAAGGTGACAGAACGGTAGAGGCAAGCGTTGAAGCAGGACGCGACCGGCGGCATATCGAAGACAGTTTTAACGAGCAGAAAAACAGAGGCTTTGAAATGCAGCACCTCTTCAGCCGCAGTAGTTTTACGGCTTTCTGTAACTGGTAAGAAAAAACAAAAAAAATATTTTTTTACCCGAAAATATATACGGTAAGTAATTATCGCTTCATTCTTTGATATAAAAAAGTGATATATTTGCGAAAAAATCACCATGATTCTCGTAATTTGCGAAAAGCCGGATGCAGCCAAACAAATAGCAGGCTTCTTGGAAAATACACAAAGCCGGCAAGGTTATTTGGAAGGGCAAAAGTATTTGATTGCTTGGGCTGTGGGGCATCTTATTGAGTTGGCAAAACCGGAGGAATATACCGGTAATTCGAAGTGGGACTTGAAAGACCTGCCCATCATACCCAAAAATTTCATTATGAAACCCGACACTGCTAAAACCGCGCAAATAAGAGTAATCAAGTATTTAATTGAAAGAGATGATGTTCAATCGGTTATTAATGCCTGCGACCCAGACAGAGAGGGAGAACTCATTTTCAGGTATATATGGAAATATCTCAACGGGGAAAAACCGGTTGACCGTGTTTGGTTGAATACTTTTACTAAGGCGGATGTTCAAAAGGCGTTTTCCAACCCTGAGCCGCAAAGTAAATATAATAACCTTGCTTTTGCCGGTAAAGGAAGATCGGAAGCCGACTGGTTGTTAGGACTGAATGGAACGATGGCGCTCTCATTGATGGCAAACAGGGGTACACTTTCATTAGGGCGGGTACAAACGGCAACGCTTGCGTTGATATGTAAGCGTACTATGGAACATAGGGATTTTATTTCGCAACCGTTTTGGGTGCTGGAACTGCAATGTGAAAAAGACGGAATCATCTTCACAGGGGAATCCGAAGTTTATTTTGAAAAGGAACGGGCGTCCGAAGCACTGACAAAAGCATCTCCGGCAATGAAAAAGGTAACCGGTATTGAAGTGGAAAAAAGGGTAGAGAAGCCGCCTCTTTTGTATGACCTTACCGCCTTGCAGCAAAAAGCAAACCAACTATTTGGATATACAGCATCCCAAACTGACGCAATCGCTCAGGATTTATATCAGGCAGGGGCAATGTCGTACCCGCGAACTGATTCAGGATATATCGGCGAAAATCTGTTTGCTCAAATACCGGAAAGACTTCAATCCGTTGCCAAAATTACTGCATTCTCAACGTACATGACAGGCTACCCGCTTTCATTGAACAAACACAGCGTTGACGACAGCAAGGTGAGGGGACATCACGCGCTTGTTCCTACCGCAGAGTTATCGAAACCAATATGGGATGCAATGGACGACGCACACAGGAAAATTCTCGGATTAGTCATTGTTCGATTGTTTCAGGCTTTTGAGCGGAATTGCCAAAAGGAATTAACCAGATTAACAATTTATGCCGGTGGTGTTGAGTTTTACGTAAAGGGAACGAAAACTATTCTTTCAGGATGGCGGCGGATTTACAATGACCGGGAAGATGATGATAACGACGAACAAAAGTTGCCGACACTGCAAGTTGACGAAACCTTACAGGGGGATATTTCTCTGTATGAAAGCAAAACAAAACCACCGGCGCTCTTTACGGAACGATCGCTGATTGCGGCAATGAAAAATTGTGGAAAGGATTTAGAAGATAAGGCGTTGAAAAAGACGCTTCAAAACGTGGAAGGAATCGGACGGCCTGCTACCCGATCGGGCATCATCGAAACCTTGATGCAAAGAAAATACTGCATCAGGGAAAAAGACAAGATTATACCTACCGAGCTGGGATTCGGTGTTTACCATCTGGTAAAAGACTTTAAGATTGCCGACCCGGCACTCACTGCGGAATGGGAGAAAAAATTGGATGAAATAGCCAATAAACAAAGGAGTTATCAAGATTTTATAACTGAATGTAGGGCATACACTATTGAAATAGTCAAAGAGATACTTTCGTTGAAAAGCGAAACTGAGAATCTTCACCATGTCAGTCAAAAAGAAGACATACTTGGAACGATTTTATGCCCAAAATGCGGAAAAAAAACCGTAAAATCGTTCATCTACCAAAATAAGGATGGTAAGAGCGTCACTGGCATCGGGTGTCGGGACAAAAATTGTACTTTTGCCTATTTCAATCCTGAAATATGCGGAAAACGACTTACGGAGAAACAGTTATGTGATTTGGTTCAAAGGGGAATAACCGGACTTGTGAAAGGCTTTATCAACAAAAAATCGGGCAAGGCGTTTGACCGGAAAGTGCGGTTTAAGGATGATTTTAAGGGGGTGGAATTTGTATGAATTATATAACTTCGACAGACAACATGTGGCAAATTTCGTAATATGGCCTCATGGGAAAATAGGGACGAAAAGTCAAATATATTTTTTAATTTGCACATATTCATTGACTTATCAATTTGTTTTTTTCAACTTATTTATTCCCAAAAACGACCGTTATTGGTACTGGTGAATAGAGGTTATAAAAAAATCATATTTTGCCCCAAAAAGCAGTTCCAAAACTATTTTTATTATCATATTACGAAAAGTTATGTATCTTTGCCATTTTTAGAACAGAAATATTTATTAAAATATGACAATAGGATACGCCCGGGTAAGTACCCAGGATCAAAACTTGGAACGACAAACCGACCAGTTACAGCAATTGGGGTGTGAACGCATTTTTCAGGAAAAAATAACAGGGTCAAAAAAGGAACGTCCGGAACTGGACAAACTTCTTGACCAGTTGAGAACTGGAGACATTATCGTTGTAACAGAGTTGACGAGGTTGAGCAGATCGATAAAAGACCTGTTTGCTTTGGTTGATTCGATACACCAAAAAAACGCACATTTGAAAAGCCAGAAAGAGCCATGGTTAGATACAACAACACCGCAGGGCAAACTGTTATTTGCCATTTTTGCCGGAGTAAGCCAGTTTGAGAGAGATCTGATCAGCGAACGAACCAGAGAGGGACTTTCCAGCGCCAGAGCAAGAGGCCGAAAAGGAGGACGTCCTCCCAAACCCCAAAAAGGAATTGAATTAGCCCTGAAAATGCACAAAGACATGAATTATTCCATATCGGAGATTGTAAAAGCAACCGGATTAAGTAAGTCTACCTTATACCGTTACCTTCATATCCATCATCAAATAAAATAAAATAAACCGTATTCATCTGCGATGACCACAATAACCTTTCTGAAAGACAGTGAAATAGAGTTATTCGACTTTCCGCCCGTTTTCACGGAGGAAGATAGAAGCCGTTTCTTTGTTTTTCCGGACGACAGTGAAATAAAATTTCGGAAAATAGAGACAAAGATCGGGTATATATTGCAGGAAGGGTATTTTATGTCCAAAAAGAAATTCTTTCTTCCGGAAGATTACCATCCGGAAGATGTTGAATATGTGAAAAAACTGCTTGGAATTCATTGGAGAATTGAAATCCGTAGATATTATCATAATGACACTTTCAATTTTTACAAAAAAATCATTCTTGATAAAATCGGATATAATTCTTTTTCAGATAGTAAGGATTTATTCGAGAAAGAAGCATCCGAATTGGTAAAGACATCTTTACGACCAAAGGAAATATTTGACGCCTTGTTGGATTATTTAGAAGAAAAAAGGATAGAAGTTCCTCGGTATTATGTATTTGCAGAAGTAATTACAAAATCGCTCAATCTTTTTGAAAGTAATCTGATAAGCATTATTGACCAGACGCTGACAGTACAACAGAAAGAAATACTGGATCATTTCATGCAACTGTCAGTAGACAGTCATCAGCCCTTGTCGGCTAAAAATCCGTATTTAATCACCTGGTTAAAAAAAGCAGAACAGTCCACAGCGCCGGGAAAGATCAGACAAAGTCTGGAAGATTTTTATCAGATAAAATCCCTGCATGAAGGGCTGTCGGATTTTTTCAAATCGGGTTTGATATCCAATGAATTGATCAATTATTATGCGATCTGGGTATTGAAGGTGGAGCATGTGCAGTTTGATTCCATCGGTGATACGGGAAAGAAACGGTTGTACGCCACCTCGTTTATTACCTGGCAGTACAAAATACGACAGGACTGGTTTGTGGATACTTTTCTACAAGCCGTTCAAAAATACTATATATCGAAGATTTTGCAAGAGTTTTCGCTTGGTTTTAATCTTCGCGTGGAATTCATCAGCTTCTTTTTTAACTATTTTTATAAGACACCGTGCATCTGAAAGTTCAGGGTCTTTAAATTGTGACAAAAGATGCTCATAATCAAAATAAAACATTTTGCTACTCAAAAAGTTATCAGCCCACAATCTGATAACTTTAAACTGCATTTCTGAATCAAAAAATATTTCCATCTTTTCGGTTGTTTTATATTTATAGTTCTATATTTATAGTTTTTGGTTCATTTCTACTCATCCCAAAAATAGTCAAAAATTGATTCTTATAATCGGAAATAGATTCTACTTTCCCCATTTCATTAGTTTTTAACGCTTTTTCTAAACGTTTGTCAATCATTGTAACGACCTCGTTTAGTCGAATTGAGCAATAATTTTTCATCGTCGCAGGTAAGGGCTGGTTACGTGTCTGAAGAAATATATCTGCGACATTTTTAAAGCCAGCATCAGCCTTATTCAAAGAATGAACGAGCGTTACCATGTTATTGACTTTTTCAACGGTCCGGCTGAAGATGCAAACCTGATCCACTAATGAATTTTTGACTGTCATCTCAATATTTGCAGGAATATTTTTATAATTGAGGTCATGCACTTTCACGGATACAAACCGTCCCGATCCCGTTTGCATGATTTGCATTTCATTGCGGAGATAGATGCCTAATTTGGATAATTCCGCAGGAACGGCCAAGACCCAAAGTTTAGTTTCATAACCGTTTCCCTTGAATCGGGTTAGGGTTTCGGTAATCATTTTTTGGTCGGATGAGCCGAATGTGCCGTCGAACACAATATTGCGTTTTTCTTTCACGGCTTGTTGAATCAGTTTTTGCGTCCATAAAGAAACATCTTCATTAACTAAAAAAGAAGCCTTTTCCGGTTCTGCCTGCCTTAATCTTTCATACATGGGATGATAATCCCGCAGGTTGTCCGCATTGATGACCACCGACGGTAGTTCATTCATAGCCAGTTCACGCATTTTGGTTTTGCCTGAGCCGGGCTGACCACCCAATAAAACTACCCTGGGCATGGAAGAAGAAACGCTATCTATAAACATGTCGCCAACAATCAATTGGTAAAGATAAGCATGTTCGCGCTCGTTCAGACGGCAATGTTCAAGCAGTACGGACATCTCCTTTTCTTAAACTGTTCACTTCTTTTAATTCTTCCCCATATACTTTTATCCAGCGGCGTATATCGTTGTAGGTTTTATCGTTTTCGGTAAAATAACGCCGGAGTGCGGAGATTTCTTCCCTGCGTTTTAGCCATTTGCGTATTTTTTTTTTGTCGGGATTCGCGCTTAATTCTTCATCAGCGTACAATATGGCATATCCACCGGCAAGAGAGGAAATGATTTCCTGCAACGTGTCGGTAAGCGCACAGCCGACGATGCAGCCGTAATCTTCTTCTTCATTGATACTATTCATTTCACTTTGTAAATTTTTCACACGCTTCGCATTAATTTTTCACCATAAATTCAATTCTTTTTTCCCGGAAATACAACAACATGGAATCAAGGATGAACGAAGGCTTATACCCGCTTTCTTCAACCAAATGGTCAAGGTATGTCTTCGCCTTGCCCGATACTCTCGCGTGAAGTTGTTCGGTAAGATACGCGCTTCCACGACGTCCCAATTTTTCTTTTTGTATATGTAATTCCATTTCTTCCAATTTGAGTACAAATATACGAAAACTTTTCATTTATCCTACACCATTCTCCACAACCGCCGTTAGGCGGTCGCGAAAATTACGTTATGTGTTAAAATAACTCCACAGGAACAGGGTATCTGTACAACCAAAATATACCATTACAAAAATAGGCTGCATCATGACGAGACGTAACATCATCAAGCCTTATGCTCGTTGTGTATATGTTATGACCCCAGTATATGCCCAATTCTGCATTCCAAGTGATCTCGTTTGAACTTTTATAGCCTTTTTTACCTTGCACAAGACTGATGGCTTTTTGAACTGCTTCTATGGCTTCTCTGTCGGTTCTTTTCTTTTCTTCCAAATTATATTCTTGAATCTTTATCATTGCTTTGTTTTGTTTGAGGGGCGGTTATCCATTGAAATCGGGGTTTGTGAATGATGATTTTTATATAATTCGTCGATGAAACGCGCCTCCAAATCATGTATGGTTTGATTTTCTTTTCTTCGGTAAGGTAGCAAAGTTTTTTCTTGTAATCTTTTCAATTTTTCCCAATATTCCGGAAGGAACAAAAACATGTTGCGCAATTCTTTCAGATTTTTGTTGCCACAGCACCAGCAACTTACCCTGTCTAAAATGTCATAAAGCGGTATACCGTTTTCTTCCCAACGAATACACATACTATAACAGTAATTCAAAGCGTCTTTTTCGGTTACTCCCCAGTCATATAGTAGTAATAAACGGTTAGGACGGTATTCTTTTGCAAAACGGTGCGTTTCATCTGCCGCCAAACCAACGTAATCCCAACCGTTACATGTATGTTTTTTTAGAGCGGAAAGTTTCATGGATGTTCCCCAGCGACATGTTCCACCACACCATGAATAGCCGTATTTGTGAATGAGTTTGGTTCCCCGCTTACATACAGGACGTTCAAACATATTCCATAGGAACGGCTTTTCGGGATGGAGTTCGGTATACTTTATTCCTTTTGATTCAAGATAGGGTACAATCATATCACGAACGTTATAAATAGCCTGAAATTCCATTCCTGTGTTATAAAATACAGCTTCATGAAGAGGATACCCTTTTTCAATGAGTAACAAAAGCATGGCGGTCGAGTCTTTACCGAATGATATAGAAATTTTATATTGAGTGGCTTGCATTTTATTGATTAAATTTTGATTATTAATTAACCTTTATACGGTTGTATAAGATATACAATCATACCTGCCTGAAAATTCATACACTTTCGATATTATGATGTTGATACTTTTGTTTTCACATTTTTAGGTTTTTCCATGCAGGTTTCTCCGAGCCACCCAACACAATGATTAGTACCGGAACTCCATATACAGGAATTGTTATTACTGTCGTAATATACATTTCTAACTATGCTACCCTCTGGAAAACCTGCCCCTTTGAGCTCAAAAATACACCAATCATTGAACGGGTCGCCGGTAACATTCTTTATTATTATATCCATGATTTTAAGGTATTTGAAAAATTTATAGAATGGTGCGCTTGAAAACGCACCCGATAAAACTTAAAAAACTGGTGAAAAGTAAAACAGTTTACTATCACTATCAGCAAGCATGTACATCACAGAAGGCTCATAATCACCATACATTTGCCAATCAGCATCAGCGTACACGTAAAAACCGGCGGCTGTTTTATGCTGCGCATGTTTGCCACAAACGCCAAATCCCTCTTGCAAAGTATTTTCACGTTCTTCACTTACAACGACAATGTTATCTCCACTGGTTGACCTAAGCAAGTGGTCTAAAAATTCTAACTCTTTGGTATTCATATTAAAATTGAAATTAAATGATTTATATATTATTGCTCATTTTTTTACGACTTGATTGGTTTTAATTCCTTTATGGAACGGATAACCAGTTCGGGATGAATACAAAAATCCCAATCAACTGTATCCACATTGAGGGTGGTGTGAATTTTTCCACCCATCACCAAACCGCAATGTTCAATTACCGACTGTATGGCATTTTCTCGCGTATCGGTTTTGATGATGTAAATACCCTCAAAAACATAGCGGACTTTTACTTGATATTTTGTTTTACTTTCCATAAATCAGAGATTTATCAATTCATTATAAGATTCATCATACAGGATACAAAATTCATCCTGATACTTTGGGTGGTAATTCCCGGTTTCATCAAAAAGCATGTCTTGTGACACATGATGTTTTTCCATCATGGTATGTTCGGCAAGTTTTGACGACAGTTGAACGATTTTATTTTGGGTTTCTTCGCTTTTCATCTTTTGAATTTTTTAATTGATTATTTCATCATTTTCAACATCTTCGCGCAAAAGTTTCTCACATGTTTCCGCATTAGCAACAGGGTTACATATTTCCCCGCCGTAATAGGTGTCATCTTCAAACTCCACAACTGACCATATCCATCTGGCGTTGCCATTGCTGTCCGTTACCTGTAAAGGCGATATAAATGCACCCGTGGTATAAATTTTTGATTTTTTTAGAAAAATAAGTTCGTTTGTCATTTTTGAATAGATTTATGGGTTATCTTATTGATTTGATTATTAATGAAGCAGTGAAGCCGTGATAAAACGGCTTCACTGCTTCAAATTGATCAGGCTACTGCCGACATTTCATTTTCCTCCGGTATATCGTCTGTTTCTTCGGACAATACCTGTTCGGTATCCTCATACAGGGATGATTCCGGCAACGGTTCATCGGATGGCTGTTCTGTTACTTCGACAGATGTATCTGTTTTCGATATTGGCGTTGTCAATTCTGCCAACTGTTCATCAATTCGCTGTTTCCTTTTTTCGTATATATCATTATACTTTTGTGTGATTTCGGCTAAATCTTCGGGGCAATGTTGCTGCACAAATTCCAAAAAATGGTTGGTTACAGTAGAACCGCGATACGCCTGATTATGGAAATTTACACGCAGGTATTCCCGCACAATAATGGACATGTTTTCTTTAGTTAAGTTATTTTCAACGAATCTCACTCTGTCGGCGGGCAAAGCAAAATCTTTATCGGGTATTAATACCCTTTCTTTTTCCCTTGACATGGACGACATCATGAAGTAGTACATCATTTTGATTTCCAAATCTGTCAGTTCACCTGAATATTCATTCAGATTTTTCATCAGGCTTTTAGCATCTTCTAAAATATGTTCAATGACAATTTCTTTATTGCGCCCGTCCTGCTTTTTAAGCGTTCTGATGAGAGGCGAATTATCCACTACGCGAACTGGACTTTCGTGCTCGTCTTGAATTTCCGTGTTTTCGGAATCGTCGTCATCATCATCTTTTTGGGGCTTATCTTCCTGCACTTTTCCCTCTACATATTCAATCATCACTCGATTACGATTGATAATTACACATTTTACGATGCTGCCTTCTGCTAACTGTAAATTAAAATCTGTCATGTCTGCTTCGTATTCTTTGTATTCTTCTCTGAAACTATCCATAGCGATTTGATAATCTTCTTCATTATCATATTCTTCGTGAGTGGGTACTTCAGGTGCTTCAGGATAATAGGCAGAACGCAAACGGTCGGGACGAACCAACCCCTCTTTTTCAAAGGCTTCAAAAATCGAATCATCTATATTGTTGTTATGTTCCACCAAAAAATACTGTATATTTTCCTCATTGGCTAAATTTACCGATTCAGAAATAATATACTTGGTATTCTTTTCAATCAAACATGGCCGTTTGGTACACTTTGCATCCCCATCGGCGGGAAAAATATTGTACGTATCGGTATTGTGTGGACAATTAACACATTGGGATTTATCGAATTGATAATTTTCCAACAACAAAGAATAGGTGCTTTCAATGCTTCTTTTAAATTCCACAGTTGAAAGTTTACCCCACCACGAGTAGCCCGACTTTACTTTCAAATGATTGAGATACACATCATATTGTATATCTTCTGGATAGGTGGCAATCATCAGACCGATACCAATGTTGACTTCTTCGTTATCAATCATCGTTGCCACTTCGGTAATCAGGTCATTGAGTTTAACCCGATTGCGGACGTATACTTCCGACTTGCCTATCTTCTTGGCAAGGGCTGCATAATCATACTTCTTGGTTTCGAGCAAGGCGATGAAACCGGCGGATTCTTCCATCGGTTTGATGTTCTCGCGTTGCAGGTTTTCAATCACCGACATTTCAAGCGCCTGTCCGTCGGTTAATTCGCGAATGTTGGCGGGAATAGTGGATAATCCCGCCAGTTGCGCCGCCCTGAAACGTCGCTCGCCGTAAACGATTTCAAATTTTTTACCTACTTTTCGCAACAAAACAGGTTGTAAGATTCCGTGTTGCAAAATGCTTTCACTTAAATCTTTGAGAGCCTGCTCGTCAAAGAATTTGCGTTGATTGTAAGTGCTTGCCACTATTTGTGACAATTTGACCTCGCGTACACTGTTGACAATGTTATTATTAACTGATGTTTTCATTTGATTATTTATTTAATTGGTTTGTAATTATTTAATGATTAATTTTCTACGTTATACAAATCCCGCCCTCTCAACCATGCGTCTAACAATTCGTTGAATGATGCACTTCCGGGAATATCTGCCCGATGTGACATTAATAATTCTATCAAATTTTTGTCCTGCCAAGGTAAACGATTTGGGTTTTCATTGATGGCTGCCCTACCGAGACGAAAAGCATTGTTAATTTGTTCATATTTAATCTGTTGCGCTTCCATTTTAATATGTATTTATTTGATTTATAGATTATTAAAATACTGCTACTTTGATTAGTTCTTCTGCCTCTTCCGGCTGCACGTTTTCGAGGGGTTTCCCTAAAATGTAATTTGCTGCTGCCTGCGCTTTGGTGGCTGCTCCAAAAAGGGTGCTTTTGCGTTCTTCTCTAAGAAATTTCGCCCATCCTGTCAGGTAAGCAACTGAATTTTCAACAGTCTGTTCGATTCCGCAATGGGAGCATAATAAGGTGGCGGTCATTTCTGCAACCAGTTCTTCATAGTCGTATGAATTTCTGCCAAATTCAGAATTGTTATCTTTAAACCTGTTTAATCGGCTCGTATGACCTGTGGAATGCCCTAATTCGTGAAAGGTGGTTGCATAATATGCTTCCGAGCCTTCAAAATAACTGATTTCAGGCACATTGACTACATCCTTTGAAGGATTGTAAAATGCACTTGCTGAATTTTTATGAACTATCTGCGGGGGATTGGGCATACAATTAGTGACTTTTTCACACATATCCAACGGATTGTTGTTTTTCGACGAAAACTGAGCCGTATATTTTTGAATATCTATTCCTTCAGTCTGATGAAGATTGAAAACATTGTAATAGAATGGTGTAAACCACTTTTTTGAATTTTTCGTATTGCCTTCATCATTTATTGCATCTTCTGCCTTTTCTGTTACTTTCCAATATACGATTGGGTATGATTTTTCACCCTTTTTTACGCACCCCCCTGCATCGGATATTTGTTTGAATGTGCCAAACAAAGGAAAAGAGTATCCCTTCCAATCACACACGAATGACAAATAAAAGATGTTGAATCCTTTATATTCCCGTTCCGAAAAGGCATTCATGGGTGCAATACCTTTCCACGTCTTCCGCCAAGGGACTGTTCCGTTTTCCAATCCCTCAATCACCATATCTACTATTTTATCAATGATTTTCATGTTATTAAATCTTAAATTGTTATATTTATGATGTTTATATATTTTACTACTACTATCTATCTGATTAATATAGTACAAAGACTATACCAAACACCATAAAAAATACCATATTTTTAAAATAAATTATCTTGTATATGACTGTATTTCTTTATGTTATAGATACTCTTCCGTAAGTACTTGTTAGTATTTAGGACTGTGGTTAATTATTTGTGTAAAGTACCACAGTAAATATGTGGGAAAAGGAATAGTACATCGTCCGAAAGTAAGCCTGATTCGCTATGCTGACGATTTTGGATAGTGTCATAATATAATTGCTATACGATCAATGGTCTTTTGAATGCCGTTTCAATAGTCCAGTTTTTCACAATCAATTTGGCAACCAGTGCAGGTGTTCTTGGCGTGCGTGTTTTATCAGGATTCATACTCAAAGTATTATGAGGCCTGATACAATTGTATATTAGGATAATCACAGCCAGTCGTGCTTTGAAATGTGGCATTTCTTTAGCAAATGTTTGTGATTTTCTTCTCAGATGCGCATTGGTCTGTCGCAATGTTCCATTAGAACGCTCCACGTAAGAAGTGTTTATTTTTTTGCCGGAACCTTTAGCTAATTTTTCTTCAATACGCTCCTCCTCACCATATACGATACGCCTTTCAACTTTTACAACCCTTCCTTTTTCTCTGGTCTTATGAACCACCGCATAATCCAACCGGGAATCAATCTTTCTTTGTGAATTTCGGGGACGCCCTCTTTTACCGGTGCGTTCAACCGGTATTTCTTTTGAATATACCTCACCCAAAACCGTTTCGTAATGAACCAGTTCGTCACTGGTAAACAGAGGAATATTATCCACCCTTGAAGAAAATTGTGTCAGAAACTTTCTGCAACTTTCTAATGTCCTGTCTCCAAACTTTGCATTGAAGCATTTGTTTTGTTTCGCCAGTTCTCTTACGTGTGTATCTGCCTGCCTTTACCAAATTACCCATATCGCGCAAACCATAATCTTTACATTGTTCATTGGGGCAAAAATAATCTCTGATTTCAAACATGATAACAAAATTGATAATTCGGTGGCAAAGATAATGGTTTATACCAATTATACAATGACATTATCCGATTTTGTGGTCACGGCACAAAGCAGGGAAACTCTGGAAGAAATCAAAATTCTGCTCACTGACTTTCTTGCCCTCAGAGGATTATCACTCTCTGAAGAGAAGACGCTGATAACCCATATCTCAAGTGGCTTTGACTTTTTAGGCTTCAATATCCGCAAATACAAAGGAATATTATTGATAAAGCCGTCGAATAAAAGCCAAAAGAAGATAACCGAAAAACTGCATGAGGTAATATTTAGCAATAAATCAGCCGCACAAGGTCTGCTAATCGAAAAACTCAATCCGGTAATTACCGGTTGGGGCTATTATTTCAGACATGTAGTGTCCAAAGCAGTGTTTGCGAAAATTGACCATACTATGGTTGGACAACTCAAACGCTGGGCATTCAGACGTCACAGCAATAAGTCAAAAAGATGGGTAATAGAAAAATATTTCAAGTCCGAGAACAATCGAAAATGGGTCTTCAGATATACTTTCGAGTTCGGAGGCATTAAGGAAATATTGACACTCAAAAAGTTGGCAGACATACCGATTACACGACATGTGAAAATCAGAATTGATGCTAATCCTTTTGACTATCAATGGGATGCCTATTTTGCAAATAGAAGTCAGAAGAATGCGACGGTTCGTGGTGCGTAAGCATCAATAAATTTATTGGACAAAGGCTTGCAAAAGTCATTGAACCGGTTTATTTTTGTGAAAAATAAATTTTGTAATCACTTGAGCCGTATGCGGTGAAAGTCGCACGTACGGTTCTTAGAGGGGAAGGCGGCGGTAACGCCGCTGACCTACTCAATCAATCTGGAAAAACTGGTACATTTTAGACCGGAACCACTGGTACACTTTCGTCCGGAACAGGTGGTACACTTTGCTCCGAAATGATTGGTACACTTTGGCCGAAATAGTCAGAAAAGCATAAAATTTGAATACAATCATAAAAAATAACCTTCTTGAATGCGCTAAAAGTATAGAAGCAAATTATCATCTATTTTGGAAGCAATTGGATTTGATTTATCCAATTCTCACTGAAAGCATATATGCGATTGATGTTTTAAAAAATCGCTTTTGTTACATATCGCCTGATTTTGTTTTTCAAAGTGAATATACAGCCGAAGATGTCTTAAATTCAGGAGGCTGTAGTTAATATTTGCGTTGCATATTTGAAATTAAATTCTTACCTTTGCCCCGTAACAAAAAAATTATCATGGATTATCAGGAAATATTATTATCAGCAAAGTTGTTATCCTCATCTGCTCAAGCACAGTTGATCTCTGACCTTCTTGGTTTATCTCA
>JGI24696J40584_12961409_pt1 | contig 15307 bp, 11 predicted proteins | sample TergutCo191P4_FD_40584 | JGI IMG/M metagenome (IMG submission 40584)
CGCAAAGATACACTTTTTGGTCGAAAAATACTACACTTTTTTAATTTATTTTATTGATTTAAAATATATTACAGTAATCGTAAGGAGCGACTATATAAAAATACTTGATGTTGTAAATACTTTTGCTATTTTTTGTTTTATACTAAGATCACTAAAATTACTATATTTTACAATCGTTAGTACGTAAGTTTATTATTTACTTATCGTAATAAATTGTTGCGTTTTTTTGCAATTTTGGAGTGTCGGTAAAATTTAATGAAAAACAAAACAATTTTATTTAGTCAATGTTCCAAATAATCTAATCATATAACACATACTTATAAAAGAGGTAGATTTTAGGAATTTTTACTATAAAAGAGGTAGATTTTTTGTTGTAAAATTCTGCTCCAAAAATTAAAAATCTACCTCTTTTATAATGATATGCTTCTTTTATATGTATATCGGTCATTTTTAAGTTTTTGAGCGGAGTTTAAACCACAACCAACGTGTGTCGCAAGTCCTCTAATTCCTTTAATAACAGCTCCCCTTTCGGAAAAAGTAGAAGTGTAGGTGGGTGGTATTTTTTCCGTTGGACTTTCCATAACTTCTTTCAAGATTTCTTTGAATTGCGCCACATTTAAAGTGGCTACAAATGTTTGATTTTCAATTAACTGTTTCATATTTTTATATTTAGTTTGATTTTCAATAATTTTCAAAGTATTTACTACATTTTGATACGTTAAGAATTGTTATCAAAATGATGTGCAAAAAAACAACTTAAAGTAATTAAAAACAAATACTTCCCGCACAAATAGCATTGTCAATATATTTTGTGCGGGAGCGATAAATTGGAAAAAATAGATATATGTAATTGATAATGAAAACTAAAGAGTTGTTTATTTTCGGTTAAAACAGCAATACGTCCAACCTAATTCCGTCCGCAGTGAGGACGGAATTAAAAACCACAAATAAAACTGTCTTATTTTGTGTTTAGCAACTCAAAATCTCCAAATACCTTTTCAACGCTTTCACCACCTCATCAGCAACTAATTGATTAAAGGGTTCGCGGTTGTTTTCGGTGTGGCTCGTTTCAAGCGCCTTGTAATAAAGTATTTTGCTTTCATTGTCGCCTTTTATGTTGGCAATGGTGTAGCTGTGCGCTAAAAGATAAAGATTCATTAACAGTCGCGAAGTGCGCCCGTTACCGTCAATGAATGGGTGTATTTTTACCAATTCATCATGTAGAAAAGCGGCAATTAATATGGGGTGCAACCGGTTACTCTCCATATCTTTGTAATCACGTATAAATTGTTTCATAAGTGGGGCTATCATGTACGGTTGCGGTGGCGTGTGGTGGCTGCCAACAATCATTACCGGCATACTTCGGTATTTGCCCGCTTCTTCCTTGTTTATTCCATGCAATACAAGTGCGTGTAATTCTTTAATAAGCCGTTCCGTAATTTCAACTTTTCCGGTAGCCACTTCTTTTATAAATTCAATGGCTTGTGCGTGGTTTACGGCTTCCAAATGTTCTCGCATACTTTTCCCGCTAATAGTAACGCCTTCGCTTACTATTAACGCTGTTTCTTGCAAAGTTAAGGTATTGCCTTCTATTCGATTGCTATCGTATGTATATTCTACATCAAGGGCTTGTTGTATTTTTTCCAATGCTTCTTTTGGCAAAGGACGGCATTGGTTAATTTGTTCTCTTAATTGGTCGGCTTTTTGTAAAGTGGTTTGTATCGTTTCCATATCGTATTTTTTTAATTGTAATTTGGAACGCAGTGCGTTCCAAATCTTATTTTTTATGTTATTTGTGTTTATGATTTATTGTAACATTTTTATTATCAAATTTTTAATGTAAAATTTTACTCCTCACTTTCAGGGTCTAAAAATAGCATTTTATTAAATTCAAGCCGTTTCTTCTTTGAAAATTCACCCTGATAACCGCGTAAAAGATTATCGGTGTGTCCTACCGCCCTATCAATATAACTATCCGAAACGCCGTGATGAGTTAAACACGTTATAAAACTGTTTCGGGCGAACTGCGCACTAATGGGGCGTATGCCTAATTCCGTGCACGGCAATTCCAACCATTCACGGATCACTTTTTTATTAAAATCGTGTATTCTACTATCTACTTGCGTCTCTGTGGTGGCACTGCCTTTTATTTGCGGAAAAACTAACTTTCCTTTTTCGGGTGCGCTGCCGTGTTTATCTAACAACCCTTTTAATTCAGGAATGACAGGAATACGTACTTCTACTGCTTTTTTGTTTCTTATTTTACTTCTAACAAACGATAATTCATTATCATAGAAATAATCATCATTCCATTTTAAATTGGCTAAATCTACTGTGTTGCAACCATTGCAACAATAAAGGATTAACCACCAATCTATGGCTCTTTCTACATGTCTTTTTTGGGTTTCCGTCCATTCTTTAGGAGCTACAAACGTTTTGAGTTTCAAAATACCCGTTACTGAAATAAAGTTTGCCACACGCCGGCTACCGGTGGGAATCCCAATTTTTGGAATGATTGTAATAATTTTCTCTTCTTTGGCACAATTCAAAATCGCACGTAAAGCGCGTAAATACATGGATTGTGTGGCGTTTGAATTGCCTGCGCCCTCCATTGTTTCCTTCCAATTATTTATCATACCTTCGGTAACATCTGCTACCATAAGTTTAACATCGGAACGGAATTTTTTAAAAGAGGATAACGCCGTAATATACTGCTGTTTCGTTTTAAAATTACTTTTACTTTGCGCCACGTCAAGCCAATAAGAAAATAAATCTGTTTTAGCCGAAACACTTCGTTTGCCTACCCGCTCTTTTAATTTTTCCAACGAAAAACCCTCTGTAATCAATTCTTTTACATTGGTTTCAATATAATTGAAAAAAGTTAGCAGGTGTTGCTTTTGCTCGTGCCATTTTCCCTGTGTTCCTGCGCGTACAATACGCGGATAGTCATCTATTGTTGTGGCTGTGCCTGTTTGATAATACCACCGGTTACGCTGATAGGTTACACGCACAGCAATAGGGTAAGTTTCATCTACCCTTGTTTTTCTAATATCAAGGGTTAATGCAATGAAAACGCCGCCTAAATTGCGATTTTCAATAGGTGTGATTTTACCGCTGTAAACTTCAATACTTTTTTTATCCATTTGCTTTTTGTTTTTATGGTGAACACAAAGTGAACACAAGATTTGAGAACCAAGAAAATAAAAAGCAGAAACTTAATAGGTCTCTGCTTTTTTTTGCCCACTCTGAAATATTTATTGCCCCAGCTTTTCTTAACCGCTTTTCTTAAAGTGCACAAATTCTCATGAGAAATTTTATTTTCGCAAAATCTTTGTAACTTATACAATCGAATGTTAATTATGCGTTATTGAAACTTAAAGCTTGTATTACATTCTTAAAAATTATATTATGAAAATTAAAACCACCATTTTATTATTGCTTTTTGGGCTATTTATACCCATTTTTGCTTTTGCACAATCCTTCCTACCCAACCAGAATCTATCAGGTAATCATGCAAGAGACGCGCATAAAAAATCTAAAGACCTCTCACTTCGCATGCTTCCTACGGAAGTGCAAAAAGCCTACGACGTGAAATGGTATTTCTTAAATCTTAATGCCGAAAACAATACAGTTGCTCTCTCCGGTGATGTAACGATAAAAGCTACTGTCGTTTGGAATATAATGGATACCTTCAGTTTTCATTTACACCAAAATTACACCATTGATAGTATTTTGATTAATGGGGTGAAAAAAAACATTATTAATCAAGGTGATGAGCGTTTAGTTACTGGGCTTGGAATGCCTAAGAATACACTTTTTAATGCCCAAATTTTTTATCATGGCAGTGTGGGGGGGGCTGGCTTCTTTTCTGGGATAAGTACTGAGAATGACGATCGATGGGGAAACTTTGATGTAACTTGGACATTATCAGAGCCTAATAATGCTTTTCATTGGTTCCCTGTAAAACAAGATTTAACCGATAAAGCAGATTCATCGTGGGTTTTTGTTACCACAACGAAGCCGAATAAGGTGGCTTCAAATGGATTATTAACCAAAGTGGTTGAGCTGCCCAATAACAAGGTGCGTTATGAATGGAAATCAAGCTATCCGATAGATTACTATCTGATTTCCATCGCCGTTGCAGAATATCAAGACTATTCCACTTTTGCTACCATTCCTCAAACAGGGAAACAATTATTAATTCAAAATTATATCTATAATTCACCGGACTGTTTAGCCGCCAATAAGGCAGCAATTGATTTAACCGCAGAAATGATAGAGTTCTATTCCGATATTTATGGCGAATATCCTTTTAGTAATGAAAAATATGGGCATTCGTTAGCGCCTATGGGAGGAGCTATGGAACATCAAACCATGACAACAACAGGTGGTTTTAGTTCGGCGCTCATTGCCCATGAATTAGTGCACCAGTGGTTTGGTGATAATGTAACTTGTGCATCGTGGGAGCATATTTGGCTTAATGAGGGATTTGCTACTTACGGAGAATTTTTATGGGATGAATATAAGTATGGAAGACCTGTCGCTCTAAGTAATTTTAAAGATGATATTAATTATGTGATCAATTATGGTAAAACAGGTAGCGTTTATGTCCCCATTGCGTTTATTGATGATGAATATAGAATTTTTAATGGCGTTTTGAGCTACAGTAAAGGTGGGGTTTTGTTACACATGCTTCGCTACGAGTTGGGAGACAATGATGAATTGCTTTTCAATATCTTTAATACTTACCAAAAACGTTTTAAAGATAATGTAGCTACAACTGAAGATTTTAAAGCAGTGGTGGAAGAACTTTCCACTCTAGATTTTACTACTTTCTTTGAACAATGGTTTTACGGTGAGGGATACCCCATGTTTAATATTAAGTGGCATCAAAATGGAAATCTCCTCACTTTAAACAGCACGCAAACTACTACTGCACCATCGGCTACACCTTTGTTTAAAGTAACTTACGAGTTGAAAATTACCTATACCGACAATTCAAGTGAAGTGGTTCCTTTTTATCAGGATGAACTTAGCAAGCAATTTATTTATAATATTCCTGATAATAAAACAGTAAAATCATTCTCTTTCAATCCTAATTCTTGGTTGTTGGCAACCGCAACCATCTCTGTTGATAATGCTATTGAGGATTTTAGTCAGGAAAACTCTATTTCTGTTTACCCAAATCCTGCCACGACAACGCTAAATATTAAATTTGAATCTTCACTACAAGGAGAAAAAGAGATTAAGCTATTTGATAACAACGGAAAAAATGTAGCCCAATTTAAAACCAATAGCGATGCATATGCGTTAGATATCACCAATTTATCATCAGGTATCTATTTTCTCTCCATACATAACCAAGATAAAGTTTTTGTAAAAAAATTAACAAAATCCAACTACTAAAAGAATGACCAAACTTTCTCCTCCTTCCCGCATTCTCCCTTTTCCCTTCTCCTTTCTCCTTTCTCCCTTTCTGTCTTCTGCGTTCTCCCTTTTGCTTCCTGTCTTCTGTCTTCTCCTCTCAGGTTGCGCCAAAATAGTCATGCCCTCTGGCGGTCCCAAAGACACGACCCCCCCGCAGGTGATAGGCGAAAAACCTGAAAACGGAAGCGCTAATTTTCATGGTAAAATTATTAAAATAACTTTTAATGAATATGTTACATTGAATAATCCCAACGAAAATGTTATTTTCTCGCCTCCTATGGATATGCGGGCGGATTATAGTACTCAGGGGAAATCAGCGCTGGTAAGATTTAATGATACATTACGGAAGAACACTACTTATAATCTGTTCTTTACAGACTGTATTCAAGATTATCATGAGGGAAACAAGTTAGCAGGTTACAATTTTGCCTTTTCTACAGGCGATTCCATTGATAAACACAAACTTTTCGGAAGAATTGTAAACTCGGAAGAGAACAAACCTGAGAGCGGAATGTTTGTCATGCTTTACGATGGAAATATGGATTCTTTACCTCTTACGGTGCGTCCTCATTATTTAACAAAAACCAATGATAAGGGAGATTTTATCTTTCATCATCTCAAACCAAAAAAATACAAAATATTTGCACTTAAAGATATTAACTCTGATTTAATATATAATCTTCCCAATGAACGTATTGCTTTTGCAGACAGCATGTTTCAAGCAAAATATTATGAAACCGATTCCCTGCTACATATAGATACCACTGCGTTTATATCCTTACGATCGTTTCAGGAAGCTGATACCGTACAGGCGCTTGCGCCATACGTCAACGCGCAGGCAGGCATATATCGTTTTCCTTATAAAATACCCGTAGATTCTTTTAAGACTCAAATAGAAAGCGATACGCTGGTAGATTATTTCTCCACCATGAACAATACGCATGATACGCTTTCTCTCTATTTAAAAACCTTTTTTAAAGATGAAGTTACGCTGTATCTTAAAACAGATTTGAAGAGAATAGATACGATTGACTTACAAGCGTATAAAACGCCGCAACGTCCGGGGGGCAGGACTTCAAAGCCAGTAGCCCCCATATTAAAAGTTAACTTAGCCAATAAAGAGGATTTGTATGCACCAACATCTCTGCATTTCTCATATCCGTTAAAACCTGTGGACAGTGTGAAAATGTTGGTTATTGCTACACTCTTTACCGGAAAAGACACAACTTCTATTTATGTAAATATTCCGGACAGTTTTGTAATGCAATTTCCTGTGCCTTTTACTTTTGAACCTAAAATAAACTATACTATATGGTGCAAAGATTCATCATTTTACAGTTATGATGGGGCTACACATGATACAATCATGTTTTCGCTTTCAAAGAAGACAGAGAAAGATTACGGTAATTTGATCATTAATTATAAAGTTAATACCGGCAATGATTCGGATTTTATTGTTGAGTTACTTTCTTCTAACCAAAAAGTTATTTTTAAAGAAACTATATCCTCTTCTAAAAGAATAGAATACAAACATCTTTTACCCGGCACGTATCGCTTTAGAGTGGTTGAAGACAGAAACAAAAACGGCAAATGGGATACCGGAAGCTACTGCAAAAAAGAACAACCCGAGAAGATTTTTACAGTAGAGAAAGAAATAACGATCAGGGGTTTTTGGGATATTGAAGAGGAGGTGGAACTTCGGGTGCCATTTTAAAACAAGTTAGAAACAACCATTGCTCTTGTTATAGCTTACAGTCGTTCTAAATACTTCCTGAAATTTCAAACTGTCTCGAAAATTGTATAGTTTTTGATGATGTGCCCCTCCCCCCAAAAAGGGGGTAGTAAAAATAATAATTCGGATTATCTTTGCCGCGATTTTGAGAAAAATGAAATATATGAAAAACTGTTTTACTTTTAATAACTATCTATGTCTCGTTTGCATCTTATTTGTTTTTTTAGGATGTAACTCCCCAAAAAAAGATATAGGAAACATATCTCCAAGAAATCCTGTATTTGATTCGTTATGGACAGCTACTGAATTTGAAACGACAGACAATGAACAATTAGACAGTCTTTTACACCTTGCTGCGATTAGCCCTGTAGATTCGAACCTTGCCAAACTCTATTTTGAGATTGCCGAAATGTATGAAGATAATGACTTTGAACAGGCAAAAAATTATTACTCAAAATTTGGAAACCTGAGCTATGAATTAAGCTGGAGTGAAGGTATTTACTTACATGCAGGTGGTTTTAGCAACTTACTTGTTCGAGAAGGATTGACCGATTCCGCTTTGGTGGTTTTGCAAAAGGCATACGAATTAGCTGTTCGTGAAAATAGTGAAGCAAATAAAGCCAATATTATTTTTAGCAAAGGAAATGCCTATTTTATGAAAGAATGGTATAAAACTGCATTATCTTGCTATATGGATGCATTATCCATTTATGAAAAACGAGTTGATAATAAAAAAATTCAACAACTTTATTACATGATGGCACAGTTATACCAAAGCATATTCGCTGTAGATAAAGCTATTGAGTATGGGCAAAAGTCGGTTCTCTTAAATCATGAAGACCCGTTTGCCCGTCTTGCTTTGGCAATGGCATATTCCTCGGCACACCAGTATGGTAAAGCAAAAGAGTATTATGAAGACGCATTGCAACTTTCTGTATCGCAAAATAATACATATCTTATGGGGCTATGCTTCTTTCATATTGCGAATGATGCCTTATTTACTTTTGATTTGAAAAGAGCAGAAAAATATGCGCTGCAATCTATGGAAATCAATCAGGAATTTGGTCAGGCAGTTTATTTTACTGATCTGATTCTTTTAAGTAAATTGGAACAAGTGAAAGGCGATTACGTAAAATCGGAAGAGTACGCTAAAGAAGCGCTGCAAATAGCCACTGAAATAAATGCGCCGAAAGAAAAACGTACTTGTTACATGATCCTTTCCGAATTGGCAGTTGCCCAACACAAATACCACGAAACAATACAGTATTGGGAAGCCTCTAATTTACTTGAAATTGACATCGCCAAAGAGATGGCGCTACGTGCTGCCGAAGAGATGGAGACTCAATATGTTACAGAAAAAAATGAATTAACTATCAAAGTTTTAAGAGAAGAAAAACGATTATATTCCTGGATAATTATTGCAGGTGGCGTGGGCTTATTTTTAGCTTTGGCTGTATTTTTCTTCCTTTGGCGATTGAATGTGCAAGGAAAACGTGTTGCCGAACAACAAAAACTGTTAGCCGAACAGCAATTGAAACAGGCTGAACAGGAACAACAAATTTTTGCTGCACAGGCAGCGCTTGATGCTGAAAATGCTGAAAGAAGTCGCTTAGCCAAAGACCTTCACGATGGATTGGGTAGCATGCTCTCGTTGATCAAGATTACACTTCCGAAGATGGAAAGCGGAGAAATTACGAAAACCGAAGATTTAGAACAATTTAATAAAGCGCTCGGTATGCTCGACAATTCTATTGATGAACTTCGCCGCGTTGCGCACCACATGATGCCTGAATCGTTATTGCGATATGGCGTGAAAGCCTCTTTAAACGACTTTTGCTGCGCAACCCCGAATGCTATATTTCACTACTTTGGCAATGAACAGCGCTTGGATAGCAAACTTGAAATTCTTATCTATCGTGCTGCACACGAATTAATTAATAACGCTCTTAAACACTCAAAAGCCTCTCAAATCAGTGTACAGTTGGTGCAGGAAGATGACAGAATTTCGCTCACAGTATATGACAATGGGAAAGGTTTTGATTCAGCCGCCACCTTCACAGGAATGGGATTAGATAACATCCGCAAACGTGTAGAAGCCTATAATGGAAAAATGGCAATCTCTTCATCCCCTGAACATGGTACAGAAGTAAACCTTGAAATTTCAATTGAGAATTAACATTTGCATCTATATACAAATAACCCAATAAATAAATGATAACTGTACTCCTCGTTGACGATCACACTATTTTGGCAGATGGATTGCGAAAACTCATCGAAGAAGCCGGAGATATTAAGGTGGATAACATTGCCCATAATCTCAAAGAATGCCGCTATGAATTACGGTATAAACTTCCTGATGTTCTATTACTTGACATCAGTTTGCCGGATGGTAACGGCGTAGAGTTTTGCAAGGAATTGAACGCCAAATATCCTGATCTTAAAATATTGGCTTTAACTACTTACAGCGAATATTCTACCGTAAGACAGATGTTAGATAACGGCGCTTTGGGCTATGTGATCAAAAATGCTATGATGGAGGAACTGATAAAAGGGATTCGAACGGTTGCGGAAGGCAAAAAGTTTCTTTGCCATGAAATAGATTTATTGATGAAAAAGTCTTCACATTCTAATGTTTGGCTTACTCCCCGTGAACGCGAACTGCTAAGATTAGTGGTAGAAGGCTATTCCAGCGCTGAAATTGCAGGAATCACCTCATTAGGACAGGAAACGATCAAAGGATATCGTAAAAACTTGTTACTCAAGCTCGGTGCGAAGAATACTGCTACTTTGGTTAAGATAGCGTTGGAGGAGAAACTACTTTGGTAATTTTATTGAAGCAAAATCTCCACAATCTCTTGAATGGTTGTTTTCACTTGTTCACCTGTTTCCATGTTTTTCAACGTAAACTGCGATGCAGCCATCTCTTCTTCGCCGGCAATAATCACGTATGGAATCTGTTTGGCGTTGGCATAGCTCATCTGTTTGCCTATTTTAGTGCTGTCGGGATAGATTTCTGACGCAATATTGTTTTTGCGCAGTATGGTGAGCGCCTTTAAGGCGTAACGTTCTTCTACTTCTCCAAAATTGAGAAAAAGGGCTTTTACAGGTGTGCCTATCTCATTGGGAAACAGGCTACATTCGTTCAATATATCGTAAATACGTTCTGCGCCGTACGAAATGCCCACACCCGACATCTCTTTAAGTCCGAAGATGCCGGTGAGGTCGTCGTAACGTCCGCCGCCGGAGATACTACCCATGGCAACATTAAGGGCTTTTACCTCAAAAATGGCGCCGGTGTAGTAGTTCAGCCCACGAGCCAGCGTGATGTCTAACTCAGGTTCGCAAACACCAATCGCTTGACAGTAGGCAAACACCTTTTTTAGTTCTTCCACGCCCTGTTTCCCTACTTCGCTATTTTCAAAAAAATGGGTTAAAAATGCTATTTTATCTTCGTTTTTGCCTGAAAAATCGAAAAAAGGTGCAATTTTTCTAATGGCTTCTTCGGGAATTTCACGCTCCCGCAACTCGGCGAAAACATTCTCTTTGCCAATCTTATCAATTTTGTCAATGGCAACACAAATATCCGTAATCTTTTCAGGAAGTTCAATAATTTCTGCAATTCCTGATAAAATCTTTCTATTATTCATCTTTATGACCACAGGAATTTTAAACGCTTCAAATATTTCGTATGTAATTTGCAATAATTCAACCTCTTGCAGTAAAGATTTAGTTCCAATTACATCCACATCACATTGATAAAATTCGCGGTAGCGTCCTTTCTGAGGTCTGTCGGCACGCCACACCGGCTGCATCTGATAGCGTTTGAAAGGGAAAACCAATTGTTCGCGATGTTGCACCACAAAACGGGCAAAGGGAACAGTTAAATCGTAACGCAACCCCTTTTCGCAAATTTTGGTTGCTAACTGATTAAGTGTTAGTTCATCCATATTCACTCCCGCCATAAAATCACCGGAGTTTAATATCTTGAATAAAAGACGATCGCCTTCTTCACCATATTTACCCATCAAAGTAGATAAGTTTTCCATTGCGGGCGTTTCAATAGGCAAGTAGGCATATTTTTCAAACACTTTCCGAATCGTGTTGAAAATATAATTCCTTCGAATCATTTCTTCCGGTAAAAAATCGCGGGTGCCTTTTGGGATGGAGGGTTTCATAGTGATTAGTGGTTAGTGATTAATGATTAATGATAATTGGTTTAAGGGTTTGAAGGTGTATAGGTTTAAAGGTGTATAGGTGTATAGGTGTAATTCTTAATTCTTAATTCGTAATTCCTAATTCTTAATTCGTAATTCCTAATTCGTAATTCCTAATTCTTAATTCGTAATTCCTAATTCTTAATTCTTAATTCGTAATTTCTAATTTCTATAGCAAAACATAAAGATTCCTGCAGCCATAGCAGCATTTAGCGATTCGGGTGTAGCGCCGGCATGTGGAAACATTGGAATCTCAATTTTTGTATGGATGTGTGCGGCAACGGCTTCAGAAATTCCATGACTTTCACTGCCAACAACAATAATATCATTCGGTTTAAAAGATTGTTTTTGAATGGGTTCGCCGTTCATATATAATCCATAAACTGTTCTTTTTTTTTGAGTTGCCAAATAATCGGAGAGCTGGGCATATACAATTTTACTTCTTGTGAATGAGCCCATCGTGGCTTGAATTACTTTAGGATTGGTAAACTCAACACAATCTTCCGAGCAAAGCATTTGGTTGAAACCGAACCAGTCTGCCGTGCGTATAATCGTGCCTAAGTTGCCAGGATCTCTAATGGCATCCAACACTAATAGAGGCTTTTCCTCATCAAGGTCGTCAAGATGGCAGGTCGGTTTTTTTACGATACATAACATTTCCGGTGCAGTAGAGAGACAACTGATGCGCTCCATCTCTTTTTCAGAAATAAACTGAATATCAGAATTATTAATATCTGTTTCAGACAAACGATTTGTCGCAAAACTGTGCACCACCTCAAAATTTGATTGTAATGTTTCAATACAAGATTTCACCCCTTCAACAATAAAAAACTGCTGTTCATCACGATGTTTTTTGTGATGCAATAATCTGATTTGAGAAATGAGGTTTTTTGAAATCAAGGAGTTTTATTTTTTGGCTGCAAAACTATATAAAGTTTTATAAGAAATCCTAATAATTTTTTTTAGAAATTTCTATTAAAAATCACAACTGGCCGATTAAAAAAAATAAAAGGGGATTCCTTTTTTCGGACTCGCCCCAAAGTTGTAATTTTGTTGTTTCTAAGCAACTCACTAGTTTAGATGTGAGTAATAATACGGCTCTAAAAACATTATCTTGTGGGGAAAATCAGTTAAATAATTTGGATTTGAGTAAAAAATAAAAATACCAATATTGAGAATTATATGGTAGAAAAACAAGGAAAAGTTAGTGGCAAGCCACAGCATACAATGGGCGGTTTGGCGCGATGGCGGCATTATCTCGCGTGGACAAATATTTGCTACTTTCGCGCCGTTGCTCGCGTTGAAAATGTGTGGAAGCCGCCACCTCGCCAATATGCTGGGACGTTAGGTGCCATTTGAGCAAATACTATTTATCCTGTCGTAAATTGACATACCTTCAGAAATAGAAAAATTAAAATCGCCGCTTGTATTGGTTTCCGATGTCATGACTACAATTAGATTTTTATCTCTATTTATAAACACAAATTGACCGCCGCGTCCCCAAGTAAATATTACATTCCGTTCTGTATCTTTCCACCATAAATATCCGAAGGTTAGGTTGGGCTCGTGTGTTTCACCGGCAGGCACTTTTGATGATGTCATCTCGTATAGCCAATTTTTTGAGACTATTTGTTCGTTTCCCCACTTGCCGTCATTGAGTAAAAGAGATCCGATTTTTCCCAATTCTCTTGGTGTAGTTTTTATGCCATAACCACCCATTGTGATTCCATCTTTGTAAGTTAGCCATTCTAATTTCGTAATTCCGATTTTGTCAAAAAGAACTTCCTGCGCCCAATTTCGCATCGTTTTTCCTGTCGCTTCTTGAATAATGGCGGACATAAGATGCGGGTCGGAGTTTTTATATTTATATACAGTTCCAGGGGTTGCATGCATTTTTAAGCTAAAAATATAATCTAAACTGCTTGAAACTTCTTCCCGCGACAATATCGCATCTCCTCCATTATATCCGTCGTTATCAAAAGCAATGCCTGATTTCATCATTAACAGATTTTCAATGGTAATTTCTTCTTTTTCAGGATATTTAGAAACTTGGGGCAAATAAACTGAAATTTTATCGCTAACAGAAAACAAACCTTTATCGACGGCTATTCCTGTTAATAAACCGATAACCTGTTTTGTACAAGACCAAATTGCACGCGGGGTTATTCTATCGTTGGGATCTTTCATATAACTTTCTGCGACAAGTTTATTGTTTCTAAATACAAGCAGACTTCTGAGTTGCCAAAGGTTATTGTCTTTATGAACATATTTATAGATCTCTTTTAATGCCTCCGCATCTATTCCGACCTCGGTAGAATTGACTATTTCCCAACCATCATCAAGATTTTGCGGTGAATAACTTTGAAACGGTATTTTCATTGGGTCATCCTTTAGGCAGGAGACTAAAATAAATAAAAAAAAGGTAATTAGAATGATAAATTTTATTTTTCCTTGTTTTTGCATAATGATATCCTCCATATTAAATTATGATTTATTCGACCAAATCTATTTCCATAATAGAACCCTAAATAATCAAACTCGTATAAGAACGAATGTTTTTTTAAAGTGTTGGGAACAAACTCAAAAGAAACATTGGTGTGATTATAATTATTATAACTTCCAAGTTTCATGTCTGTGTGCGGTTTTACAAAGAAATCTTTGACTGTAACTCCCCAAAAATATGGGTCATATCTTTGAAAATGAGAAGTAAAACCAAAAAAAGAATTTTGCACAACAATGCCAATGCTCTTGTTATTCCATTGATAACGATAGCGAATAATCGCGGAAATTCCTGTCTCATTCGTCCAAAACAATGGAGAGTCGTGTAAATCATAATGTTGATAATTATAATCGGTAATAATATTTGCGCCTACATTTAGGGTATGTCCATTCTGCTCATAAACAGGCATTGTCCAAGAAACATTAATTGGGGAAAAATGAATTTGATACCCTATCATTTTACGATTAAAGCCAACTCCCAAACCTAATCTGGGTTGATATTGTATTTCATGAGTTTTTATTGTCCACTGTACGCCGTATCTGTAGTCTAACTGCACGCCGTTAAAGACCATTCCGAGATTTAATCCGTCTTTTAACTGCAAGAAACCCGCTACAATATCGTGCGTATGTTTCACCTGACTGTGTAAAGGACACGCTATCATTGTGATCCACAAAAAGAAAAGCATGTATTTTGAATATTTTTTTATCATATTTTTCACCCTATAATAATCTTATTTTATTTAGTTTAACTTTTATTTTTCTTGTTTCATTTTCAGGCATTTGCCGCTATTGTTCCAGCGGCTTTGCGCGGTTGCAGCTTTCCAACACATTTTCCACGCGAGCCAGTGCCGCGAAAATAGCAAAATAATAGTCCAATCGAGAGCACAATCTGTCGCACACGTCAACTGTACGGTGAAGAGGTGTTTTTGGAGTTGTTTCGCAAGGTGCTTACTTTGTGTGTAGAAAAAGGTATGGTAAAAGGCAAACGGCAAGCTATGGACAGCGCTTTTAGACGCACATATCGTGATTATCTATCCAAATGATATCACAGCAGTGAAAGTGTTTGCAAGCCCTGTCCTTTAGTCAAAGCATGCTGCGGTGAGAAAACAAAATTTAAGAAGATAGACCACAGTATTTAAAAAGAATACTACGACCGAAACCATAAGAAACGAACGGAGAGTAGGGCGTATGCTCAACGGATTTCAAAAGCGATAGCGATGAAAATTGGAGTAAAATCTGTTTTTAAGGCTTGCTTTTACGCCTTTTGGCTTCATATTTGCTCTCGTAAAAATTATTTTTATCATATGAATAAATATAAATCCAATTATCTTCTCCACCCCAACAGATATTTACCCATTTTGGAAAGACATATATATCAAAATCTTCACTTGTATCTTTCAGTAAAATGTCTATTTTTAAACTTTTTATTGTCTGC
>JGI24696J40584_12961408_pt1 | contig 15278 bp, 17 predicted proteins | sample TergutCo191P4_FD_40584 | JGI IMG/M metagenome (IMG submission 40584)
ATCAACTCATAAGACAGAAGAGCAAAAAGCTAACAGGCTCAACAAGGCATTAAAGGTCATCAACCGGAATTTAAAAAAGGTTGGAGAGAAGTTAAAGCTACCAATTGACCTGACTACCTATGTAGCCAGACACAGCTTTGCAACTGTGTTAAAGAGGTCAGGAGTATCTACTTCTATCATTTCAGAATCATTGGGTCATAGCAGTGAAAAGATAACCCAAATCTACCTGGACAGCTTTGAAAACAGCCAGATTGATGAGGCAATGAAGAATCTCCTTTGATGCTTCCCCCAAAAACTTTTAAACATTATCTAAATAAGAGAAAGGATACATTGAAATAGTGTATTCTTTTTCTTATTTTTGCAGGCTGAAAGTGCTTGGAGCTATTTCCTAACATAATGGATAGAAATATGGATTTTATTAGTTTTATTAAAAATATTTTATATAGATTTACAGTTAAATTCTCTATTAATAGTAAGAGAGTTGCAGTAGTCAATTTAGCTATTGAATTAAAACGTTGTGGGTATTATGCATTGATACCCAATAATTTAGATTTAGAGGCTCATATTGAAAAGTATCCTTTGACTGACTATAAATTTAGACAAATTAGTGGGAAAATCAAATCTTATAATGATAATGGAACATATGGCTCTAATTTTGACATAGAAGGATTGATTCATATCATAGATTTAGTAAGTTACATTCCTGCAAAGAATAAAGACTCTATAACAGATGATGGTTTTGTCTCTATCAATTCTACTATTATTAGAAATTACTTTAAAGATTATAAATGTTATCTTGATTATCTGATTGATACAGAGGTGTTAATTTGTGATGAGTCTTATATAAATGGTGAAAAATCTTTAGGCTTTAAATTTTCACCAGCATTTGAAAATTCTATACTTAACAAATATTATTATAGAAGATTTAGATACTATTCACCTCAACCTATCCCAGAGGAAAGATATAGTTCTATCAATGAAAGATTTGAAGAAAATACACTTTTACATTATCCCTATTTGACCTATTGGTATAATCAAAAAAGATTGTTTATTGATAATCAAATAGCAGAAGATTATGCCTATACTTTGATGCAAAAGAAAATTAGATTAGGTCGTGATTCATGGGATGTAAACAAAGATAAATGGGATTATAAGAATAATGATTTTTGCAAAAAGAATCCAAAAACTCAATATAATGCTATTATGCGCAACATTAATAATATAGATATAGGTGCTTATGATGCAATGATTGATACCAATGTTCACAGGCTACATTCAGCCCTTACTAATATGCAAAAAAAATTCAGAAACTTCCTTACTTATGATAGACAATCTTTAGTCTCATTAGATATAAGCAACAGCCAACCTTACCTGCTATGTATATTATTTAATCCTATGTTTTGGGAACATAATTCCTGCTTTCCACTTAATATAAGCATGTTACCTAACAACATTAAATCATTATTCAATCAGGAGCATCTTTCTACAATAAAAAACTATTTAAGAGAGCAACTTTTAGATAATGAGGAGCTTATTACTTATAAAGAAAAAGTATCAAAAGGAATTATATATGACTATATTGCAGAAGTATCCAATGAAAGAACAGATACTCATTTAGTTAGAGATGATGCCAAAGTAATGATGCTTATAGTCTTCTTCTCTAAAAATAAATTCTTCCATCAAAAAGGCGCAGAGTTAAAAAGGTTATTTGCTGAATTGTATCCTCAAATTTATGGATTGATTGAGTTAATCAAACGTGATAACCATGTTGTATTTGCCTGCTTATTGCAAGCTATTGAAAGCAAAATCATACTCCACATGTGCTGTCAAAGAATTTGGAATGAGAAGCCACAGAAAGTACCAATCTTTACTATTCATGATTCTATTGCTACTACTTTAGAACATAAGAGCTATGTAAAGAGTGTTATGGCCGATATCTTAACTACCTGTGTTGGGATTGCTCCCTTTTTAAAAGAGGAAAAATGGCTTCTCTCAAATTTAAATGAGGTATAGAAATTATCAACAACCAATTTGCTAAATACTAATATCTGTTTGCTTATTATATGATAAGATAGTAATAGTGAGCAATATATATTCAATTAAAACGATTATATGCCATATTACAGTAGGTTAAAATAGTTTAAACATTAATTTATTAATGCTGAACGCCTCTTGATACTATTCCAATCAATAAATTATACTATTTAAATTTCAACAAGAAAGGGAATGGTGTAAATTATTAAATATCAATTATATAATGCTTTGTACTTGAAACATTGGGTTTTGTACAATATCCCTATGGTTTTGTCCTATAGTCCAAAAATAGTTATTAAAATATTTGGATATTTGAAAATATTTACTTATATTTGTGTTAATTAAAATTTAAGAGAGTAAATTCTTTCCTATTGGCTTTATATAATGGTCAATGGAAATATTGTTAATATTTTATAAAATCTAAAAAATCATGGGTAGACAAAACAAATCACCACCATTGACAAAACAAGCATTGTGGTTAGTTTCAGAATGTTTATACTTTTTTTGTGTCTGAAATGGCTGTTTCTATAATAGAATAGTTAAAAACAAAAAAGGTAAATGAGTTCATAAAGTCTACAATAAGTAGATAAGTAACAATTTAATTTAATAAAATATGGATTTAACAAAAGAAAAAAATCAAACAATAAACAATTTAATAAACAATTCAAATACCAACAATTTCAATATGAAAAATTTAGCAATAATAGAAGCCCCAAAGTGAGCTGAATACTTGGGGCAATTCATGGATGAACTACCTGTAAACTGCCTGCTTAATAAAGGTGCAACAGGGTGTGGAGGCACTGATTTAGCTTTAAGTAATGATAAAAACACCATTGTAGCTATGCCATTCATTTCTGTTGTAATTAATAAGGCAGAGAACAAGAAGCACAGAAATAAGGTGTTGGGAGTATATGGTGAAACAACTGAAGATGAGATTGAGGAATATATTCAAACTCATAATGTCTGAAAGATAGCAATAGTCTACAATTCAGTACCTAAGCTAATAAAGGTTTTAGAAAAATTGGACATTAACCCTTATAAGAAATTTTTCCTGTTAATAGATGAGTATCATATACTTTTTAATCAATATGTTTTCAGAGATAAAGCAGTAAGAACCCTCTTGGAAATTGCCCCAAAATTTATTGAGAAAACATATATGTCTGCAACTTCTTTGAAGGATGAAAATATTTTAGAGGAGTTAATGTATATGCCTGTACAAGAGGTAATATGACCAAATAAAGAACAGGTTACTGTATACAAAAAACCTGTATCATCACCTCTAATGTATGTAACAGATTTAGTCAATGGTAAACTGAGTGGCAGGAGGTTTGGTAACTTACATTTCTTTGTTAATAGTGTAAGATTTATTAGTAGTGTTTTAAAGAGAACAACTATTAATCCTGATGATGTGAGGATTGTTTGCGCAATCAATGATGAAAACAGGGCAAAACTACATGGTTACAATATCGGTAAACCATCTGATGAAGCAAAAATAATAAACTTTTATACTTCAACCTGTTTTGAAGGTTGTGATATTATGGATAAAGAAGGAAAAACGTTTATTGTAAGTGATGGAAGAAACCCAAATACTTTATATGACATATCAACTATTATTCCTCAAATCATAGGGAGAATAAGGGATTCAAACTATAAGACCACCATAGTACATATTTTGTCAAATACTCAATATAAAGGAGAAGTAACTTATGATGATTTTAAAAAGTTAGTAGATAGAGAATTCAGATTATCTGAACTGGTTATTGAAGAGTATAATTCTGATACTGAAAGGCAAAGGAAGGCTATATTTGAAAGATATGATAAAAACCATTGGATGGACAGGTTTATTCATGTAGATGAAAACTATTTCTTTTCAATGGACAGGAATCTGCTAAAGAAAAATTTGTATGATTATAAATTAAAAACAGAGATTTATAACAATTCCTGCTCTTTAGTAAAGGCATATAAAGAAAACGGATTTACTGTAAAGACATTAGAATTTGAGGATTATTCAGACAGGCTCAAAGCCCAAAATACGGCAAGAGGTACGTTTGAAGAAGCAGTAGAAGAGTATCATGCTATAAAAACCTCAATAAGATTTGGCAATAGAAATGAAAGGACAGATTTACTTGAAGTAAAATATAACTATTTGAAAAATGCTTATTATTTAGTTGGTATAGAAAGAATAAGAGAACTTAGATACAATGTGACTTTAATCAAAAGGGAGATAATAAAAAATTCAGATAAACTTGTAGTCAAAAAGATTATTGAATTTATTGTTAATAAAATAAACTATCAAAACCCTGTGCCTTTAGCTGACGCCAAATGGTATCTTCAAGAAATTTATGATATCTTAGACCTTAAAATATCTGCCACTGCATCCAAATTGCATAGGTATTTTATTGCAAAGGAAACCAAAAAGACAATTGGAGGTAAGGTTACAGAGTTTATTGAGCTAATCAGGGAACAAAATCAACTTGAATAAAACCACCATTACAAACGCAATTATAGCACATTTACTTGTTTAATTTGATAAATAAGATAAATGTGCTATCTTTGCATCCTAAAACATATAAAGCAATGAAAGAAGATAGGAATAATACTTGGACTGATATAGATGGAAACATCTATTATGTTACAAAAGATGAAGATGGAAAAGCTCGTTATCTGATAAGGGCAAAAGATGGGATGTATATTTATATAGTAAGACATAGGAATGGTTATATTTCGCTAATATCAGAAGAAGAAAGCAGAAAATTGGCAGAAGAAATGGATAATGAGGATGTTGGTGAAGATGAAGAATTTGTAGAATTTGGAAGTCCTATTTTCAGTAATGATGATGCTGCTGGTGAAGCACCTTATATCAGAAATGCAAAAATATATCCTGAAAAGTTACATTTGGATGAAGAAAAAACAAAAGCAAGATTTAGTAGCAAATTTAGATTTGATGGGCATGATAGAGATGAAGTTTTTTTCTTAATAAAACCAGAAGAGTATTTATCTGATATATTAATTTGTTTACCTTATGGTCTTATTGACAAGCAGGTGACAGGCATTGGAGCAACTCATTTGGAGTTGCATTGCAAAAGAAACTCTATTATAGTAACACCTACAAGAACATTGGCATGGAATAAAAGCAGAGATGATAGGGGTAAGTTTTTATATGTAGGAACTGAAAAGGATAATAGAGTTACCAGAAAAGATAAAATCAAAACCTATTTGGAAAGGCCAGATATTAAATATAAAAAGATACTGGTAGTTGCTGACAGTCTGTATAAGGTAATCAATGCAATACAGGAACATGGAGAAAATGTTTTCTGTAATTATTTTTTATTGGTTGATGAGATAGATACACTTCAATCAGAAAACAATTTCAGACCTGTATTATCGAGCGTGATTGATTATTATTTCAAGTTTAATCCGTATTGTAGAGCCTTATTGTCTGCAACAGTCAAGGAGTTTACCCATCCCAATTTGCAGAATGAATCTGTAACAACTTTTGAATCTATTGATAAACCCAAGAGGGATATACACATACATTATACTGACAATATCAATTCCTTAGTATCCAATAAAATAATAGATATAACAGAACAATACCCCACAAAAAATATATTGGTAGCTTATAATTCCGTTATTAATATAAGGCAAATTATCAACTCATTAGAGAATAAAATACGGGCTGGTATAACAATCTCAATTCTTTGCAGTGAATCAAGTTATAGAGAAGCAGGTGGATATTTCAATAGACTGGATAAAAAAAATAAACTGCCATGCCAGATTAATTTTATGACCAGCACTTACTTTACAGGGATAGATATAGAAGACAGCTACCACTTGATAACAGTATGTGACAGCAGGAAAGTCTATTCAGCCCTAACAATCAGTAAAATAATTCAAATACATGGCAGATGTAGGATAGCTAATGGCATTTTAAGTGATACCATTATTTACAACAACACTGGAAAGCTAATAAAAAACTCGGAGACCTACAAAGATATACTTAAAAGCAAAGCAGATAAAGTAATAAACCTTTTAGAAGCAGCCGACAGGTTAAAACAGGGTGATGCAGACCTTACAGACCTGTTTGACAGAATCAATAAAGCAATCATAGAAAGAGCAACTGAAAGGCTGTTTGAGCAACAGTCATTTGAACTGACAAGAGAAACCATTGATAATAAATTGGAAGTATCCTACTTCAATATAGATGCCCTCTATGAGAAAATGGAGGCATACTGTAAGTATTATTCAAGCAAAGAGGGGCTTTATAAGCATATAAAAGAGAAATACCCTTCCACAATTTTTCATGATGATTCTGATATGGAGAATGATAATGACAGGTTGGAAGCAGGGGAAAAAAGTTTTAAGGAAGAACAGCGAGAAGAAAATAAAGCAAGATTACAACAGCATATTGCATCTGTCAGAGATGATTTAATCACCATTAGTAAACATAATAATCTGAATGATAATTTTTTAAATGAACAAATAAAATACAGCAAGGGTGAAATACACGAGTATTACAACAGGATTAAAACTCACTATCAGTATTTTGATATTGAATTTCTATCTTTAATTCTTGCTGACATTGCTTTAATGAATAAAAAGACATACAGAAATCTTAATAACGCATTAGTGTTCAGAGCTATGGAAGATAATCACCCTTTTAAATCACAAATACTTCAGAACTTCGAGATTGGAAATAAATATTCATCAGAGCAAATTGCTGATATTATAAATACCATTATCAAAGACCAGAATTTTAAAACTTTGCTTTCTCATCAGCGTACTTTGCTTAATCACTTTAAAAGTTTTGTAGAATCCACCTATACACAGGGAGACTACATAGTAAAAGGATTTAAGCCAAAATATAATGGAATAGAAATCCCAGAACCTCTGCAAAGAATCTCTAAAAATGATGTCGCTATTAAGTATTTTGATTTTTAGCACATTTACTTACATAAAGAATAAACACAATAAATGTGCTATTTTGTTATCTTAATAACGCTAACAGTTATTATTCACTTAGCGTTTTTTAGCATCACTTCAAAATCATCTTTAGATTTTACGGTTTTGAGGTCATCATAGTTAAGTTTTTTCATAATCTCAAATACTTTTTTATGAGTTCTTCCTTTGGTAAATTCATCAAACCCTTCAATAAAATAGCGTTTAGCAAAAAGTTTCATGTTATCCTTATCATCTCCGGAAAGTTCAAGACAAACAGATATAAATGTATCACCGATTTCAATACGTTCTTTATTAAGGTTATTGATAATAGAAACATTACCATCTAACAAAGATGAAAATTCTTTTTTCAGCAGTCTTCTACCCAAATAAATTTTTTGAGCAACACTTTGATTGAACCCATATTTTTTAATCAATTCGTTAATTTTATCAACTGCTTCATTGTTTAAATTTCTTGCAACATGCCATCTGTCTGAATCATTCCAATCTTTACCTGCTGTATTTATTGCAACTAAAAATTTACGTACATCATCAATACTATTGGCTTCTTTAATATTTACATTAGGAACTATTAATGGTTTATCAGGATTTACTTCTTTATATTTGATGTATGCATCAACTCTATGTTGACCATCAATAATAATAAGGTATTCTGACAATTTGTCAGCAGGGATTGCGTTTCTGTCAAAATCAGTAATTTTTATTTCTGCCGCTGCCAAATTGTCTGCTTTATAGCACATAATTGGATAAGTATCAATGTAGTTACCTTCTTCAATTTTTTTGAAAAATAAATCAACTCTTTTGGGGTCTATTATTCTGTTATCTTCAAGAAGACCAAAATATTTGGTTTCAATTTCTTTCTTAATAGTGTTTTCATCACTATCAACTCTAACTTGTACCTCCATTAGTACATTTTTGGTTTCGTGTGAACTTTTCTTTCCCATATTGTTAATAATTTCTTTATTGTACCCAACATTAGATACATTTTATTGTTTGCAAACAGTATGCCAAAGTAGAAGTATTCTTAATAAAAGTGCTATCAGAAAAAAATACAGGAGCTATCAAAAGCTAATAAAGTAGCTAACAAAAAAAATACGTCATGTATTCAAAATATGATGACTTTGTCTAAAACAAAATACATGAGCTATTAAAAATTAATAGGTGAGCTATTCCAAGTCAATTCAAAACCTCTTACTTTTTATACAGAAAAGTAACCACATATTTTACTACATTATTATATAATAACTATCAACAAGTATACTATAACTAATATAGTCTGTCAGAGAGCCACCCTAACCAAGTTTTACGCCCCCCTGAATGTGGTGGTTGGGATAGTCCCCCACTTGAAAACTAATAAAATTTTACAATTATGATTACACGTGATTTGGCTTTTGTAAAAACTTGGTCTGTCCCTCAATTTAAACAAAATCAAGGGATAGAAAAAATTGAAGTTAAAAGAAATGAAAGAACAGGCAAATTATTCTTTGTTTATGGCTTTGAAACAGGGGCTTGTTCTAAAAAAGTAGAGAGTGGTGAAGTGACCATGCCTGTTGTTTCACAGGTAGTTTCAACAACCACAGGTGAAGAATTTTACATGCTGCATCAGCAGGGTGAAGGTGGTGCTACAACAATCATCACATTATGAATTATTTATATGTCTTATAAAGAGGCAGAAGCACATTTTAACTTTGATTTGTGTTTCTGCTTTTTTTATTACATATAATCATCTTATTTTTATTAATAATAACTAATAAATTAACGATTATGGAATTAAGAAAATCATCAAAAAAGCAGGCTAAGATTAAGCTGGCTTTAGCAGGTTGTTCTGGCTCTGGAAAAACATTTTCAAGCCTCTTATTAGCTTATGGAATGACAAATGACTGGTCTAAAATTGCAGTCATTGATACTGAAAATGGGAGTGCTGATTTGTATGCTCATTTAGGTAATTATAATGTACTTAACTTAGTAACCCCATTCACGCCTGAAAAGTACATTCAGGCCATTGAGATTTGTGAGGGTGCAGGAATGGAAGTGATTATCATTGACAGCATTTCACACGGTTGGGAATACCTATTGGAATTGCACTCTCAAATGCAGGGTAATAGTTTTACTAATTGGGGTAAAATAACACCAAGACAAAACGCTTTTGTTCAAAAGATATTGAGCAGTAATTGCCATATTATTTCAACTTTAAGGACAAAACAGGATTATGTTTTGAATGAAAAGAATGGCAAGTTAGTACCTGAAAAAGTAGGCTTAAAAACCATTATGAGAGATGGAATAGACTATGAGTTTACTATTGTCTTAGATGTGGATATGAAACATTTCGCTAAGGCAAGCAAGGACAGAACCAACCTCTTTATGGATAAACCTGAATTTGTGATTACCGCTGAAACAGGCAAGTCCATTTTGAACTGGTGCAATGAAGGAAAAACAGAAGTAGAGAATCTGAGAGTATTTATTAACAACAACTATCAAATGTCAATGAATCATGGAAGCAGTAATGGAACTTATGCCCGTCAGGCAAACTGAAAGAAAAATCCAACCTTATAGAGAGGTGGTAGAAGTACAGGCAGAGGTAGTCAATATACAGTCAGAAGTGGCAAACTTGGAAATAACCACAGGGCATAGTAAGCAGTTTATTGAAGCCAATACAAAGGCAACCACATTGCAACACCTGAAAAATGATTGTGTAGTGCCTGTATTCAGCAAGGATAATGAATTAACTATTAGCCATGTCTCATTCATTGAAAGTGTTTTTGAAGCAGCAGTAAAGGTGTTTCCTCATGAATGTATCACCTCACCTGAAATCAGGGTATCCCATGTAATAAAGGGTAGAACCCCAGATGCAGTTCACAAGTCTGTTAATGACCTGTTGGATGCAGATAAAACAATCTATTATGAAAGAATGGCTTTTGTAATGGAGATACCAGCCATCAGTGAAGTAATAAATGGAAATCCTTTGAGTCTGACCATAGGTGGAGTAAGGTCATACAACCATGAAAACCTCTATTCCAAAAAGACTTTTGAAAAATTCAAGGTTTTTATTGGATTCAAAAACATGGTTTGTTGCAATCTCTGCATCTCAACCGATGGTTACAAAGAAGAAATGAGGGTCATAAGTCACCTTGAATTATTGCAGCAAGTGGTAGCACTAATCCAATGCTACAATGTATCCAAACATCTTAATTTGATGAATAGTTTTAACAATCACTATTTAACTGAACATCAGTTTGCACAGATGATTGGCAAAAGCAAATTATATCAATGCCTGCCCCCAAAGGAAAAGAAACTGTTACCTAACCTTGAATTGACTGATTGCCATATCAACACCATAGCTAAAAACTATTATCGTGATGAGGCTTTTAGCAAGGACAGTAATAATGCAATCAACCTTTGGAATGTCTATAATTTGTTTACAAGTGCAAATAAAGGCAGCTACATTGATACTTTCCTTGACAGGGCAGCCAATGCTACTGAATTTATTGGAGGCATCTCAAAGGCTCTAAATGGCCAAAATGGCTATTCATGGTTTATTGAGTAAACAGGACAAGTGATAAAGCCATATCACCAGCACAGTTACTTGTATAATAATATATATAAAGTAACTGTGCTTTCCTTTATTTCAATCTATCCATTATGTTAGGAAATATTTAAATGAACTATTTATACAGTTAAATATTACTTTTTTTGTGTCTGAAACTCTAATTCTTATAATAAAAACAAACAACACAAAAAAGTTGTGACCATCGGTTATGTTAAAAAAAGCAGTAATGAATTGAATAATTGATGTGATTGTAGTCCTTTTGCAGCAATCTTTATAGATAAATTGGAGAGTTGATTATTATCTATGTGCTTTGCAGAACAGAGGTTTAACAAGAAAGATTTTGATATTTAGGTAGTATTACATTTTTATATTCTGAAAATGCGTTTTCTTATAAGAAGAATCATCAGCATAATAAATTGTAAGAAATATTATCAGTATTGTAACATGTCAATCAGTTAATATTCTCCATTACACCTTTCTTATCTCCATTATAATAAGCTATCTGATACAGCTATTCATATAAAAAGGCTTAATAAACAGAAGAATATAAAAATTTAACTCATACAATTTATCCAAAGAAATTTTTGTCAATAAGAATATCAGCCCGTGCCTGTGTTTTAGTTCAAAATTTGAAAAAAAAAGTGAAAAAAGATTTGGAGTTTCAGAAGAAGTCACTACCTTTGTGGCTTGAAACTTTAAAAAATTTTGCTTATGGAGTAGAAAACGAATTAGAACATTAATAATAAAGCATTTGCTTTATTACAGTAGTCTCATAAAATCACCACGTTTATAGAGAAACCAACTACGCCGTAATAAGAGTGGATGCTCATGTTGTTTAGGCATGGGCTTTCTTATAGTAGTTGGTAGGTGTTGTGGTGATACCTTGAGGCTGATAAGGTGAGTACCATGCCTTACTAATTATTAAAAAAGGTACAACAGGGTTGCTGAAAACTGTAATTTTAGAGTAAGCAAACGATAATAGAATAAAAAAATGAAACAATTTGCAATAATAGTAGTAGCAATTTTCTCTATTTATGGGATAGAAATGCAGGCACAAAGTATGAAAACATTTACTTATCATGGTCAAGGAGTATTTTCAATTTCATATCCTTCAAATTGGGAAGTAAGAGAAAATCCACAAGAAAAAGTTAGGGTTTTAATTTTAGCACCTATACAATCAGGAAGTAATTTTAGAACTAATTTAAATGTTATCTCATCAATAAACTCGTCAGAATCATTGGAAAGATTATTTCAGATACAACAAAACGTATATAATAGTAATAAACAGATATTTAATGATTATAAATTAGAAAGAAAGGAAGATGTTGTTATTAACAATATTCATGGTATTAAAATTACAGCATCCTATGGACTACAAGGAGTAAAGGTAAGAGGGATTCAATATATCCTTAAAAAAGCAGATAATACACAATATACAATAACTTTCACGATTGGTCTATCATCGTATGAAAGAGACATAAAAATAGTTGAAAATATTATTCAATCATTTAAATCATTATAATTATGAACTACTTATCTATTATTTCATCTGCAGATGGAAGTATGACTTTTATTATGGGAGGCTTAACTGCCTTGTTTGTTTGGGGTATTATTGCATTATTCAATTCTATAAAGCCCAAAGTAGAATCTGTTGCCGCAGAGATAAGCCTAAATGCAAATCCTGACAACGTAAAAGCATTGATAAAGAAGGGGTCTTTTGAGATGTCAAAGAACAGATATGATTCAGCAATAGAATATTTTCAAAGAGTGCTTAAACTATCTCCAAATGATTGTGAGGCTTTGACTTCAATTGCTTTGGCATACCACATTAAAAAAGATTACATGAACTCAAAAAAGCAAATTGAACACTATTCTGATTTGTTATCATCGAAACTTGGTGAAAGTAACGATATTTCGTGTATGGCTATAATGACTTATTTAAATGGACATCACTTTCAAATGGAAGGAAAGACGGAAGAAGCACAAAATTGCAAAAATAGTGCTTTTGATTTAGCAATAACTGATGATACAAAAGATGTTATTTACAAATTAAATTTATACTAATATGAAAAAAATGTATTTATGTATTTTATTATTAGTAGTATGTAGTATTAATAATACAGCACAGATAAGTCCTTATAGTAGACCAGCTATGTCTACTTATACGCCTTTATCCCCATCAGAAATAATGATGCCGGCAATGATTATGAGGCAAAGACATGATGCTATGGCAAAGAATATTAACGATATAACTATGTATATCAATGGTTTGAAAAGCCAGACAACGGATGCTAAATTCATTTCTGCTATGGATGTTTTTTTATCCAGATTAAGAAGTATTTATAATTCATTAGAAACAAGGGGGGTTAATGCTGTAAGCGAAAGTAGTATAACACAAATTTATAACGATGTTCAAGCTGAAATCAACAATTATAATAGAAGAATTACAGACCCTGAAGGATATAGAAGAGCACAAGAGGCTGAATTTCAAAGGATACAATCTCAAAGAATAGAGGAGGAAAGAAGAATACAAGCTCTAAAAGACGAGGAACAAGCAAGAGAAAGGGCGCTAATTGCAAGAATAGAATCTTATAACTATTATGTAGAACTGGCTTATCAAGCTCTTAATAAGAATAAAAGAGGCTCTTTTTTATCTTATTCTGACAAAGCATTGTCTTATGGTTTGTATGGTGGAGAGTTGTACTATGATAGAGGAATTGTTTATAGAGATTTAGGTGAGATAAGACTTGCAAGAGAAGAGTTAATTAATGCACAAAAGTATGGGTATCCAATTTCAAATAGACGAATAAAAAAAATATTAAAACATTAATCAAATAAATATGAAAGAAAAATCTATATTAGTATTTATCTACTTGTGTCTAATGTCTATCAGTGCAGGTGCTCAAGAAATTACTTTATTTAGTAGTGATGGAGAAGCCATAGCTTACATAGATTATAATAAGGATGCAACTATTTTCTTGTGGGATGGGACACCTGTTGCTTTTATTACATCAGATAGAATTGATATTAATGTCTTTGGCTTTAATGGCAGATTTTTAGGATGGTATGATAATGGCATCATTTATGATAAAAACGGGTATGCAGTTGGAGCAAAGAAAGGGGCAATCAATATGGTTACAAAACTTGAAAGAGTAAAAAGTGTGCAAAAAATCACACCAATCAGACCCGTTTTACCAATAACTCCTATCAAACCAATATGGAAAAATTATTGGAGTAATACCTCTTTATTGGAGTTTTTATATTATGGTAAGAAATAGTAATCAATAAATATAATAATTATGAAAATATTAGGATGGATTTTAACAATATTAGGTGGCATATTATGCTTGGGAGCATTAATAGAGCTTGCTAATGGAGAGTTAATAATGAATGGATATTCAGCAGGGGCAATTGCCATTTGTGTTGTAGTTTTAGTGCTTGGATTAAAGATATTAAACCATAAAAAGAAGTGAGTTATGAAGAAAGGATTTGGATGGTTTTTTATTGTTTTTGGAGTATTGAACCTATTTAGAAGTATTATTATGTTCAATCAAGGTACTTATAATGCAGGGGGCATACTTGTTTTTGGGATATTCATTCTTTGCTTAGGTATATGGATGGTAAGTTCTAATAAGCCCCAAAAGGAAAAAAATGATGAGAATAAATAGATAAGATAATTGATGAAATATCAGAAAAGTTGTTATAGGAGTACCAGAGTAATTTATTAATATGAATCATTTTTTAAACAATGGAAACCCCAATTAGAGGCTATGTCTTATATTCTTCATTATCTTCACACATACTCAAATGAGTTGTCTGATTTGAAGATAAGGGATTTAATCACTCCAGATGAGCTATATAAGCAACAGGAAGGTTGGATATGGTTATATTCAAAATTTGAAGTTATAGAACAAGATTTTTTTCAAACCCTATTGGATACCAATTAATAAATGCGAATATGAGTTTTTTCATAGATATGTCAAATGTAAAGTTCCCAATCATAGGGGCTTTCTTTGATTTCATTAATAAACCAAATCAATGGAAAAGAAATCTTGTATAAACCAATAACCAAACTCATGTTAGCTATTGAAATAATAAAGTATTGAAACAGTTTTGTGTAGATGAATTAAAATAATAAATTAAGAACTATATTACTAACAAGAGGATATATATAAATGATTTATCCATTATGTTAGGAAATTTACTAATTAAAGAATTAATTAACAAATAAAAAAGATAAAATTATGATTACATTAATTACATGCTTAGTAGCATATTGCGTTATTTGCGCTTTGATAATAGCATTAGTTCCTGCTGTAAGGAATAGTTGGAAGAAAATCAGAATGTCTTTAACATCAAATTTGGATAAAGTTAAACTATATAAGAAACTTCTTTTTTGGTTACTTGTTGGAATAGGAATATGTGTGTGTTTTTTAATAACTCCATTCTTAATACCGATTTTTATTAAGGAGGAAAAAAGAAGTAAACAAATTGATGTTAAGGAAAATGGCAAACGGCATGAAAACTATGAATATATTAATAGCTTGGGAAGGCAAGGAGGTGCAGGAACTATCCACTGTAAAGATTGTGACTATCAGGAAGATGTTATATCATTTATACATGGGATAGAAAAAGTTGAAGAAGACCATCCTATGGCTTGGGTTGGAAGTGTAGAAATGGGATGGACAGGATACCAATGTCAATCCTGTGGTCAATTTTGCACATTGAGTGATACTGA
>JGI24696J40584_12961407_pt1 | contig 15262 bp, 14 predicted proteins | sample TergutCo191P4_FD_40584 | JGI IMG/M metagenome (IMG submission 40584)
CGGAGGCGGCGGTGTATCTGCGGTATTTCCCGCGGCTGAGCGCGCGCCCGCGGCCCAAATGGCTGGGCGGGGTGTACGCCCTGGTGGCGAACGTGGTTTCGTTCATCGTCGGGCTGGCCATGGCGCGGATGCTGCCGCGGCTGTTCTGAGAAACGCATTGCGCGTGAGGCGCACGCCTTAGCAGCGCGCGCCGCGTACCCTGGTCACACCGCTTACGGGTCCTCTTCCTCTTCCTCTTCCTCTTCTTCTGCCTCTTCCTCTGTCTCTTCCTCCTCCTCTTCTTCGGGAGGCTCTTCCTCTTCCTCCTCCTCTTCTTCGGCCTCGTCCCCGGGCCCGCATTCGCAGTCCTTGTGCTTGCACGCGCAGTCGGTTTTGCCGCAGAAGGGCGTCAGATGCATCTTGGGTTCGACGATCGCGGTGACATGCCGCAAGCTGATGAAGATCACCCGGTTGCATTTGTCGATGAGCTCTACGCCGTCGCCGCACAGTGCCAGCGCATAGCCGCAGTAGCGCACGCCGTCGTTGGTCAGCACCTCGATGGGCTGGCCCAGATAGCGCTCAAACAGCTCCTCCATCGAACAGTTTTTGTGGTATCCCATTTTAGTTCTCCTTTTCTTTTTTGATTCCGAGCATGTCCATGCTCAATGCATTATATGGGAACTGATGCATTGTGTTCCAAGTCGTTCTGAGATGGGGTGATTTTATGCTGGACGCTGAGCAAATCATAGAGCAACTGGAGGCCGAAGGCTTCCGCGCGGCGTTCCTTCCCATCGGCGCGATGGAGCAGGTGCGGGCGCACTACCATACGCTCACGCAGCGCGCGCCGGAGACCGGGCTTGCCAAGGGCGCGGCGGAGCGTTTCTTCAGCAACCAGCCGCCCAAGCTGGATTTCGAGCCGAAGTCCATCCTGGTGATCGCTTTGCCGCCCGGGCAGGCAGGCAAGCTGAGATTGCTGCGGCGCGGCAAACGGTTCGAGATTCCCGTCCTGCCCTTTTATGCCCAGGGGCAGAAGCCAGCGGAGCACCTGAAAGAGGTCCTCACGGCGGCGGCAGAGGGGTATCAGCTGGGGCACACCACAGGGATTTCGCAGAAGCTGCTGGCGGCGTTGGGCGGTCTGGGGCAATATGGCCGCAACAACATCTGCTTTGTGGGGGACTGGGGCACCTGGTGCGAATTGGACACCCACTATACGGACATCCCCTTTGAGGGCCCGGTGCGCGAAAGCCTGCGCATGGCTTCCTGCGATACCTGTGATTTGTGCCGGAAGGCCTGCCCCACCGGGGCCATCGGGGATACACAAGTGATCGACGCGAACCGCTGCCTGGCGATGAGGAACGAGAATCGCGGGCATATGCCGCGCTGGGTGCCGAAAGACGCGCATCATACGCTCATTGGCTGCGCGCTCTGCCAGGCGTGCTGCCCGCAAAACCCGGTTTTGAACTACGGAAGCCATGTGCTGGAATTGGACAAGGCCGAAACGAGGGAGCTGCTCTCCCGCGGAAAGAGGATATCCAAGGGCCTCGCGCGGAAATTAGAGGCGTTCGGGATCGACTGGGATGTACAGGTGATCAAACGTAACGCGCGGCTGTGCGTGAAGGTGATGTAAAGCAATTTTTACCGATAACAAAGAGCATTCAGAATTGGAGTAACATATGCTGGTCAAAGATTTCGCCCCCGTGCGCGAGCTGCCCGTGGTCCCCCTGCGGGGCCTTGTCGTATTCCCGGATAGCCGGGTGCATTTCGAGATTTCGCGCCAGAGCTCGCTGCAGGCCCTGCGGGCGGCCATGAAGGCCGGGCAGGAGATCTTCCTCGTGGCGCAGAAGGACCTGCTGGCCGAGGAGCCGGACGCGCGGCAGCTGCACTCCGTGGGGGTCGTCGCCACGGTGCGGCAGGTGCTGAAAGACGCCGGCGGGGCCGGCGCGCGGGTGTACATCGAGGCGCAGAGCCGCGCGCGCCTGCGGGAGCTCACCCAGGAGAAGCCCTACCCGGTCGCCCTGGTGGTGCCCCGGGCCGATAAGCCCGTGCCCGAGGAGAAGCGCGCCGTGGAAAAGGCCCTGCTGCGCCAGGCCAAGGTGCTGTTCGACCGGTGCTCCCAGTTCATCTCCCTGCCGCCGGATATCTCCATCACGGTGATGGCCGCGCGGGCCGCAGGGCGGCTGGCGAACTACATCGCCGATAGCCTGCCCCTGCCCCTGGAGGAGAAGCAGAACGTCCTGGAGGAAACCGACCCCCTGGCACGGCTGAAGCTGCTGTGCGTCGCCCTCAACAAGGAGCACGAGCTGCAGGAGCTCGAGCTGCGCATCAACGAGCAGGTGCTGCGCCAGATGGACCAGAACCAGCGGGAGAACTACCTGCGCGAGCAGCGGCGGGCGATCTCCGAGGAGCTGGGCGAGGGCGAGGGCGCGCAGAGCGAGGCGGAGCGCTACCGCGAGCATATCGCGGCGCTGAAGCTGCCGAAGGAGGTCGCCGATAAGCTGTACAAGGAGTGCGGGCGCCTGGAGCGCATGCAGCCCCAGTCCCCGGAAAGCGGGATTTTGAGCGTCTACCTGGAAACCGCGCTGGGCCTGCCCTGGAACAAGCTGACGAAGGACCGCCTGGACCTGGAGAAGGCGCGCCAAAAACTGGACAAGGACCATTACGGCCTTGCGGACGTGAAGGAGCGCATTTTGCAGCTGCTGGCCTGCATCAAGCTCTCGCCCGACATTACGGGGCAGATCCTCTGCCTGGTGGGGCCGCCGGGGGTGGGCAAGACCTCTGTGGCGAAATCCGTGGCCGGGGCGATGGGCCGCAAATTCGCCCGCATCTCCCTGGGCGGCATACGCGACGAGGCGGAGATACGCGGGCACCGCAAGACCTACGTGGGGGCCATGCCCGGGCGCATCCTCGCCGCGATGGCCCAGGCGGGCAGCCGCAACCCCGTGCTCCTGCTGGACGAGATCGACAAGCTCTGCGCCGACATGCGCGGCGACCCCGCCAGCGCCCTGCTGGAGGTCATGGACAGCGAGCAGAACGCCGCCTTCCGCGACCATTTCCTGGAGCTGCCCTTCGATTTGAGCAAAGTCCTGTTCATCACCACGGCGAATGATACGTCGACCATCCCCCGTCCTTTACTCGACCGCATGGAGGTCATAGAGCTGCCGAGCTACACGATAGAGGAGAAGCTGCACATCGCCAGGCTGCATTTGCTCCCCAAGCAGATGAAGCGCCACGGCCTGACGCGCGGGCGCATGAAGCTCAGCGACGACACCTTACGCACGCTGATCGACGGGTATACCCGGGAATCCGGCGTGCGCCAGCTGGAAAGAAAATTGGCCGAACTCTGCCGCAAATGCGCGGTGCAAGTCGCCGAGGACGAGAATTACAAGCTCGTCATCAAGCCGAATCAGTTGGAGGAGTGGCTGGGCGCGCGTCAATTCAAGGAGGACATCCACAACCGGGAGCCCATGGCCGGCGTGGTCAACGGCCTGGCCTGGACGCCCGTGGGCGGGGAGATCATGCCCATCGAGGCGCTGATCCTGCCGGGCACGGGGCAGGTGAAGCTCACCGGCTCCCTGGGCGACGTCATGAAGGAATCCGCCGAGGCCGCGGTGAGCTACCTGCGCTACCACGCCAAAGCCTTGGATTTGCCGGAACTATTCTATAAGGAGAACGACATTCACATCCACGTGCCCGAGGGCGCCGTGCCCAAGGACGGCCCCAGCGCGGGCGTCACAATATTTACTTGCCTGCTCTCCGCGCTCAGTGGAATGAAAGTCAACCCCCAGCTGGCCATGACGGGGGAGATCACGCTCACCGGGCGGGTGCTGCCCATCGGGGGATTGCGCGAGAAGGCCATGGCGGCCTACAGCGCTGGGATTCCCGAGGTGCTCATCCCCGAGGGGAATTTACCGGATCTGGAGAAAGTGGACGAGGCGGTCAAAGCAAATGTTGCGTTTCACGGGATTGGGCATGTGTCGCAGATCAGCGAGTACGCGCTCCTCTGCGAGGGGACACCGGAGGATGTGGCTGAACCGGCGAAGCCTGTTTTGAGGAAGGCCGTGGAACGCAAAAGGATCAGGGTATGATCATGTAGAGACGCACGGCAGTGCGTCTCCAATGGAATGCTTTCTTTGTCGGAGACGCACTGCTTTTTGGAGACGCACTGCCGTGCGTCTCTACATCAACGATATAAAAGGAAATTTTTATGAATATAAGTAATTTCGCCTACGAATCCTCCTACGGCACCTCGCGGCAGCTGCCGCCCTCCGCCCTGCCGGAGATCGCATTCGCGGGGCGCAGCAACGTGGGGAAATCCTCGCTGCTCAACTGCCTGCTGCGCCGAAAGGCACTCGCGCGGGTGAGCGGCACCCCCGGCAAGACCGTCACGGTGAACTTTTACTCCGACGGGGCCCTGCGCCTGGCCGACCTGCCGGGTTACGGCTACGCCAAGCGCCCGCAAAGCGAGCTGAAGCGCTTCGCGGAGCTGATGGAGGGCTATTTCAAATCGGGGCGCAACATCGCCCTGGTGGTGCAGCTCGTCGACATGCGGCACCCGCCCACCAAGGACGACCAGGTGATGCTCGGCTTTCTGCGGGAAGCCGGCCTGCCCTTTGTTGTGGCGTTGACCAAGCGGGACAAGCTGCGGCCCATGGAATACGCGCGGCGCATGGAGGAGATCGCGGGTGAAGCGTCGTTCGTCGGCGCGCGTAAGGTGATACCCTTTTCCAGCGAAACGGGGGAGGGCAGGGCGGAGCTGCTTGAAGTGATGATGGATGCGTTGCAGGGGACGGCCTCCCGGACGTCCCAAGGCACGGAATAAAGGTTTTCTTTGGGACGTCGAGGACGCCGTCCCCTACAAATCGAGGCTATTTAATCTGCAAAAACTTGCGCGACACATAGCCGCACGCGCCGTCGAACTCCACGTATTGCCACTCGCCCTCGCGGTGCAGCAGGGTGAGCCGCGTGCCGTTGGGCAGCGGGCGCAGCAGTTCGGCGTCAGCCAGCGGCGCGCGCCGTAAGGCCAGGGAGCCGCCCGGCGCGTTGACCGTCGCCTGGACGTCCGAAAAGGGCGATTTGCAGGGGACCTCGAACCACGCGGCCAGGGCCTTGGCCAGGGCGTGGGAGATCACCCCGGGGCGCTGGAGCATCCACTGGGCGTCGTCCGGGTGGTCGCGGAACCCCAAGCGCAGCTGCACGGCGGGGCACTTTGCCATGCGGAAATCCGGCAGCCCCGGCGAGGACATGGTCCGCACACGCTCCGGGTCTACGGAGACGGGGCGGATGGACTCCTGCAGCAGCTCGGCCAGGCGGCGGCTGCGCTCGCTGGCGGGGTGGTAGCAGACGTCGCAGCCCTGCAGCGGGCGGCGCGCGCCCCCGGGGGAGACGTTCGAGCGCAGGCTGAACAACAGGTCCGCGCGCTGCCGGTTGGCGATGGAGGCCACCATGGCGGGCGGGACCTCGGGCGGGCGCAGGGCGGCCTTCAGGCCGCTGACCTGCATATAATCCTGCAAAAGCCCCAGGATGGCGCCCATCACGGCGCCCTCTTTCGCGCCGTTGCAGTGTTCGGCGGCCTCGACGCCGCAGGCGGAGAGCAATACGGAGGGCATGGCGGTACGACCTTTCGGTGTGTGTTGTACTATATAGTATGCGCGGGGGCGGGGGCGTATGAGGGTTAAAAATTCAGCATTCAGCATTCAGAATTAAGCATTATAGAGGAGGCCCCCATGGAAACCTGGCTGAAAGAGCAGATCAAGTACGCGGCGAAATACCTCATGCCCTCGCTGGCGAAGTACCCCTTCGTCGAAAAAGACAGCGAGGAGCTGCGCCGGCTGCGTGAAAAAATCGGCGGCACGGCGCACGGCCTGTGCCGCTGCGACCGCTACGACCCGCGCATGAAGGCGCTGGGCGTCAACTGGGTGCGGCGGGGCATCTGCCTGCCCTTTGACAAAGACGGCAACGTCACGGAGGGCTTTTTGCGCGCCAAAGAGGAGCTGCGCGAATTCCAGGCGAACGGCCTGAAGGTGCTGATCACCACGCCCAGCGTCGGGTGGTACATGGGGCTGGGCATCGACCCCCGCACGCCCGCGGGCGAGGAGAAGACCTGCGAGATCGCGCGGTTCTACGCAAAAGAGCTGCAGGGCCTGGCCGATGGCTTCTGCGTCTGCAACGAGATCGGCATCCCGCGCTTCGGCTACCCCCTGAATATGGACCAGGCCGTGCGCTTCATCGGCGTGCAGGCGCGGGCCATGGCGCCGCTGAAGGGCGATATTGTCGTGGGGTATAACTCCGTGGGGCCGCAGGTGGACCAGCACTACAAAATGCGCGCCTGGGCGCAGTATCTGGACTGGGTGGGCTTCGACATGTACGTGGGCTGCTTCTTCCCCGTGGTCACGCAGCCGGTGGTGTTCGATATCATCGGGAAATACCTGTGGGCACTCACGCGCAAGCCCGTGATGCTCATCGAGTTCGGCTACCTGGCGGGCGGCGCGCCCAAAAGCAAAGACGAAAAACGCGCCATATTGCGACAATACGGCGCGGATTCTGAAAAGGACGCCAAAAAGAACATCGAGGCCTTCGTAGCGAAATTCAACGAGACCGGGCGCAAGTACGTGGAGAAATGCGCCACGGAGGGCTTTGCAAAATACGTGTTCGGGCCGGATTTCCGGCAGCACCTCTACTGCGAGCTGCCGCGCCTGACGCGCACCCGTGGTTGCCCCCATACGCCAGAGGGCCAGGCCGAGTTCTACCGCCGGGTGCTGCCCCGCCTGGAAAAGCTGCCCTTCCTGGCCGGCATGTTCGTCTACACACACAAGGACGACGCCGAGTGCAACATCTGCGGTCAGAGCGAATGCCCCATGGAGACCAAATGGGGCCTGTGCGAGGCGGACGGCACGCCGAAGGCGGGGTACTGGGCGGTGCAGGGGATGTGGGGGGAGGACTAAGCGCGTGAAAAGCGCTCGGTCAGCGCGTCCTGCACCACGCGGGAGAGGCTCAGGCCGCGTCTGCTCACCTGTTCGTCCATCCACCGGGGAATGCTGATATTGCGGCGCACGGCGCGGTTGTCCTTGGTTTCGGCACGGATATAGTTCATAAACTCGTCCTGTTCCAAGGCGGTCGCTCTGTCCTGTGCGGCGGCAGGAAGTGTCTCCCCCTCCTCCTCCATGAACTCGGCCCAGTCAAACAGAGCCGCCTGCGCCATATACAACGCGTTGGGCAGGCTTTTGCCCTCGCTGATGCAACCGGGCAAATCGGGGAATGTGATGGTATAGCTGCCATTTGCGTTGGGATGAAACACCGCCGGATAGACATATTCCATAGTAATACCTCCTCTAGTTAGCCCCTGAAGCGATTTCAAGGATTGCCGCGGCCGTGCGCTCGTCGACCTCGTTGTGCCGGGGTACATGGACCTGCCGCCGCCCTTTCTTCGTGAAGACCGTATGCTCACTGCCCTCGCGCTTGAGTTTGTAACCCAGTTTTTCCAGTTTCTTGATTAGGTCCCGACGTTTCATCGCAGGCTCCCATATATTCATTATACTACACAAATTACACAATGTCAATGCTTATTTTACGCACTTTCCCAAGCGGCACGCGGGAGGCTATAAACCTCCCGCGTGTTTTTTATGCGCCTACTTAATCCCCATCAGCGCGTCCCGTACCGCGTAGTAGCTCGGCTTTTCGTTCTCCTGCATGTCCACCAGGCCCCAGCGAGTCTCCGTGGGGCAGTCGTTTTGCCCGCAGACATAGCACTTCTCGCTGTCCTTCCAGCAGTAGACGAACGCGCCCAGCGTGAAGGGCAGCTTCGCCAGGCTCGGGAAGATTTCGCTGTAGAACCCGGCCTGGCCCTCGGGGGTGTGTGGGTGCTTTTTGATCACCGTGCGGCGGGGCAGCTCGCTGTAGAAATGGTTGCAGAAGTCCAGCTGGAAGAGGAAGTCGGCGTAGTCGCCAGAGGCGTTCTTCACGGTGTAGTTGTAGATCGAGGGGCTGACCTCCTTGATTTTCGCCATGAAGCCGTCCAGGTCCTCCCGGGCCTGCTGCTCGGTGCTCACGCCGTAGCGCTCCAGGATGGCGCGCTTCTCCTCGGGGGTTTTGGGCGCGCCGCCGGAGATGTACCCGAACTCCGTGAGGAGCACCGGCTTGCCGGTCAGGCTCCACAGGTAGCGCAGCATGGCCTCGTGCATGTACATGTAGTTGGCCACGGGGGCGAAGCAGCCGATGTAAATGTCGATGCCCACGTAGTCGCAGAATTTGTGCCAGGGGCGCAGGTTGGCGTGCAGGTCGGCCTGGGGCCCGGCGGAGTTGTAGCCCAGCAGGCTTTCGCCCTTGTGGGGGTGCATGGCCTCCAGGTGCATGGCGATGAAGCGCGTGGCCTGCGCCATGTTCAGCGGCCGGGTGAAGCGCGGCACGCCCATCTCGTTTGTCACCTGGAAGATGCCCGCGATGTCCTTCAGGTCGTTGACCAGGAAGACGGCCACCTCCCGCACGCGGGCCTCGTCCTCGGGCAGGCGGGGGTCGATGCCGGCACTGATGTACTCCTTCGGGTAGGGCGTGATGGCCATCACTCGGATGCCGTTGTCACGGTAGCGCCGCATCTTCGCCTTGAAGTCCAGGTAATTCTCCTTGACGGCGCCGTTTTCGTCGAAGGGGAAGGGGATGTCCGCGCGGGTCCACGCCAGGCCCGCGCCCTTGACCTGCTCAAAGTTTTCGCTGGGGTGGCAGATGCCCTTGATGAAGCCGCCCGCCTTGGCGCGCACGCGCTCCGCCTCCGGGGAGCTGTCTTTTTTGACGTGGCCCGCCAGCCAGTGGAAGGGCACGTATTTCACGGTCGCGCGGATCTGGTCCATGATGAAGGCTTCCATTATGCCTGTACCTCCGTGCGTTCTTCCTCCGCCATCATCTCGATCATGGCGGACATCTCCTCGGGCATGGCGTGGCTCTCCGCGATGAGGGCCCGCCGCTCGTTGAGCGCGGTGTACATGTCCTCCTTCTTCTTGCCCTCCAGGTCGTAGAAGATCAGGGGGATCATGTTGAATACGAAGGAGGCCAGGTTCCCCAGCTTATACAGGAAGAACACCTTGGAATACATGGCCTGGTTCTCCCGCACCAGGGCCTGGCTCCAGGGGCGGTTGCCCGCGATGTTCGCGTCGTAGCCCGACCACTTGAACACCGCGATGGTCACAAGGGACTTCAGCGGGTCGGTGACTTTGCCGATGAGGCCCGTCAGCAGGCCGATGGTGCCGTCCGGCCGCTCGCCCGTCACATACTCCGTGTAGTCGCCGATTTCGCGGTTGATCTCGCCCTCGAGCACGTTGGCCGGGGCGTTGTTGAGGCAGTCGATGCCGTCGAAGACGCCGAAGAGGGCCCCGGCCTTCCACCAGGTGCCCACCACGTTGGTCTTCAGCCCCGTGAAGGCCACCGAAAGGCCGGAGAGCATATCCCAGCAGCGCATGAGGATGACCGTCTTGCGGTAGCTGCCGTTGAACATCTTCTTGAATTTCTCGATGAAGCTCAAGGATACGATGGGGAAGATCTGCCGCGGCATGTACCACATCCAGGTGCGCAGCACGCCGCCGAAGATCTCCAGCTGGGTCACGACGTCCCACTGGTAGCCGCCGTCGCTCCACCAGCTGCTTGCCAGGCCCGCCACGAAGTTGCGCATCATGTACTTGTTCTTCAGGATGGCGAACAGGGCCTTCTGGGTGGGCATGGGCTTGGGCTGGAGGATGAGGCGCTCGCGGCAGTTGATGGCCTTCAGCACGCTGCCGCTGATGCCGATGGCGGCCCCCACGATGCCGAAGCCCGCGAAGATGATGCCGGGGGAGATGTTGACCTTGCCCGAACGCGCCAGGTCCAGCAGGGGCATGATCATCGCGGCGATGAAGTCGCCGCTCCAGTTGTTGGCGTAGGTCTCCCACAGCCCCACGGACATGCGGTCCTTGGGGTTGGGGGTCATCAGGGTGAGGAAGTTGTCGTTGGGGATGGAATAGATGGTGGAGAAGGTCTCCCGGATGAACAGGATGACGAACACGAAGAGGATCTTGCGCGGGTCGTCGGTGATGTCGTTATCGAAGAACAGGCGCCCGCAGAACAGCACCGCCGTGCTGGCGAAATAGAACAGGGGCGAAAGCATGACGTAGGGGCGCGCCTTGCCCCAGCGGGTGCGGGTCCTGTCGTAGGCGATGCCCATCAGGGGGTTGTTGAGCACGTCGTAGATGCCGATGATGAGCTCGATGAGCACCACGTAGATCATATCCAGGCGCAGCACGCTGACGTAGAACACCTTCGCGTAGTTGCCGTTGATCTTCTCGCCGATCTGCCGCCCCGCGCGGGCGATGGCGGGCATGGCCACCTCCCGGGCGGAAAGCTGCGGGGTGTGGTACATGTGCGCCGCGATTTTCTGGAAGCGCCCCAGCTTTTCCGGGTCCATCTTCGCGGCGGAGTTCTCCTCCGCGCCGAAAATCTGCTCCGAAAGATTGCGCTTTGCCATCAGCCCTCGCCCCCTTTCACTGTCACGAAGCATTTCGATACGAAGTAGCCGTCCCGGGCCACGGCGTAGACCACCGCCTCGCCGGGCGCCACGGCGGTCACCAGGCCGTTTACGTCCACGGAGGCGATCTCCGGGTTCTCGCTGTACCAGTCGGCTTCCTTATAGGTGGCGTTGTTGGGCGTCACCTTCGCGGTGAGCTGCCCGGTTTCGCCCGCATCCAGCTTGAGGTTGCGGCGGCTGAGCTTGACGTTCTCCGCCGGCACCTTCACCTCGACCACGCATTCGTCGCGGTAGGTCTGGCCGTCCAGCTCGAAGGAAACGGAGATCACCGCCGTGCCGTACTGCCGCTTGGCCTTGCTCAGGGCGTTCTTGCCGGTCTTCAGGTAGCCCTCCTGGTCCACCGCGCACAGCGCCGGGTTGTCGCTTTCCCAGCGGCAGTTCGTGCCGGGCTGCGCGGGGGTCTCCTGCTCCCAGGGGGCGTCGTAGCGCACGGTGAGCTGCGAATTCTCGCCCAGGTTCATGGTGCGCTGGTGGCTGTTCAGCACGGCTCCCGGCCAGGTGACTCCGAAGTTCGTATTCTCCCCCATGGTGAATTTAAGGGTCACTTCGCCCGCCGGGGAGAACGCGGGGTCGAGCCGCAGCGCCATGGCCACGTCGATGTCCCGCTTGAAGCGCAGGGCCTTGAGCTCCTTCGTGCTGCGGTTGACCTCCGCCTCGATGCGCGCGTTGCGCAGCCCCAGCGCTATGCTTTCGACAGCGGCGATGCCGTCCAGCTGATCCCCCAGCAGGGCAACGGCCTCCTCCGGGGCGCTCAGCCGGAACAATTCGGCGGCTTCGGGCGCGCCGTCCGGGAAGCGCAGGGTCAGGGTGTAGTTGTCGTAGTAGGATTTGACCATGATGGGCTTGTCTTCGGTGCCCTTCGCCTTGCACTCGGGGCACTGGGCGGTCTTCGCGGGGTCGCTTTCGCCCTTGCCGCAGGCGGTGCATTTGTAGTAGACGAAGGTGCACTCCGCGCTCTCCAGGGCCGCGGGGTCGGCCTGCGGGCTCCACAGCAGCGCGGTGAAGCTTTCGCCGTACTGCGTCCTGCGCGTGGGGGAGGCGTCCTGGGGGTTGGCCGGGCGGATGAACCCGTCCCTCTCGTCGTTCCACAGCAGGGAGCCCCCGCCGTCCGCGTCCCGCGCCAGGATGGCCGTGTGCAGGTATTCGCACAGGGAGGGCGCGAGATAGCGCAGCTCGCTTGTCAGGCGCTCCAGCTCCGCGGCGTCCGCGCCGGCGAACTCAATGGTGTTGACGTATTTGTAGCGGTCCTTGCCGTGGTCCTTGTCGTTGCCGAAATCGAACTTGGTCTCCAGGCGCAGCCGGGGCTTGCGCTCCAGGGCGTCCGATACGGAGCCGCGCAGGTATTCGCAGATGGCGGCCGCGCCTTCGGGCGGGTCGGTGATGGTCTCGTCCAGCTCGGGCTCGGGGGGCATGGTGCCGTCCCGGGTGAGCAGGTCGTTGGCCCCCAGGGCGATGCCGCCGAAGAAGACCAGCACCAGGAAGATCACCACGCCGCGTATGATCCAGCTGCGGGCCGCCGCGCTGCCCTCCAGCTTGACGCTCAAGGCCTCGGAGTTCAGGTGCTCGTGCTCTTTATGTTCGCTCACGCCGCCGCACCTCCCATCTCTTTGGCGATCATGGCCTCCATCTCCCGGGTGGCCTCGGTCTCCACCACGGGGTAGGGGAGGTCCTCCAGCTTGACTTCGCCCGCCTTCACCTTTTTGTAGATGGCGGCGCGCTCCTCGTCGCCCTCGGCGAACTGCACCTTGACGCCCTTCTTGCGCAGGAGCAGGTTGACAACACAGGTGCAGGCGAAGGCCGCGAAGCCCAGCCAAGCGCCGTAGCCCAGCGTGCCGGTGAAGATGGGGTTGGCCATGGCGTCGGAGGCCCGCTGCAGCAGGACGCTCAGCGCGAAGCCGCCCGCGCAGGCCAGCATGCCCAGCAGGCTCATCACGGCCACAGCGCCGGACATGCGCTTTACGCTTAAGAAGGAAAGCAGGGAAAACAGCAGCACCAGCAGGCCCAGCACCGCCGCCAGGACGGCCGCGCCCAGCAGCAGGATGCCCCGCTGGAACACGAAGCTCCACTCGCCGCCCCACATGCTTTGCAGATAGGGCGCGACGTCCAGGTTCCCCATGAAGATATTCACCAGGCCCATGATGCCCGCGTCCCATTTCTGCGCCGCGAAGGGCAGCTGCGCGTTCAGGCTGCCCCAGGGCATCAGCAGCGACAGCAGGGGCAGGAAGCACACGCACAGGCGCGCCTTCGCCCAAAGGCTGCCGGCCAGCCCCGCCTTCATCCGCTTGCTGCCGACCCGCATCCCCGCCATGCTGAGCTCCGAGCGCTTCGCGTCCTCGTAGAAACGCTCCTCGAACCCATAGAACATCAGGTTTACACCGCAGTCCGGGCAGTTGGGACGCCAGTCCGTGAGCCGCAGCCGCCGGTTGCAGTGCGGGCAATTTGCCATGCAGGATCCCCCCTTTTTATTTAGTTCAGTTGATTATATCACATCTGAATAGAAATTGCTAGATGCTGTGAGGGGATTTCAGCAAATAATTTTTGGTTATTTCAGGGGGAGGGAGGAATTATTCGGGCGGGGGGCGTCTGCTTGGGGCGTCGGGGACGCCGCCCCCTACAGGCCTCCTCTCCCCCAGCCGTAGTTGCACTCCCGCATCACCCTGCGGATTGTCTCGAGGGCTTTGTCGTCAATCCCCGGCAGGGCCGCTATGCCGCGCTCGCTTTGGCGGCACATCTGGTAGAGCGTCTTGAGCCTCAGGCCCTCGATGGATTCTTTCGCGGGCGGATCAAGTTGGCAGAGCAGGACCTCGATGGGCTTTACCCACGATAAATCCGGCGGAGGGAATCTTCGGTTGAACAGGCGCACCTGCCGCTTGGGCAGGCGGACGTGCATCTCCACATGCCTGCCATGCGAAATGCCCTCCAGCGCGCCCTCGTAGAGCTCCATACAGTGGAAGTGCTCCTGCGGCCCCCGGCCAATGCCGAACTCGAACGCGGGCCGGAAGCCCAGCCGGGGGTAGTAATCCGGGTTGCCGTGGAACAGCACGGCGCGATAGCCCATCGCCCTGGCCAGGGGGAGGGTGTGCGCCACCAGGGCCCTGCCCACGCCCCGGCACTGCGCCCAAGGGGCCACGCTCAGGCGCTGGAGGCACAGGGTGTCTCGATAGATCTTTTTTTTCGTGATAATCCTGCTTTTGGTGTACATGATATTCCCCGCCAGCTTGCCGTCCAGCTCCGCGACGAAGTCCAGTTCGGGCACGAACAGGCGGTGCTTGCGCGTCTTGTGGGCGTGCAGGTGGGAGTCGGCCTCGCCGCGATAGTAGCCCAGGTTGGCGTCGCGGCTGAGGAGTTCAACATTGTAATAGTCCTCCGGGGTCTCGGGGCGGATGGTGATGTCGTTCATAGCTCGAAATTCTCCTTCGTCAGTTCGTAGTCCACGGCGGATTGCCACCGGCCCAGCTGGTCCCTCCAGCTGTTTTCGCGCACGCCCACGCGGCGGAAGCCCAGCTTCTCATAGACGTGCTGCGCCCGCAGGTTGTTCACGTTGGTGTCCAGCACGATGCGTTCATAGCCGTAGTCTCCGAACAGCGCACGTATAAGCATGCGCAGCAGCGTGCTCCCATAGCCCTTGTCCTGCTCGCCGAAATCGCATATCTTGATGCCGATCTCCGCGGTGCGCCCGTCCTTGCGCCGGTAGTTCATCTCGCCGATGGGCCGCCCGTCCAGCTCGATGATCAGGCGGCGGCAGGCCTCGTCGCTGTCTTTTTTCAGTGACACGCGTATCCTGCGCGCCGTCGTGCCGAGCCCGTTCGGGAAGCCCGCATGGGCCATGACCTTGCCGTCGTTCCACCAGGCGCAGAGCTGCGGAGCGTCGCCGGGCAGAGCGCTGCGGATGCTCAGGTTTTCTTGCGTGACGTACATAAGCTTCTCCTCCTTAAATAATAGAAAATGCCCGCAGACCAAGCAGCCTCCATCCGGCTGCAAGCCTGCGGGAAGGTTACTTTCATGGCACGGCAAATAAGAGCGCATCGCGCCCGTTCGCCTATGCCCTATTCAGTTAGGCCGTGGCCACCTCAAACAATACCGACATGTACAACACTCCTTTCGCGGAGAAGTGGCACAAGTATAGCACGGGGGGAGGCGGGCGTCAAGAAGAAATATTTCTTTTCGCCCAGGGATGTCCGGAGGCCATCCCCTACGGTTTGCGTCCACCACGTAGGGGACGGCCTCCGGACGTCCCCGGGCGGAAGAAAGTTCTCTCCGCACCGATTGACAAACCCCCGTTTTTCCTGTATGATTGAAGGCGGAATTTCAATTGCGAAAAGGAGACACCGCCATGCTCACCGATGTGGAAATCGCGCAGCGCGCGCAAATGCTGCCCATTGGGCAGGTCGCCGCCGGCCTCGGCCTGGAGGAGGAGGACCTCGAATACTACGGCAAATACAAGGCCAAGCTCAGCAACGGGCTCTTCGCCAAAACGAAGGACAGGCCCGACGGCAAGCTGGTGCTGGTGACGGCCATCAACCCCACCCCGGCCGGGGAGGGCAAGACCACCGTCACGGTGGGCCTCGGGCAGGCCATGCGGCGTATCGGCAAAAACGCCGTCATCGCCCTGCGCGAGCCCTCGCTGGGGCCGGTGTTCGGCGTGAAGGGCGGCGCGGCGGGGGGCGGCTACGCCCAGGTGGTGCCCATGGAGGACATCAACCTGCACTTCACCGGGGACATGCACGCCATCACGGCGGC
>JGI24696J40584_12961405_pt1 | contig 15204 bp, 16 predicted proteins | sample TergutCo191P4_FD_40584 | JGI IMG/M metagenome (IMG submission 40584)
TTCTACATTTTCCAACTCCTCTTCTTTTATGTTCAGTCGTTCAATCTCTTTTACAACGGTAGGGGTATTTTCTATAATGTTATTAAAAGTTACTTGCGGTCGAAGTAGGAGTTGAGCAATTTTTATGGGTTGTGTTAAAGGGGAACTATCAATAGTTTCTAAATATGAATTAACCTCATCGGGTTTGATATTTTCTTTGGTTAAAAAAAACTCTAATTCTTGTTGTCGTTGATATTTTTTTTCTAATTCTTTCATTCTTTCATCGGCAATTAATCCTATTTTATGACCTATCGGTGACAACCGGATATCAGCATTATCCTGGCGCAACAGGATTCTATACTCAGCACGAGAAGTGAACATTCTGTACGGATCTTGCACGCCTTTGGTGGTCAGGTCATCAATAAGCACGCCCATGTAGGCTTCTGAGCGAGAGAGAATCAGTGGAGTTTGTTCGTGCAATGCTCTATGTGCATTAATTCCGGCTAACAAACCCTGGCAGGCAGCCTCTTCATATCCCGTAGTTCCATTCAACTGTCCGGCAATATAAAGATTGGGAAGTATTTTAGATTCCAACGATGGATTAATATCCAACGGATCAAAATAATCGTATTCAATCGCGTACCCGGGTTTTAAAATATGCGCATTTTTCAACCCGGGAATATGTTTTAACGCTTCTGCTTGTACCTCTTCAGGCAACGAAGAGGAGAACCCATTAAGATAATATTCGTTAGTGTTTCTACCTTCCGGTTCTAAAAAAAGTTGGTGTCTATCACGGTCTGAAAATCGGTTAATTTTGTCCTCAATGGAAGGGCAGTATCTTGGTCCAACACCCTTAATTCGTCCCTGAAACATGGGTGATTTTTCAAAACCGGTTCTTAGTATTGTATGCACGTTCTGGTTGGTATAAACGATGAAACAGCTTAATTGCTGCTGTAGTTTTGGGGTTTCTGTAAAGGAAAATTGGGCAGGATTTTCATCACCTTTTTGTTCTTCCATAACAGAAAAATCTATGGTACGACCATCCAAGCGCACAGGTGTTCCGGTTTTCAGTTGTTTAACAGACAATCCTAACTCTCCCAATTTTTCTGATAAAAAAGGAGTATGAGGTTCTCCCATTCTGCCTCCCGAAAAAGAAACCTCCCCGATATGGATTTTACCATTTAAGAAAGTTCCATTAGTAAGGATTATTTTTTGTCCAAAAAAACTATTTCCCTGCAATGTTTTAACACCAACCACCCTATTATTTTCAACAATAACATCTATTACGCTGTCTTGGCGCAGATCTAAATTTTGTTGATTTTCCAATATTTTTTTCCAGAATAAAGAGAAAGCGTATTTATCGCTTTGTGCTCGAGGACTCCACATGGCAGGTCCTTTCGATCGGTTGAGCATTCTAAACTGCACCATAGTATTGTCTGTAACAATTCCGGACATACCGCCCAGCGCATCAATTTCGCGCACTATTTGTCCTTTGGCAATGCCGCCCATGGCTGGGTTGCACGACATCTGTGCCACCAAAGAAAGATTAAGATTTATCAGCAAAACTTGTGAGCCTAATTTAGCGGACGCTACTGCTGCTTCGCAACCGGCGTGCCCCGCCCCAACCACTATAATATTGTATCTTGTCTTCATTGTTCCCCGTGAAACATTTTTATAATAACTTGTTTTTCTATTGTTTGTATTTCGTGTTGAATAATATTAAAGCCTCCTCCTCCTTCGCTTTCATCAATTTAATATCATCATTTTTTTTGTCCTTATATCCGCAAAGATGTAAAATTCCATGTATCATTACTCTTCTTAATTCTTCTTCAAAAGTACAATTATACTTTAACGCATTCTCTTTTACACGCTCAATTGAGATGCAAATATCCCCATGTAAAATCGTTTTTTCAGAATAATCGAAAGTAATAATATCGGTGAGCGTATCATGATTTAGATATTGTTTATTCAATTCTAAAAGTTGTTTATCATTGTAAAAAACAATATTGATATCCCCAATTTTCTTGTTTTCTTGTTTAACAATGTAAACCAACCAATTTTTAATTGTCAGTTTTTGAGTAATTTTAAAACTTATTTCGGAAAAAAAGAGAATCATAGATATACATTAAAAATTTTATTCAGGATTTTCAGAAGCACACCATTCGGCAAAGGATTTTTCAGTTTCATAAAGTTTCACTGAAAACAACTGTAATTCGGAGGGCAGTATTTTTTTGATAACAACAACCAACTCACAAATCATATTTTCTGTGGTTGGTTGAAAATGCACAGTAATAACTTTTTCGTAGTTATTTTTTAGTGCGTTTAGCAATACCGGATCAGTGTTTTGGTGAATCATTAAAGCATGATCCCAAACTGCAATAATTTCGTTTTGGATTAAATTTTTAAAATCACTGAAATCAATGAGCATACCTTTTTTTGGTGAGTTTTCTTCATTACAAGGAGTTCCTTTAACAGTCACTTCCAACCGGTAGGTATGTCCATGAATGTTTTTACATTTTCCGGGGTAGTTGAGCAGCACATGAGCCATATCGAAATGAAAAACGCGCGTTAATCGTATAGTAGCCATCTGGTTAAAATTTGCCGCAAAGAAACATCAATTTTTTAAACAGTAATAAAAAAGGTCTATTCTTTGAAAAATAGACCTTTCACAGATGGAAAATCAATGAGTACCACTATTTATTTTCTATTTCCTGTTCCTCCGAAAACCAAATATTGTGAATGACAAAAACTTCTCCGGCGTTACTTCTCTGTAATACCTGTTCAGGAATATTTAACCAAATATCTGTATTGTTTTGAGGATTAGAAATATGAAAAGATCTATCAGGCAAGGGGTACTCTAAATCGGTTCCGAATAGATCTACTTCTATTAGTGTTAGCGCCATAGAATCAAGAGAGTCTCCAACAGAATAATAGGCATTTACCACATGACTGCAGGCATTACCAAATCCCCTACAGTCAATATGCCCATATTCTCCAAAAAACTTAATACACTTTCCCCCACATTGCTGCACAGAGTGCCCTACAAGAAGGTTGAAGTTTAATCCTAGTGCTTTTTCGGGACCTAAACTGATCCACGTAGCCTCATTTTGTTTTACATCATTTTCCATATTTTCGGAAAACTCATGTATGGAAGGAACTTCATTTTTATTGCAAGAAAAAATGAAGATAATTGCTAATATTAGAGCAATAAAACTTAAAAATTGATTTTTTTTCATAATAAAAGTATTAAAATTAAACATTGCGGCAAAAAAATAAGTAAAACAAGAGCAAAAATATTATTATAAAAAAAACGACATAAAAATGTCCTAAACAAATCATTAATAAATTACACCAAATTTAATCTTAATTCAACTTCAAAGAAATCAAGATTTTGATTAACTTTTAGGGAATACTTATGCTTATAACAAAGATCTAAACGCTGTTTAAATATTTTTAATCCTTTTTCAACAGAAACAATATGAGCATTGTTTAAGCAATTATTTTTGCAACAAAACAAGACAAGAGGAAAGTGTGTTGTATCAATTAGAATCTCCACTTTCCCGGTTCCATCTTGTTTTGTATATTTCATTGCATTCCCAATTATGGGTTCAAATAATAAAGGAATTATTAAATAGTTTTCGGTTTGACCTAACACACAAAAATCTACTGAAATTTTTTCTGAATGCCTTAATTTTTCTAATTCAATATAATATTTGTAAAAAACAATTTCTTTATCCAACTCAACAAAATCATTTTCAGTATCAACGAGAAAGTAGTATAAAATGAATTTAAATTTATCTAATACTTCTCTATAATTTTTATCAATTAAATAATTTGCACCAACATACTCCAGAATATTAAAAAAATAATGGGGTAATAAAGTTTTTTTGGCGAAATTTTTTTCAAATTCCTGTTTTTCTTTTAGTAATAATATTTCTTTTTTATGAATCAGTTCATTTTTGTGGTAAAGGATAATAAAATGATTAGAATAATCTACCCAATGGAAAAAAATAAAAATAGCAAAATCTCGAATAAAGATATAAATAAACGTTATAAGAAATATTGTTTTGCTATCAGAGAAGGTATTATAAGAAGAAGCAAGGTTATCATAATGAATAAGCATTTCGAACCCAGTACAAAACAATATTGATATTAAAAATAACATGATATACCGCCATCTTTTTTTCTTAAAAAAACGTGTATAAAGAAATGAGGTATGAAAGGTAACGACTCCAACCAAACAGAAAAAAATGATAAGTTCTCGAATGAGGCTATCATTATTTGAGGGTATTATTAAAGAAATATTTATAAAAACACAGCCAATAACAATCCAAAGTACTATTTTAATAAAAACAAAATAAATTTTTCTCAACAAAAAAAGGTTTTTTTTAGGTTTCATTTCATAAAAAATTTTGCAAATAAAAAAAAATTATTTTTGCCAACCAAAAATGAAACATAATGGAGAGATATAATTTTATTATTATTGATGATGAATACCCATCGCATTTAGCTCTACTACATCACTTTAAATCATATTCAAATTACAAATGTATAGCTGCTTTTTCTAATCCTGAAAAAGCGCTTTTATTTTTGCAGGAAAACGAAGTTGACCTTATTTTTTTGGATATTGAGATGCCCGAAATGAATGGCTTCCGGTTTTTAGAGGCTTTACAAAAAAATATTTTTGTTGTTATATTAACTGCCTATGTTGATAAGTATTCTTTGGAAGCTCATCATTATTATGACAAAGAATTAGTATTTTTTTCCAACAAAGCGCAAATCTCTTATTATCTTCCCAAGATTATTACTAGGTTTGAAAAAATGTTTTATGAGAAAAAAGTTATGGATAGGGTAAAGCGGATTTCAAAAAATGAAATTCTGACGTTTCCAAAAAAAATCAATAATAAAACGATTTTATTAGAAGATATAGTTTATATAGAAGTTATTGGGCATCATACTATTTTGAAAATGAGAAATCAGGAAGAGGAGGTTTTCCGCATCACGATACGTCAACTATTGAATTTTCTACCTGCAAATCTTTTCTTTCAAATTAAGAGGAATATGATTATAAATATTAGACACGTTACGGCATTTACAGATTCAACAATATGTATTGCAAGTCGGCACCATATAGTTTCAATAAAGAAAAGAAAGGAAATTATTTCAGAACTAAAAGTTCAAAAACAAAAATTATTTGAGACTTCTAATCACTAAAATAGCGTATAACAGGAATTTTTTCATAGTGAATATAAGAATTATGTTGTAGCCAATCTCCGGAATTAAAATAGATAGCGTTTTTGATAACAATTTCTAATGGAATGTGTCTATGTCCAAACATAAAATAGTCAATATTGTGATTTTCAAGATATTGATAGCAATATTGCACCAATATTTCTTTATCATTGCCCAAAAATTTTTCTTTATATTTAGGAGACATAGCTCTACTTTTTTTTGAGAAAAAATGCGCAATTAAAAACCCTACTTTTGGGGGGATCAAACCGAATAACCAAATATTAAGTTTACAATTTAAAAAAAATTTCAGGCACTTATATCCCAAGTCGCCTTTTCCCAAACCATCTCCGTGGCCTAACAGAAATTTTTTATTATTTATAATAAATTCTTGTTCTTTTTTGAATATATGTATACCAAGATGTTTTTTTAAATAGTTTTTCACCCACATATCATGATTTCCAGTAAAAAAATAGATTTCTATACCATTTTTTCTAATCTCAGTAATTTTATTTAAGAAAAGCGAATAATAATTTGGAATTTTTCCTGAATATTCGAACCAAAAATCGAAAATATCACCTAAAAGAAAGAGGTGGTTTGCATCTTCTTGGATTTTGTTGAGCCAATGTACAACTTTGATTTCTCTTTTCAGACTTTCTTCCTGATTTGGGGATCCAAAATGAAAGTCAGAAGCGAAGTAGCAAACTCCTGAAATTACTATTGGCAGAGGATATGACATGTTATATAAGTGATTAAATAATCAACATAGCATCACCATAGGTTAAGAAGCGATATTTTTCAGCAATAGCTTCTTTATATGCTTTCATTACAAAATCAAAGCCGCCGAAAGCGGCAGTAATCATTAACATGGGGCTTTCAGAAGGGTGGAAATTTGTAACTAATGCGTCAGAAGATAAAAAGCGATGTGGTGGAAAAATAAATTTACTGGTCCAACCGTCATAAGATTTAATATTTCCAGTTTGATAAATAGATGATTCTAAGGATTTTATAGTTGTAGTACCGACTGCACACACTTTTTTTTCATTTTCTTTAGCCACATTAATTCTTGCAGCAGAATCTTCGGTAATTATCATTTGTTCTGAATCGGATTTGTGTTTGGTAAGGTCTTCCACATCAATTTCGCGGAAATTTCCCAATCCAGAATGTAAAGTTACGGGAACAATGTCAATACCCTGTAGTTCAAAGCGTTTAATTAGTTCTCGGCTAAAATGCAAACCAGAAGTAGGTACGGCTACAGCGCCTTCTTCGGTAGCAAAAAGAGTTTGGTAATTTTCTTCATCTTCGGGTTCTACATCTCGAAAGCGTAGTATATTTTCCGGTAATGGCGTATTTCCCATTTCTTTCAATTTTGCTCTAAACTCCTGGTAACTACCTTCAAAAAGGAAACGCAACGTGCGCCCCCGGGAGGTTGTATTATCAATAACTTCAGCCACTAAACTATTATCTTCTCCAAAATAAAGTTTGTTTCCGATTCTAATTTTTCTGGCAGGATCCACTAAAACATCCCACAAGCGACTATCAGCGTCTAATTCTCTAAGTAAAAAAACGCGAATTTGAGCTGCAGTTTTCTCTTTTTCGCCAAAAAGCAGCGATGGAAATACGCGCGTATTGTTCACAACAAATACATCACCTTCATTAAAATATTCTAAAATATCTTTAAAAGTACGATGTTCAATGGTGCGAGTTTTACGGTTAAGTACCATCAAACGAGACATATCCCTTTCTGCTAAGGGGTGCAACGCAATAAGTTCTTGCGGCAAAAAATATTTGAATTGTGATAACTTCATGAAGTAATTTTTTGAGGGCGCAAATATACACTTTCAAAAGGCGTTTGTCAAGTGGTTTTTGCTTTTTTTTGATTTTAGTGCTAAAAATCTCTCCCAGTTGTAAATAAGTAGTCAATACAAGCAAGATTTTTAGCAAAATTGAAACGATCTGAAAAAACTTGTTGATATTGTATGGTTTTAGGGCGAATAGATCGGTTTTTAGGTAAAAAATAATCCCGAAAATCTTCCGTGTTTTTTGGTTGTAAATCAAATGTTTCGGTGTAAAATATGGGATTGGATATTAAAAATAAATTTCTTAAAAGGTATAATAATTCCATATTGAAGTCAAATAAAAAAGTGCATTTTTTATGAAAAATAGTTTCAAAAAAATCTCTATAGTATAAAAAAAAGGGACTTTGGTTGTATGCTGACTCAATAGTTTTCCAATGATGGCGTTGCCAATCGCTACTGTTGTCAATCTTAATATCTTTGATCTGTTTTTCAGAGGTTCTAATTACGGGAATAATTAAATCGTACAACCCATTGCCTGTTAAAATAGTAGCTCTGTTTCTATAAGTTTGTTTTTGATAATTTTCAGAAACTTCTATCACCACGCTATCTGCTTTTTTCATTTCAATTAAAAAATCAATGGGGGGCAGATAAGCAGTGGAAAAAAGTTTTTGTGACATTAAAAGAATAACCTTATTATTCTGCTGTTACTTTTTATGCTTCAGTGGTATTTTCAGTGGTCTCTTCAGTAGAAACTTCAGCCGTAAGTTCAACTTCTGCTACAGGTTCTTCCGTAACCTCTGTTGCTGGAGTTTCAACAACTTCAACAACTTCTGTTGTTTCTGCTGCTTCAACGGCGGCTACTTCTTCCTCTATAACTTCTTCTGCTGTGGCTTGTGCTTCTTTGGCGGCTTCTGCAGCATGTTTTGCAGCTACCTTTTTAGCAATGGACTCTCTGATTTTCACTTCGGATTCCAAGCGTTTTTTGTTTTCCGCACGAGTTTGGTCTGCTGCTTCGCGGATTGTGTTATTCACTTTGGAATCTTTTTCCTGTTTCCAGGTTTCGAATTTCTTGTTGGCGTCGTTTTCGGTAATAGCGCCTTTGGCAATACCGCCGCGTAAATGTTTCATCAAATAAACACCCTCGTGTTTAAGAATCGAACGAACGGTATCTGAAGGAGCGGCTCCTGTTTCTACCCAATACAATGCGCGATCGAAGTTAATGTTGATAGTTGCTGGATGGGTAAGTGTGTTGTAGGTGCCAATTTTTTCAATAAAACGTCCGTCACGTGGTGCACGACCATCCGCAATTACAATGTGGTAAAAAGGTTGGTTTTTTTTACCATGTCTTTGTAATCTGATTCTTGTTGCCATAAAATTAATTTAAGTTGGTTTATTTTTTTGGGGCGCGAAGATACATTTTTTTTATTATCTATTTTTCTCGCAAATAGGAGAGTGTTTACAAGGCTTTGAACAATTTTTATAATTTTGCCGCCCTCCTCCATAATTACGAACTACGAATTGTATTATGGAATCTTTGAACTTTAAACTTTAAACCAATTAACCGTTAATCACTAATCACTATCTTATGCCCAGCCTAAAAGAGATCCGCACCCGCATCGCGTCCGTACAGTCAACGCAAAAGATAACCTCTGCCATGAAGTTGGTTTCGGCTGCCAAATTGCGCCGCGCACAGAACGCTATCCAAAATTTGAGACCTTACTCAAACAAACTCAACATCTTACTTCAAAACTTATCTTCCGATATTTCGGAAGATAATCTGCTTTTTGCACAGCGAGAACCCGAAAATGTGGCGCTTATTGCCATTACTTCCAATCGCGGACTTTGCGGGGCATTTAATTCTAATGTAGTAAAAGAAGTACAGCGTTTAATTCATAATGAATATAAAGAACAGATTCAAGACGGCAAACTAAAACTGATCTGTATTGGGAAAAAAGCGGTGGAGCAACTGCAAAAAAACTATAACATTTCGTTATCTAATGAAAATCTGCTTGAAACACCAAATTTTGACGATATCGCTAAAATTGCTTCAGACTTAATTAATGATTTCAACAATAAAAAGATAGATAAAATTGCAATTATTTACAATCGTTTTGTTAACCCTGCCACCCAAAAAGTTACAGTTGAAAACTATTTGCCGGTGGTAAAAATTGAAAATCAATCTTCAAAAAAAACCATCAATACAAATTATCTTTACGAACCTTCTCAAAGTGAATTGGTGGATGAATTGATTCCAAAAATATTAAAAATTCAACTCTACAAAACATTATTAGATTCTATCGCATCGGAGCATGGCGCGCGCATGACATCAATGGCTAAAGCCACCGACAACGCCACAGAAATTTTAAGAGAGTTGAAACTCAAATATAACAACGCTCGCCAAGCCGTCATTACAAATGAGTTAAACGAAATTGAAAGTGGCGCGGAAGCACTTAAGAATTAAGAATTAGGAATTAAGAATTAGAAATTGAATCTTTGAATTTTTAAATCTTTAAATATTAAATCTTTAAATATTAAATCGTGTTTAGAATAATCGGTGCAATTCTTGGATGGATTATCAGCGGATCCTTTTGGGGTGCGCTGTTAGGTTTTTTTCTTGGTGGGTTTGTGAGTTTTTCGCGCAAAACGAAGGTTACTTACACCAGAAGGGGCGGCGCTACCAGAGACGAATTTATTAAATATTTACTTATTTTTACTACTGCTGTGGTGAAATCGGATAACGGTAAAATGGTGCGATCCGAGTTGGATTTTGTAAAATCTTATCTGTTAAGAATATTAGGCGCTGAAAGAACGCAAGAAGCATTGCTGGTGCTTCGGGATATGTTGGACAAAGAGTTTAATTATTACGCTGTTGCACAAGAATTTGGAAGAAAAAGTTCCATACATGAAAAATTGACCATGTTGCAATTTCTGTTTGGACTTGCCGCCACCGACGGAACAGTGGCTCAAGCAGAAATGGATACAATCCGCTTCATTTCAAATGGTATGGGCATCTCCGACCGCGACTTTGAATCTTTAAAAGCGATGTTTTTTGGTTGGCAAGGCAATTTTGGCGGAGGCGGGTACTCCTCTTCCTCTTCAACCCATTATCGCCCTGCGCAAAACATTGAAAACGACTACAAAGTACTTGAAATAGAACACACCGCAAGTGACGATGAGGTTAAAAAAGCGTTTCGCAAACAAGCGATGAAGCATCACCCCGACAAAGTGAACCATTTGGGCGATGACATCCGTAAAGCAGCAGAGGAGCGCTTTGCTAAATTAAACGAAGCCTACGAACGAATTAAAAAGGCAAGAGGAATGAGTTAATTCTAAAAATTATACTTTTGCGCCCCAAATCACGTTATACCATAAATTTTTTTATTATGAGTGAACCCAAAACAGAAAGAAATCCATTACAAAAATGGGTAATTTTATTAGCAATTTTAGCCGCTATTTTTTTAGGCACAACTTTGTACTATGGTTTTTTTGCGAAACCTGTATTTAATACCGAGTTTATCAAAGCAACTGTAGAAAATGAATATTTACAAGCCGAATTAGATTCTTTATTACAAGAACATGAACGTATTAAAACCGAATATGGCGAACTGTCCGAACAACTCACAGAAAAAGACAGTGTTATTTTGGCTAACGCGGCAGAAATAAAAAAACTCATTGCACAACAGGGCGACTATCGCCAAATCAAACGCCAGTTGGAACGCTTGCAAAATATTGCCAAAGAATATGTAGAAGAGATTGACCAACTTTATACGGAAAATAAACAATTAAAAGAAGAAAATACTCAAGTTAAAGCTCATTTGGCAGAATCGAAAAAAGAGATAGAAACTATTAAAAAAGATAAGGAAGAATTAGGTCAAACCATTTCTACAGCCGCTATTCATCAAGCGTATAATATTCACAGTAGGGCTGTTTACTTTAAAAACAGAACAAAAGAAGAGGTGATGACTGAAAAAGCAAACCGTGTTGAACAACTTAAAACTACTTTTATTTTAGGAGCAAACACTTTAATTCCTGCAGGACCGGTTACAATATATTGTCGCATTGCTGTACCTGGTACAGGAAGAATTTTAACCCCAGGCTCAGGAGATAGTTTTGCCTTTGATTATAATGGAGAAAAATTACAATACTCCTCAAAAAAGACGGTAAATTTCAACAATAGCGCAGAAACAGTGACCATTGCATGGGATTTGGTAGAAGGAGATAAAGCAGTGAAAGGAAAATATATTGTGCAACTTTATACAGAAGAACAATATCTTGGTGAAACTTTTTTCGAACTCAAGTAATAAAATGGCTCCATCACAAACTTCATTAGACAAAATAACTCGTACCCGATTATTCTTTTCTGCCTTGGGTTCAGTGTTGAGTATTGCACTTACAATGTTTTTCATTGGAACACTCGTCTTTTTTGCCTTCTTTTCTATGAAATATATTCAAAACCTGTCTCAAAAAGTAGAAATGGAGATATTATTCTTTTCGGATGTAAAAGAAGTTGATATAATGACCTTTGAACAACGTTTGAAAACAGAACCTTATATTTCGCAATCTCGGTTTTGTTCAAAAGAAGATAATACCGCCGAAGCAATTAAAACTATTGGCAATGATTTTACTGAAATAATTACCAACCCCATCAATGCTTCCATTCTTTTGAATGTTACTCCCGAATATGCCAACGGAGATTCACTCAAAATGGTTGTCAAAAAAATTAAACAAAACACTAAAGTACAAGATGTTGAGTATCCGGAATCTATTGTTAAAACAGTGCTGGATAGTTTTATTAAAGTACAAATGACGATTGTAGTGATCTGCACTATTTTTATGCTTATTTCCATGATATTAATCGGCAACTCTCTACGCTTAAACATTTACTCTAAACGTTTTAGTATCAGAAGTATGTTGTTAATTGGCGCTACCCGATCATTTGTGCGCAAACCTTACCTTGTTAAAGGATTAATTCAAGGTATTTGGGGCGGTTTCTTTGCTTTCATTTTTATTGCTGTAACCTTGTGGGAAGGAAATCAAATTATACCAGAATTTGTAGATTTTCAATATATTAATCAAATAACAGTGCTTCTCGCAGTTATTTTTGTTTTTGCTGTTTTATTTACAGTTGTGGTATCCTTTTTCTCTGTAAACAGATACATCAAGATCAATAGAGATGAACTCTATCTGTAAGATTTTACCTCTGTTTCCGGAGCAATCTTTCTAATCAATCCTTGCAGCACTTCACCGGGTCCAAATTCAACGAATTGCCCGGCGCCGTTTTGCACCATATTTTGAATGGTTTTTGTCCACAGCACGGGCGCCGTCAGTTGCTGTATTAAATTGCTCTTGATCATGTTCGGTTCGGTTTCCGCGAGTGCGGTAAAGTTTTGATAAACAGGACAAACGGGCATTTGAAATGCGGTCTTTTCAATCGCTTGCGCCAACTCTTCCTGGGCCGGCAACATGAGCGGAGAGTGAAATGCGCCCCCCACATTCAACATGATTACCTTTTTAGCGCCGGCAGATTTCAATGCCTCGCCGGCAAGTTCCAATCCTTTGAATGTTCCCGAGATAACTAACTGCCCCGGACAATTGTAGTTGGCAGGCGATACTACCTCATCAATAGTGTCGCAAATAACTTTCACCTTGTCGTCTTCCATGCCCAAAACAACAGCCATTCCGGAAGGGTTTAACTCGCAGGCTTTTTGCATGGCGTTGGCGCGCTGAGATACTAAGCGCAACCCATCTTCAAAAGACAGCGCGCCGGCAGCCACCAAAGCGCTGAACTCTCCTAAAGAGTGCCCCGCAACCATATCAGGAAGAAGCCCGGCATTCAGCATTTTACACGCAACAACAGAGTGTAAAAAAATGGATGGCTGTGTAATGTTAGTTTCTTTTAAATCGGCTTCAGTACCGAAAAACATTTTGTCTGTGATAGAAAAACCTAATATTTCATTACCTTTTTCAAACATAATTTTAGCTTCGGGATAATGGTCGTACAACTCTTTGCCCATCCCAACAAATTGGGCGCCCTGCCCGGGAAATACAAATGCGGTCATAGTTTTTGTTTTTAGTCGGCAAAAATAGGGTTTTGATTAAAAAAATAGAATATTTACGAGATTTGCTTCATAAATACAATTATTATAAAATAATTATTACTTTTGCATAATTATTTTTACATAAAAATACGATGATGAAAAACTATTTAAACCCATTTATTACAAGCGGTTACGTTTCCAAGGAATATTTCTGTGATAGAGAAGAAGAGACCAACCAACTGATAAGAGAGATCAAAAATGGCAACAACCTTGCTTTAATATCCACCAGACGTATGGGAAAAACAGGCCTCATAATGCACTGTTTTAATAATAAAGAGATTCAAGAACATTGTAGAACTTTTTTTGTTGATATATATGCCACTAAATCTTTGCGAGATTTTGTGTTTGCGCTTAGCAAAGTCATTTTAGAAGGACTGAAACCTTTTGGGATAAGTGCTCTAGAAAAATTTTGGAATTTTGTAAAATCTTTACGTGCCGGCATTACCTTTGATCCTGCGGGCAATCCATCGTTTAATATAGGTTTGGGGGATATTCACGAACCGCAAGCGACGTTAGATGAGATATTTGCTTATTTAAATAAATCCGATAAACCCTGTTTGGTAGCTATTGATGAATTTCAACAAATTGCTTCATACACGGAAGAAAATGTGGAAGCGATATTGCGTACACACATACAACATTGTAATAATGTGCATTTTATCTTTGCGGGAAGTCAACATCATACCATTGGTAATATTTTTCTCAGCCCTTCGCGTCCTTTTTACCAAAGTGTTTCCATGATGTATTTAACGAGCATTTCTATTTTTAAATACTCAGATTTTGCAATATCACATTTTGAACACGCTAAAAAAACAATTCAGAAAGAAGTAATTGCAAACATTTATCATCAATTTGACGGCATTACCTGGTATATGCAAAAAATGTTGAACGCTATGTATGAAATGACCCCACAAGGTGGGGTTTGCGACATGTCATTCATTTCGTATGCTATTGAAAACATTCTTAATTCGTTTCAATATGCTTATTCAGAGATGATTTTTCGCCTGCCGGAAAAACAAAAAGAATTGCTCGTTGCTATGGCAAAAGAGGGGAAAGTACAGGCGCCTACTTCCGGAGACTTTGTTTCAAAGTACAAACTTCATTCCTCAAGTTCAGTTCAAGCCGCTTTGAAAGGATTGTTAGAGAAAGATTTTATTACCAAAGAAAAAGATGAATATCAGGTTTACGATAAGTTTTTTGCTATTTGGTTGAGAGCAAGTTACTAAAATCTCATAATAGGTTTCCTTAATAGCACACCACCACTATTCCATTTTCAATGAAAAAAGAGGAAAACTGAAGCGTGTGTGTTTTACAAACAACACCCTTATTTTCTTTTTTATAAACTCTTAAATCTTCCGTAAAATCTATATTTTTATGAGTTAACCATTTATACATGGCTTCTTTCGCGCACCAATAATAATAGAGGTCTTGCAAATTTTGGAGGTCGCACTCGGCAATCTCTTCACTACACATAAAACGAGTGTAAAGATTTGTAATTCGGGGAGAAAGTTCCTCAATATCAATTCCTACCGGTATATTTGCTACCGCCACCGCAACACTATTTTTTTTATGCGAAAAAGAAATAGAATATCCTTCTATTTGCGGCTGCCCCGTTTCAGAATAAGTGATTTCGATTTTGGGAGTGCCGAGCAACTCTGCAAGCGCGGCACGACACGCTAACTTTTGCAACCGAACTTGTTGCAGACTAATGTTTCTGATTTTAGATTCGTCTTCAGGAAGTAATTGCAATCTGTTAAAGAAAAACTCCTCCGACTCAGCAATTTGCCAAATAGCAACAGTTATATTTTGAGAAATTTGTTTTTTCAATATAATCACAACGTAACTTTTTTACCGCAAACCCCCAAATCATCTAATCACTAATCACTAATCATCTAATCACCTAATTCCCCCTCACCTTATCCTTTGCTTTTAACAGTTGTTTTTTCAGTGCGCCTACCACTTCGTCGGCGGCTTCTTCAAATGTTTTCGCCACTTTGCAGGCGATGGCGTCGTTTCCGCGAATTTTAGCACGGATTTCAACACTCTTATTGGCGGGTTTGTCCAAGTTTTCTACTTTCAGGGTAATATCATAACCGATA
>JGI24696J40584_12961404_pt1 | contig 15180 bp, 11 predicted proteins | sample TergutCo191P4_FD_40584 | JGI IMG/M metagenome (IMG submission 40584)
CAAAGGAGTGGAGTTCGTGGATACACAGGTAATAGATGGCACCGTCAACGCATTGTCGTCAGCGGTCGCAGGGAGCGGAGATTCGATCAGCAAAGTGCAGACAGGAAATGTACGCGACTATGCGTCGGTCGTTGTGATCGGGGTAGTCGTACTTTTTGCTGTGATGCTTGCGCTGTTCTATTTCATGGGAGGTATGTAAGATGTTCTTTGAATTCCCATTCGAAATACCGTATCTCCTGACGTTGCTGCTGATCCTGCCGCTTATAGGAGCGATCGCAACGCTCGCAATGGGCGGAAAGAGGCAAAAATACGCCAAATATGTCGCAGGAGCGTTCTCTGGTATCACCATGGTGCTTTCCGCAGTGCTGCTGTTCATTCCAGATCTGGCGGTGTATAATGAAAGCTATCCTTGGATAGAGACCGCTGGCATAAGGATGTCATACATCCTGACAGTGGACGGACTGAGCATCCTGATGGTATTCCTGACGGGCGTACTGGTCTTCCTCTCTACTGTATTCTCGGCCCGTGAGCACGACAAACCCCACTATTTCTTTGCCCTTATACTGGCAATGGAAGTGGGGCTGATGGGCGTGTACATGGCGGGAGATTACTTCCTGTTCTACATTATGTGGGAAGTGACCCTGATACCCATGTATTTCCTGATATCGTGGTTCGGAGGCCCGAGGAGACACTATGCGGCGATCAAGTTCTTCATCTACACGCACGTGGCAAGCCTGGTCATGCTGATCGGCATATTCGCCATCGTGTTCGGAGCGGCAGGCGGAGGCATCGCGGACTTCTCCTTCGAGGCGGTCCTCGCGGGAAGCGCAGCGTTAAGCAGCACTTTCCAGACATTGGTGTTCGGGCTGCTGTTCTTCGGCTTCGCAGTGAAGATGCCGATAGTGCCGTTCCATACATGGCTTCCGGATGCGCACACTGAGGCGCCGACAGCAGGCTCGGTCCTGCTGGCCGGCGTAATGCTGAAAATGGGATCGTACGGTATCATAAGGGTCTGTCTGGAAGTGCTTCCGGAAGGTGCGCAGGCATGGCAGACGACAATGATATTCATCGGTATCCTTGCGATGATATACGGCGCATATGCCTGCATCGCTCAGAGGGACCTCAAGAAAATGGTCGCGTTCTCATCCATCAGCCACATGGGTATGGTGATGATCTCCATGGCCTGTCTTTCCGACATCGGGATACAGTTCGCGGTCTTCCAGATGTTCGCGCACGGGTTGATATCCGCGGTGCTGTTCATGGTCGCGGGAGCTACCGGCCACAGCATCGGAACGAGAGAGATACCGCTTCTTGGAGGCCTTGCAGGCAAGGTGCCTGTGCTCGCGGCATTCATGATGTTCGGCTTCCTGGCATCCCTGGGGCTTCCCGGCCTTGTAGGATTCTGGGCAGAGTTCGGAATAATATTCTCATTCTATGAGTATTCGGTATCGGTCGACATGATATGGCTGATCGCTTTCTGTCTGATCTCTTTGCTGCTGACCGCAGGTTATTATCTGTGGGCGATGCAGAGAAGCATGTTCGGAAGGCTTACCGACAGGATCGACCTCTCGCATATACATGACCTGAGCAGGCCGGAAGTGATAGCACTGGGAGCAACCTGCGCACTGATTGCGCTGTTCGGACTATGGCCCGATCTGGCTCTCAGCTTCATTAAAGAATATGCTTCATCCCTAGCTTTGTCTCTGGGGGTGATCTGAGTGTTCGACATTTCAATAATAACAACACTGTTCAGTGAGTTCACTCCATTGGCACCGATGATAGTCATGCTGATAGGCTCATTGCTACTGCCTGCGGTGTTCTTTGCTGCTAAAAGAAGGAACGCTGTCACGGCCGTGGCGTGTGCGGTAATAGCGATATCGATGTTCCTCAACATCATGATGATGGTCGAGGGATATCAGGGCGATTATGCAGGTGTGTTCACATATGATGCCTTTGCAGGTGTTATGATACTGCTGTTCCAGATCGTGGCGTTCTTAACCGCCATGGTGTCCGTATCAAGCTCTGAGACGACGAGGGCGCACTATGGTGCGTTCAACTCTTTGCTGCTTGCGGCAACGGTCGGTATGATGTTCGTCGCGACCGCAAATGATCTGATAACGATCTTCCTCGGAGTTGAGCTGGTAAGCATAACATCCTATGCTCTGGTCGCGATGAAGAGGAAAGATCCGAGGGCGGCAGAGGCTGCTGTCAAGTATGTGATCATCGGCGGGCTGTCGACGGCATTGACCGTATATGGTCTGTCATTGCTCTACGGAGTGGCAGGCACCACCAACATACCTGATATCGCGGCAGCGCTCTCTACACAGGACTTCAGCTGGGCGTTCGGTATTGCCCTGATCACCATGATCGCAGGCTACGGTTTCAAGATCGCGGCGGTCCCGTTCCATATGTGGGCCCCCGATGTGTATGAGGGAGCTGCAACACCGGTATCGATGTTCTTGGGCACGGGATCCAAGAAAGTAGGGTTCGTCGCGCTGTTCAAGATCTTCATCGTGATATTCGTTGCGGCAAGCGCAACGGCAGCATTCGCCACAGAGGAAGTGCAGTACATCTTCGCGATAATCGCGGCGATAACGATGACGGTAGGCAACGTGGTAGCGATATCTCAGAACAACATCAAGAGAATGCTCGCATACTCAAGTATCGCGCAGGCAGGTTACATCCTGATCGTGATGGCTGTGATGACGGAATATGCGCTTGCGTCCGGTATGTTCCATATGTTCACGCATGTGTTCATGAAAGGCGGAGCTTTCCTCGTCGTCGGTGCGCTGATATCCGTCGGCATCGGAGAGAAGATATCGGACTATCGCGGCCTTGCCAAGAGAGCTCCGTTCCTCGCATTCGCTATGCTGCTGTTCCTGTTCGCTTTGGCAGGAATACCGCCGTTGGCAGGATTCACGTCAAAACTGTTCCTGTTCTCGTCGGCGATATACGACGGCGGCGTGGCCGGCGGCGTGATGACCCAGTGGATATGGCTTGCTTTCATAGCGATACTGAACTCCGCGATCTCCCTGTTCTATTATACAAGGGTGGTAAAGGCCATGCTTATTGAGAAAGGGGAGACCACAGAGAGGATCAAGGTCCCGAAGACATTCACCGCGGCCATACTGATATGCGTCGTGTTTGTGATCCTGCTTGGTATATTCCCGCAGCTCATAATGGACTTCTGCGCGGATGCGGCGTCGGCGCTGTTCGGCACCTGAACAAACTTCTTCCAAATCCCATTTTTATTTATCATCTGACGGTGCAGCCGGCGGCAGCCTAGTATTAGAAAACAGTTAAGTAGATTCTTAACATCCCCGAACCAATGGATGTGCCTTGGTATTCTTACATCTCTGATGACTTGGAGAAAGTAGAGAAGCTTATGATGGATACCTTGAGGTCAAGCAACCAAGAACTCACCGAGATATGCAGGTATGTCATCGGGTCGAACGGTAAAAGAATAAGGCCGTCAATCTGTCTTCTTTCGCACTATGCATGCGGAGGGAAGGATCATAAAAAAGTCATAGATGTCGCAGCGGCCATCGAGATGATACACAGTGCCACACTTATTCACGATGATATCAATGACAGGGGCGAGCTAAGAAGAGGGGCGAAGGCTGCATACAAGAAATATTCCATAGGAAAATCGATCGTCGCAGGCGATTTTATGTTCGCTCTCGGCTACAGGCTCATCGGTTCGGCATCCACTGAGGTAGTTGATTACATAGTGGACGCATCAGCCGCAATGGGCGCAGGAGAATTCGACCAGAAGGAGTTCGAACACAATATTGAGGTGTCCGAAGAGGACTACATGAAAATAATCGAAGGGAAAACTGCAAGGCTGATAGAATGCGGTGCGAAGATAGGGGCGTTCCTTTCGGGCGCCGACGGCGAGACCATAAACGCTGTGGGAGAGTTCGCCCTTCAGACAGGCATAGCATTCCAGATTGTAGATGATGTGCTGGATGTGGTCGGCGATGAAAAGACCACCGGGAAAAGAACGGGAAGCGACATCATGGAAGGGAAGCCGACTCTCCCAACGATATACGCTATGCAGGACCCGGTGCACGGAAATGCAATAAGAGAAGTTTTCAGGAAAAAAGAGCCGGAATGGTCGGAAGTGTTAGACGCGATAGCTCTGATCAAAAAGACCGATGCGGTATCAAGATGTCTGGCGAAATCGAAGAAGATTGCAGAAAACTCGAAAGGTTCACTCAGCATCCTTGAGGATTCGCCATGCAAAAGGTCCATGATCGGCCTTTCAGATTATATTGTCAACCGCAACAGGTGAGACAGATGCCGGATCAGATGAGAACGGACATCCTTGTCGTAGGTTCGGGACCCGCCGGAGGGACGGCTGCCAGATATGCGGCGGCAAAAGGAGCGAAGGTCACGATAATAGAGAGAAGGCCGGAGGTCGGCGTCCCGGTAAGATGCGGCGAGCTGATCCCTTCGAACGAGGAGATCATGAACATGTTCCCTAATGTGGGGGACATAACGCCTCTGTTCGATATCCCGAAGCACCTGAAACAGAGGGACATCAAAGGAATAAAGCTCACTGACCCCAAAGGAAAAGAGAGGCTCATTGACTTCTCCGGATATACCACGGACAGAGATAGATTCGATAAATATCTCGTATCCGAGGCGGAGAAGGAAGGCGCGGAACTGATAACCGGCTGTCTTTTCATAAAGACTGATAAGGGAAAGGCCATCACCTCCTTGGGCGAGATAGAATATAAAGTATTGATTGGCGCGGACGGCCCGGGATCAAGGGTCGCAAAGGCTCTGGGTCTTCCGAAGAACAACGAACCGTACCCCGCGGTGACCGCTCAGGCGAAAGGGGATTTTGAACCTTATGTCAAGATGTTCTTCGGAGGGATAGCACCCGGAGCATACAGCTGGATAATCCCAAAGAAGGGGCAGGCGAATGTAGGTGTCGGGTTTTCGCCGAAATTCGCAGACGGTACGCTTAGCGGATATTTTGAGAAGTTCAGAGAGAAGCATGATCTGGAGATCATGACAAGATTGGAGGGCAAATACGTCCCCAGCGAGGGGATGCTGTCAAAGCTTGTATCGGGCAACGGCATGCTCGTTGGAGACTCCGCAGGACAGGTCATATCCGTGAACGGCGGAGGGTTGCCGCTCGCACTTATCGCCGGCAAGGTGTGCGGAGAGGTTGCAGGAGACAACATTACCGACGGCCGCAGCCTGACCGATTATCAGAAAGACTGCGAGAGGATATTCCGCAGGCCTTTGAAGACAGCTGCCAATAATAAAAAGCTTGCAGATACGTTGGCATTCGGTTCCGACAGAAGGACGGAGATATGCATGAGCCTCCTAGGCGCAAGGCGCATGGGCAATCTCATCAGATGCAAACGCATCTTTCCGTGATCATTTCTTCCTGTGCGCTTTCATGCCGGAACCGCATATCGGGCACTCGTCGGCCTTTTCCTTGAACCACTTCCCGCATCCCACGCACCGGTAGTTCCATTTCTCCACCTTTTTTATTGCGGCCATCCCGACAGGCCTGAAAGGGATCCCCATTATGCGGGACACGTTTTGAATGGAGTAATCGTCAGTGAGTATCGTCCCTCCTGTGTCCATCGCAAGTGCCAGCACAGTAATATCAACGGGAGACAGCCTTCCGAAGTCGCCGCTTTTCTTAGCGGCTTCGGACACCTTTTCGACAGAGGCCTTGGTGCAGTCGGATGTTCTCAGAAGGTCTCCCCAAAGATCAAGCCTTTTGTCATCGTATCTGGCAAGCTCATCGATCACTCCCGGAGGACAAAGGAACTCTTCGTCGGGCAATCCCTCCATCGAAAAAAGCGCCGAACTGTCAAGGATGAGCATGCCATTGGCATATGCCGAGGAAGTTATTTACTTTCCTAAGAAAGCGAAAAAACATGGCAGGAAAGAAGATGCCGATTTGTAAATATTTTTTACTAAAGCTTATACAGTAAGTCCGCAATCCGCATCGAGAGATCAGATGGATGCCGTCGATATTGTTCTGATAATGTTCACTGGCCTGTGGCTGTTCATACCAGCAATGCTTCCCAATTCAGCGGCGGCGATGTTCGGCGGCGGGCCGAAGATCGATTTCGGGAAGTCGTGGAGAGGCAGGAGGATATTCGGCGACGGGAAGTCGTGGAGAGGCCTGTTCGGAGGAGGTCTCGCAGGCGTAGCCGTCGGGCTGGTCCTGATAGGCATATCGTCCATTTGGGATTCGGAAAACTTCTGGGGCTTCGGGCCGTTTTGGAGTAACATCGGGATCCTGTTCTGCCTTTCTTTCGGAGCGATACTCGGGGACCTCATGGGAGCTTTCATAAAGAGGAGGCTGGGGATGGAAAGGGGTCAGAAAGCACCGATACTGGATCAGTACGACTTCGTTTTCGGGGCATTCCTGATGACTTCGATCTTCTTCCCGCACTGGGTGTACTCCACGTTTGTGGAAGGATGGCACATAGCAGCATTGTTTTTCATACTGGCACTGATGTTCATTATACACAGAGGCGTTAATATTATAGGATATAAACTTGGTATCAAGAAGGAACCGTGGTAAAAAGATGAGCGAGATTTCAAAAGCATTGGAGGAATGCGGCGCGCTTCAGTTCGGAGAATTCACGCTGGCATCCGGAGCGAAAAGCGGTTACTACATAAACATAAAGAAAGCGAGCACCAACCCAAGAGTTCTATATCTGATCTCCCAGCTCATGGCAGAGAGGATACAGACGGAGAACATACGTCCAAACAGGATAGCGGGGATAGTTCTCGGGTCCATACCTCTGGCGGCAGCGCTGTCCATGGCAACAGGAATTCCATACGTCATGGTCAGACAGGAGCAGAAGGATCACGGCACAAGAGGGATGATCGAAGGAGACCTGAATCCCGGAGACAAGGTGCTTGTGGTAGAAGATGTGATAACGACAGCAGGCTCCAGCATGAAGGCCATCTCTATACTGAGGGAGAGCGGCGCGGTCGTCAGCGAGTTAATATCGGTCGTGGACAGAGAAGGCGGCGGAAAGGAGAACCTCGCAGGGATCGGCGTTTCTCTGATGTCTCTGATCAAAGGCTCAGAACTTGTGAAGGATAAAAAATGATCCCGGAACCGAACTGCAGACTATGCGGGCTATGCGAAGGCCGAACAAAGATCGTCATGCCCAGCGGGGATCTGAAATCCCCCGTCGTGTTCGTAGGAGAGGCACCTGGAGAGAAGGAGGACCTTTCAGGGAAACCATTCGTGGGGAGGTCCGGAAAGCTTCTGGATTCGATAATGGAAGAGGAAGGCATCGACCGCTCAAAGGTCATGATAACCAACACAGTCAAATGCCGTCCTCCCGAGAACAGGGACCCGACCAAAGAGGAGATGGACGCATGCCGTCCGTTCCTTGATCATGAACTGTCCGGAAGGAAGGTCGTCATCGGACTTGGAAAGTCGGCATGCCGTGATCTTCTGGGTTATGAAGGAAAGATGTCCGACATAGCCAACACGAAGATGTCGATAAACATTCACGGCAAGGATGTTCTTTTCATCCCTACCTATCATCCGGCAGCCTGCATCTACAGCAGAGAATCAAGGGATGCGCTCAGGACCACCATGAGGATCCTGAGAGATGAGTATCTGGAGGAATGATTTGAGGCCATCCGGGTTAATGATCGATATGGACGGCACCATATACAAGGGAAGCAACATCATACCCGGAGCAAAAGAGTTCATAGATTTTTTACTCAAAGAGAAGATCCCTTTCGTCTTCCTTACGAATAATTCTTCTCACACAAGGGAATATTATTGCGGCAAACTCAGGTCAATGGGGTTCGGAATAGGAAAAGAGAGAATCCTCACCTCGACGGTTGCCACCGTAAGGTTCATTAAAGAAAGAAGGGCAGGAAAGAAAATATTCGTGATCGCAACCCCCGAAGTAACCCGAGAGATAGAAGAGCTCGGAATAAAAAGCCATGAAGATGACCCAGACATAGTTCTTCTGACCTTTGACAGAACGATCACCTTCGACAAGATCAACAAGGCATACCACTGCATTATGAACGGCGCGGAGCTGATAGCCACCCACCCCGACGATCTTTGCCCGACCGAGGATGCGTATGACGTTGATATCGGGCAGTTCATATGCTTGCTTTCGAACCTTACCAAAACAGTTCCGACGGTCATCGGCAAACCGAACGCGCTGATGCTGGAGATGGCGGCGAGCGAGATGGGTGTCGATAAGGAGAACACAATGATGGTCGGCGACAGGCTGTACACGGATATGAAGATGGCATCCGATGCCGAGATAGCGTCTGTTCTTGTGCTTACGGGCGAGGCGAAAAGAACAGATGTAGACGGAATGAAGGCAAGGCCCACATATGTTATGAAATCGGTGGCTGACATCCCCGGCCTCTTTTCAAAGCCGGACGGTACGTTGTGATTTCGTCCTTTATGGAAAGAATAAAAGATGTTTAAGAAAGAAAAAGGCACACGAGTAATTACTCGGTGCATGATAGGTCATCAGCGTCTTGTTTCCATATAGACGGTGTTGACCACTTCTCCTTTGGGGATCGTATAAATGCCGTCCTCGTCAGGGTACAGCAGCTTCCATGGATCTTCCTCACCCACGCAGTAGTATACGTTCGGGTTGCCCTCTTCCACAGTGAAACGGTACTCCTTCTTCCGGCGCGCCCTCTGTTCTCCTGCGATGACCGTTTTCCCCAGGACATACACGTCGTAGCGCTTTCTGTACCAGAAGACGTACCATAACAGGAAGCTGATCACTAACAGCAATCCGACCATCCACCACAGAGTGTGGTCGGAACTGTCTTCTCCGGTCAATGAACCAGTCGCGTCCCCTTCGGCAAAGTACACTTCCAAGTAGACAGACGAAGCGATGTTGTCGATCGATATCTCAGACTCAGAGAACACCGTCTCTCCGATCCTCCACTCTATGAACTTATAACCTGCGTCTGCGGAAGCGGTCAGAACCAAAGACGAATTATCAGGCAGAGCCACGGGTGAGACATATTTCCCAAAGGTCCCGCCGCTGACGCTGAATTCTACGCTGCCTTTGCCTTCTGCCACAACGACGGTAAGAATGATCGCCGATCCTTCTGCGCTCTTCACTTCGATAGAATGGTTCGTTCTCACATCGTAGAATGTATGGTGTCCGTTTGCGATGTCAGCAGAGGACAGAGGCGCTCCGTCCACCAATACCGTCAGTATGGAATATCCTTTGTTGGCGGAGAAGTAGAATGTCATTTTGCCTCCCTCCTGCACTGTCATCGTTCCAGAGGGCGATATTGTTGTTCCGAGATCCGCGGATGCTTTGATGTAGTAGTCGTGCTTTGGCGGCTGGCCGCTTTGAATGACAGTATGAGACAGCTCTGATCCAGAAGGATCGAAGTTTTCATTCCCGAGATATTCCGCATAGATCCGGTGGGTACCTATGCTCAATGCGGATATGGAAAAGGTCGCCTCTCCAGAGACCAGCTGAGCGGTCCCCAGCAGCGTTGCGCCATTATAGAATTCGACCCAGCCCTCAGCGTCCGCACCGGAAAGTAAGCCCTCTACTTTTGCGGTGAAGGTTACGGTCTCTCCCGGTTTCGATGGGTTGATGTCAGAAACAAGTGTTGTAACGGTCTCTTCCGCCTCTGTGAACATAGCGGCTTCGACAGCGCCGCATGTGACACGATCTCCTGCGGCCGTCGAGCGCGATGCGCCGGCCTGATCCTTCTCAAGCGCCGACAGAATCATCACTTGCTGAGCAGGAGTAAGTGTGGTCGCAGAGAGGTCAGCGGCCGTAATAACGGCCGCTCCGCCGGCCGCAATGCCGCCGTCTGGTACTCTGTGCATGCCTGTCGCCAGGTCAAAGGTGTTCCCGCCGAATATATCCTGATAGGTTATCTGTTCTGTACCGTCTGGAACAAGCTCTCCTTCGATCAGGCAGCCGACTGTAACGATAATAGGGTCGCTGTAGTTGACGATCTGGAAAGGCTCATTGCCTGCCACGATGGAATTATACAGTTCCACGATTGAAGTTTTTGCGTAAACGCCGCTGCCTGTGTTGTCTGTTACAGTTGTGTGAAAGATATATGATACGCTCACGCTGTGCACTGCAGCACTGCTCGTGCTTTCAGTATAGTTGCCGGAAATAGTGCAATTAACAAGTGCCATTACGCAACCGGAATAATAAACGTATATTCCGCCGCCGAACTTCGCAGAATTGTTCGCAATGACGCAATCGGTCAGGACGGCTGTTTTCCTCGCATACACCCCGCCACCGGCGCTTGGCGCTGAATTATTGAGGAAGATGCAATCAGTTGCGTTAAGGCCTTCATACGCAAGCATCGCGCCGCCATTGGAGTTGAGAGATTTGTTGCCAATGAATTCACAACCGGTCATGACGATACTGCCGCTTGCATAGATGCCGCCGCCCGTGTTGTATGATTTGTTCTCGATGAAGGAACAATCCTTCATTACAATGTTGGCGCTTGCGGACACCCCGCCGGCGTTGCCGAAGGGAGACTCATTGCGGACAAAACTGCAGCCGGTCATATCAGAGAAGCCTCTCGCATACACCCCGCCGCCTTCATCGCATTTATTATCGGTGAATGTACAGTTTATCAGGACGGAGGTGCCGTATAAATGCGCCCCGCCGCCATTGTAGTTCGCTTTATTGTCTGTAAACGTGCAGTCTATCATGGTGCTGTTTCCAGCAACATACACCCCGCCGCCAGTTCCTCCAGTGTTATTGGAAAAAATGCAGTTGACAAATAATACGTTTCCAGCAACATACACCCCGCCGCCGTTGCCGCTGCTGTTACCGTTCTCGACAGTCAGCCCCTTCAGTGTCAGCGTACTTCCTGTTGCAGTGCTGTTCAGCAGCCGGAAGGAGCCTGCGGCTTTGGTAATAACCACGCCGCTTCCGCCGTCAATGGTGATGTTCTTTTTGTTGAATGATATCTCGCCCATCAGCGTGACGGTCGTGACAGATGCGTCGAATGTTATTACATCGCCGTCATTCGCAAGATTTTCCAATATATCTCGCAGAGAACCGGTGCCGCTGTCGGCACCCGTTGTTACTGTGAAGGTCTTTTCTTCTTCTCCAGCTACATTTGCTGAGAAGAGGCCTGTTGCTGCAACTATGGCGATAAACATCAAACCAGCCAGGACTATCATGAACGTCCTGCAGGATCTGTTCCCCCCAGCTCTAAATAAATCTATTTTTACCACTACGTAGCCCCCCTTTGAACCGTTTATATATATGGCTCAATTATCTACATATTTTATTATCATATAAAACCGTTTCCGAACAACGGTTTTTGTTATATGATTTAAATCATATTGGTTCCGCACAGGAGTTTTTCTTAGCACAGTGGCCAGGGTTTTTTCTGAAATGTGCTTTTTTCAGTTATTTTCGGGGCTGGCTTTATATATTATCGCGCCCATTCATATATCCTATCCGCACGCGGATAAAGGGATGCATTCGGAGTTGAAGGCTCGCGTTTGCCCCGTGAAAAGGGGTCAAAGACGTGTACTTGAAGCAAATAGAACTAGAGAACTTCAAATCGTTCGGAGGAAAACTTACGATACCTCTGATGGAAGGATATATGGCAGTCACGGGACCGAACGGCTCCGGGAAATCGAACATCACTGATGCGATCCTTTTTGTGCTGGGGCCTAAAAGCTCCAAAGCGGTAAGGGCAGGAAAGCTTACCGACCTGATCTTCGACGGCGGGAAATCGAAAAGCAAATCGGGATACACAAAGGTATCTCTTGTGTTCGACAATGCCGACAGGATGATGCCGTGGGATGACGATATCGTCAGGCTGACGAGATATGTCAAGATTTCCGACAACGGGATCGATTACAGCTCATATTTCTACGTGAACGACAGAAAATCCTCCCTGACAGAGTTCGACAGCCTTCTCACCAAGGCAAGAATAAGCGCCGACGGCTATAACATGGTCCAGCAGGGAGATGTCACAAGGATAGTCCAAATGGGCAATATGGAGAGGAGGAGGGTCATGGACTCCATCTCCGGAATAGCAAGTTACGACGCCGACCTGGAAAAGGCAAGGGGAGAGCGTCAGGAGGCCGAGCTCAACCTCGAGAGGATAAGCATCGTCATCGAGGAACTGGAGAAGCAGATCGAAAAGCTTGAGAAGGACAAGGAAGACGCCAAGAAATACATCGAAACGCAGAATATGCTGGAAATGGCAAAGGCGCAATCTGTCCACAGGCAGAAACAGATGGAAGAGGCGAAGCTCGAGGGTCTGAACGAGCTGATAGCATCCATAATGAAAGACATCCAGGTGCTCAGCGAGAGGAAAGAGGCCATCAAAAAGGAATATGCCGCGAACGAGGTTGCGGTCAAAGCGAAAGAAAAAGAGATAGAGGACCGTGTCGGACCCGAATACAAGGAGATCAAAGGCAAGATCGAGAAGGCCAAGATAGACATGGCCATGCAGAAGGACCGTTCCGAGCGTGCCGAAGAAGACATCGAAGAGCAGGAATCCACCAAAAAAGAGCTTGAAGAGGCCATAAATGGGAATCTGGCCGAACGCGACGGTCTATCAGGGACTCTTTCAGAAGTGTCCAAACGGCTTGAGGTCAGAGAGAAAGACCTGAGCGCCGCAAAGGCGGAGGACGCCAAGATCCGCGAGGACATGTCCAAACAGGGCGGAGAACACACAAAACTCCAGAACAGGCTCAATGAATTAGAAGTGCAGATAGACTCGAAAGAGGCAGCTGAACATGAGGCCGGGATCGCAGCGGCAAAGGCGGAAACGATCGCGGAAGAGTTCAGAAAATCCACGATTCAGCTGGATGAAAGGATGCAGTCCGCAGATTTTGACATCAAAGATGCGGAATGGAACCTGAAAGAAGTGAAACAGGAAGCCAGCCCGATGGGCGGGGCGGACGACATCTCCAAAAAGATAATGGAATCCAAGAGAAAAGAGGCAGAACTCGAGAGGCAGGAGACCGAGCTCAAAGAGGCCATAAGAAGATTGGAGTCGGAATACAGCGAACTCCAGGCCGAGAAGAAAGTGTCCAACAGGATGAACAAAGGCGATGAAGCAGTGGACGCGATAATCGAGCTAAGGAACAAGGGGATGGCGACAGGCATCCATGGGACCGTTCAGGAGCTTGCCACTGTCCAGCCCGGTTATGAGACGGCTCTGTCCGTGGCGGCCGGAGGCAAAATGAAGGCCATCGTTGTTTCGGATGACCAGGTAGCGTCCGACTGCATATCCTATCTTAAGAAAGAGAAACTCGGCAGGGTGACGTTCCTGCCGCTGAACAAGATGATAAGCGGAAAGCCGAGAGCAAAGGCGATAATGACCGTCAAACAGACGGAAGGATATGCCACCGATCTTATCGATTACGATGAAAAATACGCGAACGTGTTCTGGTATGTGTTCCAGGACACACTGGTGGTGAACACCGTCGCCGAGGCAAGAGCGCTCATGGGAGGGATAAGGCTGGTCACCAAGGGCGGAGAGCTCGTGGAGGCATCCGGTGCAATGACCGGAGGAACGCTCAACACTCAGAGCATAATGAAATTCGGCGCAGCGTCCGAATCCAAACTGGATGACGTAGGCGCAAAACTGAGGGCGGCCAACGACGCTCTGGACATCTTAAGGGTAAAGCTGAGGGAGACAAGGGACGGCATCCGCGCAATGGACGACGAAATGAGAAAGCTGTCCAGCGCGGGCATCGGCGCACAGGCGCAGATAGGTCAGCTTACCGCAAGGATATCTGAACTGAAGAGGTCGAGGCAGCTGATCGCGGACGAGATCTCCGCAAAGACCAAAGAACGCAACACTGCGGAAAGCCAGCTATCGGTCCTGAAAAAGGAGCTGGAGGAGATATCTGCCTCTTTGGTATCGATGAGGGCCGAGAGGGCAGAGGTCAGAGAGAGGATCACCGAGATCGCTCCGGCAGAGATGCAAGAAAGGATCCAGAAGGCAAGGGACAGCATTTACAAACTCTCAGAAGAAGCATCCGAGCTGCGCACACAGAAGAATGCTTTGGAAACGGAGATCTCAGGACTCAACAAACAGCGCGAATCACTCGAAGCGCAGATGAGATCTGTCATGAAGAAGATCAAAGGAAGCAGAGAGGACATAGCCGGGTATGCCAAAGAGATGGAGAGGATAACAATCGAGCTCGAGGCCCTCAGGAAGATCGAGAAGGAGATGGAGGCCGGCATCGAAGGGCTGAGGGATGAAAGGGACGCTCTCGTTGAAAAAGGATACAAGCTGGACGGCGAAAGGGAATCCGCTCAGGAGAAGATGGGGACGAAGGATAGCATAAAAACATCCACCGAAGCGCAGATAAATATCGCCAAAGGGAATCTGGCCCAGATAGAGGCGGAGATAGCCGAGATAAAGATCGAGGTGAACCTCCCGGTTCCGTCAGAGGAGGAGATAAAACGCACGATAAGGTCCTGCGAGAACGTCCTTTCAAGAATAGGCAATGTCAACCTCCGCGCGATAGAGGATTACGAAGAGCGCAAGGGCAGATACGACAGCCTGATGGCGGACGTGAACAAACTGAAGAACCAGATAAAGGAGCTCAGCGACCTCACGGACTCTCTGAACTCCCAGAAGAAAGGGCTGTTCATGCAGTCGTATAACGCTGTGAATGCGAACTTCAAACAAGTATACGAGCAGCTGTCCGGCGGAGGGGAGGCGTTCATGGGCCTGGAGAACGAGGACGATCCGTTCCTTGGAGGTCTGACGATAAACGCGAAACCGAAGAACGGCAAGCTGCTGAGGCTCGAGGCGCTCTCCGGAGGAGAGAAGTCCCTCACGGCGCTCGCGTTCATCTTCGCGATCCAGGAATACCAGCCGTCGCCGTTCTATGTGTTGGACGAGGTCGATATGTTCTTGGACTCGGTCAACGCGGAGATGGTGGCAAGGAGGATCAAAGAGAGCTCGCGCAGAGCGCAGTTCATACAGGTATCATTAAGGAAAGTAACACTGGCAACGGCCGACCACCTGATCGGGGTGACAAGGCCGCCGTCCGGCATCAGCAAGGTGATAATACAGCCGGATCTTGCCGAAGTATCGAAATATGAAGAAGAGGCTTTGAAAAAACAGGAAACGGAAACTTAAAAAGGATGGATGGGATGTAAATGGATGGGACAATGAAGAAAGAAGATATGGAACAGCATCTGCTTTTCC
>JGI24696J40584_12961403_pt1 | contig 15177 bp, 4 predicted proteins | sample TergutCo191P4_FD_40584 | JGI IMG/M metagenome (IMG submission 40584)
CTGTGCCCGCAGTGGCGGTTACAATACTTGCCGGTGACCACGTACCGCTAATTCCGTTGCTGGAAACAAGCGGCAAGGTAACCGGCGTAGCGTTTTGGCAATATTCTAAAGTAGAAGCAATATTGAAAGTGGGGGTTATGTTGGGGATCAGTTCCAGCGTGAGCGACACAATACTGTCGCAGCCCAAAGCGGTGCTCAGGGTATGTTGGTGAACACCTGCGGTTTTAATATAACTACCGTAGAATAACATACTATCTCCGTCGCAAATGGCTACTGTGCCCAGCGAAGAAGTGTAAATAAGTTCTTTGAAAGAAACGGCGATGGTATGGTTATCATACACATCTTCAAATGAGTAACTGCCCACACCGCCAGCCACGCTGTAGTCCTCAGTGGCAACATTGTCCACCAAAACAACATCAATTTCGTAGCAATCATCCGGTGTGATGGTATAGGTTTGGCTTCCGCCTTCCAACACGTAGGTGGTGCCTACAGGGGAAATAGAACCGTGATCTCCGGCAGATGCGATAATGGTAAAGGTGGCTTTCACCGTTACTGTTGCCACATTGCTACTAAGGGTGGCAATTTTGGAGCCCCCGTCGCCATTGTCGGTGATGGTGTTGGTAACTACCACATAGTAGTAGAAAATGCCGTTAACGTGTATTGGTACATTAATGGTGTTAGAGTTTGTGCCTATAGCCGTTCCGCCCACATTAGAGTTCGTGGTGTTGCTGTACCATTGGTAAGTGAGTGTGCCGCCGTCGGTGGCATTTGCCGTTACGGAGAGCGTGTGCGTTGCACCTGCAGCGCCTTGCAAAACCTCAGCGCTTTGCGGATGTTGGGTGATGAGCGGCAACTGCGCATTCATAACGCCGGTGATCTCAATACTGAAATCTTTTACATAAGGTACTCCAACGGCAAGTCCATTGGCAATCGTTGCCGTTATGACTACGATTCCTTCTGCGGTGGCGTTTAAGATATTGCCGGTAAGAGTGGCGTTTGTGCCAACATCGGTCTTAATGCTCCACACAATGGTTTGGTAGGTGGCGTCGCTCGGAACCACGGTTCCGGTAAGTGTGAGCGACGCACCGGCTACCAGCGTGGTTGGCAGGTTGGTGATGTTGGTTACAGGGATTAACTCTTCTTCTTCCGTTATATATTCCACAGGATAAGAAACGATTAAACCCGGTTCATACACATAGAATACAAGCGTATCGCCCGGAATGAAGTAAGGGGCAAAATAGGAAAACGAAATTTCATGTACTCCCGAAGATAAGAGCGTCGGTTCTACAATAACTATGCTGCCGCCCTGACGAAATCCCGAAACCACTATGCTGTCTGCATCGTTACGCAATTCGTAGGTTAACTCCGTACCTGATCTCTTGGGAGTGGGCGTGGTTGGCGCACTTTTCCCATTAATGTTGGGATCTAATTTAAGGGGTGCACTTTGCCACAGAAAAAAGGGTAACGAATTGTCTTCCCAAATTTGCCAAATATTATCAAAATCCCAAGTATATACAACCCCCGCCCAATTGGTCCAATTGTACGAAGTAGTGTAAAAGGATTGGTTTCCTAACATAGTAAAAGGTACAGTATTTCCATCCGGATTATAAGGTATCATGCTTCCGTTTATGAACATGCTGGAACTGGCATAGTTGTTTTCCAGTAGAGGGTGCATATTGCTTTCATTTTCCCCAATAAGTGGATAAAAATGACTTGTGCCGCCGGCTCCCGGGTGTCCGGCAAGAGAGGTATTTGCCGCTACGTTGCCTTTAATGTGAGAAGCAGAATTTCCATCATATAGGTATCCTATCAAACCGCCTACAAAAACAGAACCATATTGACAAACTGCATGTATATTGCCCATAGTATAACAGTTCCAAATATCGCTTGATCCAACATTACCTGCCAAGCCGCCAGCATCAGGAGAACCGCTTGCACTTACTTTTATATTCACTTTAGCATAACAATTATTTATTATTGAATTATCAAGCATTGCAGCTATTCCTCCCCCATCGCCGTTTCCGGAAATATTGCCGGAAACATAGCAATTTTTTATGGAAGAAGACTCTTCACATCTTCCTACTAATCCTCCATTCCATCCTCCTCCTACAATTTCTACTTTGGCGTGGCACTTTTCAATGGAAGTATGCTCAGTTAATCCCACTAAACCGCCGACAACACTAGCGCTAATATAACCTGTAACGTAACAATTTGTAATGGAAGAGTTAAAACTTATCCCCACCAAACCGCCTGCGTGAAACGAGGTCATCCCATAAATATAATTACCGATACCTTTCTCATCTATTTCTATGCCCAAATTGCTGATGCTTGCGCCATTGGTTCCGCCGAAAAGTCCTATTGTATAAACATTTAAATAATAATCCCAAAAGTGTCCGGAAACAGGATTCTTACTCCACAATCCGGTAATTTTATAACCATCACCATCAAACGTACCGGTAAAGGGTTCATCTCCGTCGCCAATGGGTAGCCAACCAAGTTCACCCCATTGGGCGTATCCGTTGCCACCTTCAGCAAGGTAGGCGGATAGGTCAATATCGTTGGTGAGTTTGTAGTGTGCCGCAGGGTAGTTGCGCATGGCGTCTAACTGCACCGGCGTGCAGATTAAGAATGGGTTGGGTTCACTTCCGCTTCCGTCACAGAAGGTTATAATGTTGATATTGAAATCTTGCGTATAGTCTGTTCCCACCGCAACGCCGTCAATCACGGTTGCCGTAAGGGTTGCCGTGCCTTCTGCAGTGGTGTTTAAGATATTGCCGGTAAGGGTGGCGCCGGTGGCGCCCGCATCTTTCACACTCCAAATAATATCTTGGTAAGTGGCGTAACTCGGAACTACGGTTCCTGCTATCGTAAGCGGTATGCCTACCACAGCGGTGACAGGAACGCCGATAATGTTGGTTACGGAAACTGTGTTTACCGTAATTGTAAAATCCTGTATGTAATTGACGCCTATTGCCAATCCGTTTGCAATGGTTGCCGTAATGATTACTGTGCCTTCTGCGGTGGTGTTTAACTTGTTGTAGTCTTCAATGGTAGCGCCTGTTGTACCCGCGCTTTTTACGCTCCATACCATATTTTTGTGAGTAGCGTTAGTCGGAATCACAAGGGGTGCAAGATAAAGGGGAACGCCCACCGAAGCAACATCGGGTATATCTATGATATTGGTTACCGGAATAAATATTACCGCAATATTAAAATCTTGCGTATAATCTGTGCTTACCGCTGTGCCTTTTACAATGGTTGCGGTAACGGTTACCGTACCCGCTGTGGTGGCGTTTAAGATATTGCCGGTAAGTGTGGCTCCGGTAGTACCCGCATCTTTAATGCTCCACACAATGGTTTGGTAGGTGGCTTCGCTCGGAACCACCGTACCGGTGAGCATAAGCGGTACGCCTGCGGTGGTGCTTTCGGGCACGTCGGTTATGTTGGTAACCGCCACAAATTCATTATCATTTTCACAAATTATGTTTTGCCTGCGCATGACGGGTAAGCCTTCGCCGTCGCAAATTTGCCACACGCCCGAAGGAGGATTGATGTTCCAGATTTCTCCACTATACCAGTTGGAGGGCGTAGTATAGAATGCGCGGCTTTTCAGCGTATTCATAGTTTCTCCCTTGCCGTTGTAATTGTTGTCATCGTTACGTGTTACAAAGGAAGAACCAATTTTTATGACAACATCGCTATGGGCATGATTTGAACCGTATGTTCCGGAGTTGTTCGCCCCTGAAATCCGTTGAATGGTAGTGGCAGAGGCGTAGGTGGCTATCAGCGAGTCGTTTGCAGCTACGCAGTTTCTAATGATAGCGGAATAGATCCATCCCACTAATCCGCCGATATTGTTATATCCGGCAACATTTCCTTTTGCATAACTGTTCAAAATGTAAGAGGCGTTGTAATTCACGCCCACCAATCCTCCTGCGTACGCGGCGGTACCGCTTGCGCTTACTCTTCCTGTTGCATAACAGTCTTTAATGGTACTTGATGTTTCATTAAAGGCAACCAATCCGCCTACATATCCGTCGCTTGCGGAGCAGGAGACGTTTCCGGTGGCATAGCATTGATTGATGTTCCCTAAAGAGTTCTGTCCCGCCAAGCCGCCGGCGTTGCCAACCGCTTTCACCGTACATGTCGAATGGGAGGCAGTAAGGGTAGAGCCGCTCACCACGCCGACCAAACCGCCCACTCTGGTTCCGTTTCCGGTGATCTTACCGGTAGCGTAGCAGTTTGAAACCGTTGTGCCGGAATAGAGAAAACCTGCCAAGCCGCCAACACTATTATTACCCAAAATATTACAATTTTCCACACCCAGATTGCTCACTGTGGCTTTGTATAAATATCCGAACAGCGCAATATATGGGCTGCTGCCTCTGTTGATGGTGATATTTTTCACTGCATGGTGATTTCCATTGAAATTACCCTGAAATGTGGTGCTGAAATCTTCGCTCCAAACGCCTATGGGCGCCCATCCTTCATCGGCAGCGTAGTTGCTCAAATCAATATCTTGCGTTAAAGTAAAATATACGTCTTGGGTAAAGGCGCCATTTCCTGCATTTATGAATGTGGCAAGGTTTGCCAACACTTCGGGAGAACATATTTGATAGGGATTGGTTTCGGAACCGTTTCCCCCGCAAAAAATATCTGAAATATTGTAAATAAACTGTGCTTCAATGGTATGATTTTTTGAAACATTTTTAAAAGTATAACTGCCCCCGGGGATTGAATCAAACACGTCAACGCCATCCACTAACAGTCTGTTGGTAAAATATAAGGAGTTATCTGGCGCAAAGAGAAATCGTTGGTTCGCGCCGCTGTTAACCTCCACAAGTCCTATGGGCGTAATCGTACCGTTTCCTTTTGCAGAGGCTTTGATAATATAATCGGGGCAAACAATTCCCTGCTGCCAACTCAGGTAGGGCAGATGCCAGCCGCTTTCGCATATTTTCCATGGACTTGAAGGCATATTGATATACCATTCTTCATTCCAGTTGCTTGGGTTGCTGTAGAAAGCCGGACTTGTCAAGGTTTCCATATCTTTTCCCGTGCCGTTGGTAGTGGTATTGTCGGCACGGGTAACGGTAGAAGAACCCACTTTGAGCGTCATACTGTTCAAAGCGTAGTTTGTTTTGTATGTCCCCGACTGGTTTTGACCTGCAATGCGGTTAATAGCAGTGGCAGAAGCGTAAGATGCTGTAAGGGTTTCATTGGCAGCCACGCAGTTTTCAATTTTAGAATCGTAGTTTGATCCCACCAAGCCGCCAACATTGTTATAGCCTGAAACCTCTCCTTTGGCATAACAGTGATAGATGGTGCTGGCATTATTATTTACGCCCACCAATCCGCCTGCAGAACTTAATATATATCCGGTTTTTTCGGTTGCGTTTACTTTTATGTCTGTGTAGCAGTTATAGATATAACATCCTCCATAGGTATAGCCCACCAATCCTCCTGCAAGACCGTCTGTGGCTTTGCAAGTGGCGTTTCCTATTGCATAACAATTTCCTATACTCGTATAGTAAGTAGCATGACCCGCTAACACTCCCACATACCATCGTCCTGTAATGCCTTGCGGCGCCACTTCAACCCCTACATTAGATATGCTTCCGGCCCATTTATAACCGAATAAACCCACATAGTCTGTGTTGGGTCGGTTAATCCACAAGTTGGTAATTTTATGTTTGTCGCCATCAAAATGACCTTCAAATCGAACTTCATTCGTACCGATGGGTAGCCATCCTTCATCTCCCCACTTGTCGTATCCTTCACCGCCCGGGGCGAGGTAGTCGGCGAGGTCAATATCGTTAACTAATTTGTAGTATAATGTAGAAGGATTGTTTCGCATGGCGTCTAATTGCGCAGCGGTGCAAATTAGAAAGGGTGCATCCCATTCGCCGGTACCTCCGCAGAAGGACACCACAGAAATCTCGAAATCTTTCGTAAAGTCTATATCTTCCGCAATGCCGTTGAGAATGGTTGCCGTAACGGTTAAAACGCCTTCTGCTGTGGCAAGTAACGTATTACCGTTAAGGGTGGCGTTGGTGGCGCCCGCATTTTTCAAACTCCAAATAATCGTTTGATTGGTGGCGTCGCTCGGAACCACCGTACCTGTAAGCGTAACGGACGTCCCCGCTAAAAGCGCTTCCGGTACGCCGATAATGTCGGTTACAGGAAAAAAAGGAGTTATATTTTTCATGAGAAGGTAGGGGTATGTTACATTTTCATCAATTCCCCAAATATCCGTAAAATCCCAGTTGGAGGGTTCCGAGGCGTTGTTCTCCTCATCGGTAGTAAACGTTACCTGTTGTTTCATTTGGACAGTGTTTTTTCCGGTTACTCCGGTATGGGTTGCATTGTTACCCACGCCTTGCGCTTGCTTCGTAGTCTCATAATCGAAGAAGCAGTAGGCAATTAAATTACTATCATAATCTGGAATTTCACCTGCAAAGCCACCGATAGAATAATTAATTCCGGTTACTTTTCCTGTAGCGTAACAATTGGTTATGTTAGCGCCATTTCCTGTCATTCCCAGAAATCCGCCAACATAACTATTCCCACTCGCGTTTCCTTTTGCGTAACAGTTTTTTAATAAGCCTGCCGCGAAACCGGAAAAGCCGCCAATATAATTATATCCTTTTACATTTCCGGTAGCAAAACAACTTTCAATTATGATGCTTGTGCTTCCAACAAATCCGCCCACAGATGCATAAATGTTAAGATCGGTACTGCCGGTTGCATCTCCTGTTGCGTAGCAGTTTATAATGGTACCGGTGTTGGATCCCGCAAAGCCGCCGATGTTGTTGTATACCCCCGTTACATTTACTGACGCATAAGAGTTGCTGATAATGCCTTCGGTGTTCGTTCCCGTCAAACCGCCCACATATTGATAACCTGTTACGGTGCCTGTAGCGTGGCTGTATTCTATAGTGGAAGATTCATAAATACCACCCACCAAACCGCCCACACTACTGTTCTTCCCTTTTACGTTTCCGGTATAATAGCAGTTCTCTATGGAGGAGTTTGTTACACTTGCTCCCGCCAATCCGCCAACTTGATAAACTCCGCTTACATCACCGGTTACATAGCAATTTCTGACCGTAGAATAACTGTAATTGTATCCCACCAAGCCGCCAATGGAGCCTCCTCCTATCACGCCTGTCGCCGCTAACTCTATACCCACGTTTTCTATGATTGCTTCATAAGTATAGCCGAACAACCCCACATAAGAGAGGTTTTGCCGGTCGAACCAAAAGTGGGTAATTTTATAGTTATCGCCGTTAAAACTACCTGTAAAATGATATGAAATATCCCCTATGGGCATCCATCCTGCGTTTCCCCATTGGGCATAGCCCGCGCCCCCTGCTGCTAAGTAATCAGCGAGGTCAATGTCGTTGCCCAATTGGTAGTGGGCGTTTAGGTCGTTGCGCATACGGTCTAACTGACCTGCCGTGCAAATAATGTAGGGATTTTCTTCCGTGCCGTCTCCATCGCAAAACTCTTTTTCAATTGCAATATTAAAGTCTTGCGTATAATTGGCGCCCTCCGCCAAACCGTTGATAATGGTTGCCGTTAGGGTAACGGTTCCCGGAGTAAGCGATGTAAGCGTATTGTTGGCAATCGAAGCGTTGGTGCCATTGTCTGATTTAATGCTCCAAACAATGGTTTTGTGAGTTGCGTATTTCGGTTCCACTTTTCCTGTCAGGGGAATCGCAACTCCTGTTAACCCTTCCGCCGGTATGCCGGAGATGTTGGTAACAGGGTAGAAAGTTCCGCAATCAATATCCTCCCATTGGAAGAAAGGATATGATTGTTCTTCACAAATTTCCCAAACGCCTGTGCCTGCGGTAAAATTCCAATTGGCAGCCGTAAAGGTGGCTTGTTGCATCATTTGAGCGGTTGTTTTGCCTGTTCCTAAGCCATAATCATTGCCCGCGCCATTCATCCGTCCTGTTGTTTGTGTATCAAAGAAAGAGTTGATAATATTGCCATAATTTTGTCCTGCGAAGCCGCCAATCAAGTTATTGCCGTTCCCTGTAATCTTTCCGGTAGCATAACCATTTAGGATGGTGGCGATATTGTCTCCGGCAAAGCCGCCAACACCCATGTTTCCCGTAGCGCTTCCTAAAGCATAGCAATTAATAACGGTGCCGCCATATATTTCTCCCACCAATCCCCCAACAAAATTATAAGCCGCTCCTGTTACATTTCCGGCTGCGTAGCATTTTTCAATGAAAGAGTTCTCGCCTCCAGCGCCTCCAGCCAATCCGCCCAGCCCTTCGCCATAGCCATCATAGTACCCATCTGTTATTGCATTTCCGATAACATCCCCATGCGCATAGCAGTTTTTGATGATCCCGGAATTGTATCCCACCAAACCGCCAATATGATATCCACCAGAAGTAGGATTACTTTCTCCAACCACATTTCCCGTAGCGTAACAATTTTCGATGCTGGAATTAGAATAGATTTCACCCACTAAACCGCCCACTAATACAAACCCGCTTACAAATACAGATGTATGGCAGTTATTCATGGAGGTTTGCTGACTCTGCCCCACTAATCCGCCAATAAGTTGTCTCCCCATAACCGTTCCGGTAGCGTGGCAGTTGTTGATGGTAGAATTTTCGCTAATCCCCACCAAACCGCCGATATAACTAACTCCCGATACCGTGCCTTTCACATAACAGTTTTCAAAGGAAGAATTTAGGCTTCCACCCGCTAAGGCTCCAACTCTGTAACCTCCTCTCATGCCCATAGGGGCTAACTCGACGCTCACATTTTTTATAGTGGCGTTAGTAGTTTGCGAAAACAGCCCTACTCTATAAGTGTATTCGATGTCCCCATCCACCCACAAGTTGGTAATTTTAAAGCCGTCGCCGTCAAAACTGCCGGTAAAACTATTGTCGTATCCAATCGGTAACCAACCTTTTATTTGATTTGTGTTGTTAATACCGAAGTTCGTTACGGAAATATACTCTTCCAGGTCAATATCGCTGGCTAACTTGTAGTGTGCAGAAAGGTTGGTACGCATACGGTCTAACTGACCGGGTGTGCAAATGATGTATGGATTTAGCGCAGTGCCTTCACCGTCGCAAAAAAAGCCTTCCACAGTAAAAGTAAAATTCTGCACGTAATCTTCATCATCAGCCACGCCATTGATAATAGTTGCCGTAATCACCGCCGTTCCGGGGGTGGTAACAGTAAGAATATTTCCGTTGAGGGTTGCGCCTGTTGCGCCTGCACTTTCAACACTCCAAATAATATCTTGGTAGGTGGCATTTTCCGGAACAACCGTACCTTTCAGTGTAAGCGGTACGCCCACCGCAGTTGTGGCGGGTATTCCGGCAATATTGGTCACAGGAGTAACATTACAGTTCACCCCCTGCCAACGCAAGAACGGGAAACTCTCCTCCTGACATATTTTCCAAATACTTGACGCACCCACCATATTCCACGCTACGGAATTATACCAGTTTGCGGGTAAATTATAAAATGCAAAACTTTGCAGAGTAGTCAGGGTTTTACCTGTGCCGTTGGTACTACTGTTGTCGTAGCGTTGTACCGTATTTTCACCCATTTTAAGGACCATACTATTCAGCGCGTAATTGTTATTATAGGTATTTGTTCCTGCTCCGATTATCCCGATAATACGGTTAACATAACCGCTATTTCCCGTTTGAGTAACCAGACTATTTGCTGCCACGCAATTTTGAATGATAGCGCCGCCCTGAATATGCCCAAGGAGACCGCCCACATTGTCATATCCACTAATATCTCCCGACGCCCAACAATGGGAAATTATCGTATTCGGGTTTGAATGGCGCCCTACCAATCCACCCACGCCGGAATATCCTGCCACCTCTCCGGTAGCATAACAGTTGAAACAGGTTCCTTCCGCCTGAGCGCCAAGCAAACCTCCTGTGTAATACATTTTTCCGGTAATCTTACCCGTTGTATAACACTCATTTATCGTTGTAGTCCAACCATATCCAACCAATCCGCCCACATAGCCGTCATTGCTCGTGGTTCCGTTGGAAGTTATCGCACCTGTGGTATAACAACCGGTGATAGAGGTGAAATAACTATATCCAAACAATCCCCCGATAAAGCGGCCACTGCCGGTTACATTACAGGCAGAATGGCTATTCGACACAACGGTAACCGTGTCGGCGTATCCTGTTAATCCGCCAATATAGTTAGCTCCGATCACGCCGCCCGTGGTAGTGCAGTCGGTAACAGTAGATCTTAAGCTCGCGCCCGTCAATCCGCCCACATAATTGGTTCCTGATACATTGCCTGTGACAGCGCAGTTGGTAATCGTAGAAGAAAGGTTGTTATATCCTGCCAATCCGCCAATCTGATTATTCCCGCTGATGCCCGCAGCGCTCATCTCAATGCTCAGATTTATTATTTGCCCTAGAATTACGCTGAATAAGCCAATATTATTAGTGGTACGATTGATCCACAAACCGGTAATTTTATGACCATTTCCATCAAATGAGCCGGTAAAATTAGTAATGGAGGTACCATCGGCGCTGTAACCAATGGGCAGCCATCCTGAATTTCCCCATTTTGCGTAACCCGCACCTCCTGCTGCTAAGTAGTTCGTGAGATCAATGTTGTTGGCAAGTTTGTAGTGTAAAGACACCCCGTTGTGCACGGCATCAAGGTCTGCCGCATCTTCAATAAGATAGGGCGTTGCGGAGGAGCCGTTGCCCCCGCCAAAAGTTCCGTTCATAGATTTACCACTAAAAGTGGTCATCAATAAAGCGCATAAAAATAATGCGGCTAAAGAAGAATAAATTTTTTTCATAATAAATTTTGGTTTAGAATATAATTTAATGATTAATTGTTAATGGTTAATGGTTAATTGTTCATTGTTAATTGTTAATTGTTAATTGTTAATTCCTATGGCATACAATTTTCAACAAGCACGCTATGGTCAACCACCTCCCCGATGACGCCCCCCACACTATTATGGGTTTGTCCACTCACGCTAATTATTCCTGTTGAGTAGCATCTATCGGCATGAGTGTTGTAGTAAAGTTTTCCCACAACGCCGCCAACAGAGAGCCAGTTCTCCTCAATTCCGGTGATGTTACATACTGAATGGCAGTTGTTAATCTCTCCGGTAAAAAAGCCAACGATACCTCCGATACTCTCTTTTCCACAGATTTCGCCCGAAGCATAGCAATTTGTTATTTTGCACTGATAGGCATAACCCACTAAGGCGCCCACAGCGCTGTTGCCGGTGTAGAGATCAACATTACTCCCTCCATTAATGGAAACATTTTCAAGTACAACATTTTTCAATGTTGCGCCGTATGTGTAACCGAATAAACCGGTGCACTCAAGATTGGGATTATGAATATATAACGCTGAAACTATTTTGTCATTTCCGTCGAAACTTCCACGAAAAGCATACTCATTTCCTATTGGCGTCCATCCCGTTCCAATCCGGTAATCCAATAAACTAATATCGTTATTTAGTTTGTAATGTTTGTCGTTGTAATGGGTATCTCCGGCGTTTACGTAGGTTGCCAATTGTGCTAACTGTTTGGCGTTAGTAATCATGTAAGGATCATTTTCCGTGCCGGAGCCGCCGCCAAATTGAGCAAACGCGAAAAAAGGAGAAAAGCAGAGGAGGAGAAAGGACGAAAGGACGAAAGGTCGAAGGGTCGAATAAATTTTTTTAAAGGTTTTTGTGTTTTTCATAATAGATATTTTTTAATTGTTAATTCCTAATTTTTAATTGTTAATTCCTAATTCTTAATTCTTAATTTCCTCTTCTCCCTAATCTGCTGCATCATCCTCTCATTTCCCTCTTCCTCCGAAAGCCAACTGTTGCATTGTTGTATCAATAAATTATTATGATACAACAACCACTCCGCGCGGAACAGGATCTCTTCTTTTTGGTCGGTTTTATTATTCATTTTGTTCATTGTTTTTATGCTGCAAAACTACACCCTGTGAAAGCGCATTAGGTAGGTATTTAAGGCGACAGAGGTGTAGGTAATTTTGCCGAAGGGGTGTCGGTAAAATTACCTACACTAAAAAGTGATAAAAGTTATATTTTTGCGCAATAAAATCAATTAATAACATCAAATGAGTACTGCCCAAAAAGTAATTCAGGTTATTCTTGTGGACGACCACAAGATGTTCCGTATGGGATTGAAAGCCGCATTTCAAAACAATTATCCCGACATATGCATTACAGGGGAAGCCGAATATGGCAAAGACCTGTTTACGCTCTCAGTTCTTACCTCGGCTGATATAGTCTTGTTGGATATTAACCTGCCCGACATGGGCGGCGCCACCATCGCACGCCGGTTGCGCAGCGAATATCCAAAAGTGAAAATCCTTGTCCTTTCTGCCGAAAATGACGAAGAAACGATTAAATCAATGCTCGATGCCGGTATTGACGGGTTTATCAGTAAACGAAACGGTAACCCCGACGAACTCGCAGAAGCCTTTAGAACCATCATGAGTGGGATGGAATATTTTGGGCGCGACATATCCTCCCTGATCTTCGATATCTTTGTGGCAAAAAAGAAAACGCTTACCGTATCCGACGAGTTTACACAACGAGAACGCGAAATTATAACGCTTTGCCGCGAAGGACTGATCTGCAAGGAGATTGCCGCCCGACTCAACATCAGCGCAAGCACCGTGAAAACTCATAAAGAACGTATTTTCCAAAAACTCGGTATCAACAACACCATGGAGATGGTGCAGTATGCGCTGAAAAATGGAATTATTAGAATATGAGATTTGAGATATGAGACATGAGAATTTGGAATTACGAAATCTCATATCTCATATCTCATATCTCATATCTCACATCTAACTCCTTAACTCCTGACTCCTTAACTCCTTTACACCTTAAACTTTAAACTTTAAAAAAATAAATATGAAAAAAACTTTTATCCCCTTTATTTTTTCTATCCTGATTTTAGCAACAGGATGCTATCGTGCGGAAAACACTGCCGACGAACAAACCCAAAACTTCCTTGTTCCCGATTCTTTATTAGCGCCCACCGGAAATGCAGAATTAGACAGCCTTTTGAATTTGGCTTCTACTGCGCCTATGGACACAAATTTAGCAAAATTGTATTTTCAAATTGCTTATCAATACGATGATAGTGATTTTGAAAAAGCGAAGGCATTCACTGTTTTGTTGGGTGATTTGAGCAACGAACTTGATTGGGAAACTGGAAAATCATGGTTTACTGTCCTTCATTCATCCCAACTGAACAGACAAGGTCTAGAGGACTCTTCCATTTTCATTCTTCAACAAGGGCTTGATTTGGCAAAACAGATCAATGATGAAGTCTCTATCTTAGTTATGAGTGCAAATCTTGGAGCTAGTTATGCATTTAAAAAATGGTATCAAATGGCTTTGCAATATTATCTTGAGGCTTTGACTATTGCTGAAAAATTAAATTCACAGCGATATCTTGGCCAAATTTATAATTCGATGGGTACTATATATCTTGATAACAGAGCCTTTGAAACAGCCATTGAATATTTTGAAAAAGCACATACCCTGTTTCCTGGAAACTTATATAATTTAGGAAATTTAGGTCTTGTATATTCAAAACTGAAACAATATGAAAAAGCAAAGCAATATTTTGAAGAAGCATTTCATATTTGTGAATTACAAAATAACCTTTGGATCGCACAAGGTATCTACTATTCTTTAGGAGATATTGCTTTAAGAGAATATAATTTTGAAAAGGCTGAATTTTATGCACGTAAAAAGCTGGAAACGGATAAAAAATTAGGTAATCCCGATATGACTTCCGGATATATTCTGTTAAGTAAATTAGAACAATTGAAAGGCAATTACAACAAGTCGGAAGAATACATAATGAAAGCGTTACCAATAGCTAAAGAAACCAACAATCCTGATGAGTTGAAAGCGTGCTACATGATTCTTTCTGAATTATCTGTAGTACAGCACAAAAGTCGAGAAAATATACAGTATTGGGATGAAATGGATGCCATTGATATTACTGTGGCGAAAGAAGATAACGTTCGTATTACCGCAGAGATGAATGTCAAATATGAAACCGAGAAAAAAGAACTTGAAATAGCGCGTCAGCAAACTATTATTGAAAAACAGAATTTGCAACGCTGGTTGTTAGTGGGGGGAATCGCTGCTTGTGTGCTGGTGCTTGCGCTGCTATGGTACATGCTGCGGCTGCGCAACCGCCGCAACAGCGCCCTGCAGGAAAAAACCGAAATTCTCGCCGAGATGAATGCCACCAAAAACAAGTTCTTCAGCGTGATCTCGCACGATTTGAAAAACCCCGCCATCTCACTCCGCGATGCGCTGCAAATTCTCCTTACTAATGCAAATTCCTGGGATGTGGATGCCCTAAACAAGTACTATAACGAATTGTTAAAATCTGCCGAAAATCATGTAGAACTCATCTATAGCCTGCTGAGTTGGGCGCAAATTCAAACCGGACGAATCTCTTTTTCCCCTGTCGCATTTTCCCTCCCCAAACTCCTCCCCGAACTCTCCATGATTAAAAAAATGGCTGAAAATAAAGGGATAACCCTCAACATCACCATCCCTGAAGAAGCCGTGGTTTCCTGCGACGTCAATATGCTGCTCACTGTGGTTCGCAACCTCCTCACCAATGCGGTGAAATTTACCCCAAAGGGCGGAACCGTAACATTGGATGTTGCGCGCAACACCCAAACCCATACCATTTCCATCTCCGACACCGGAATCGGCATGACACAACAACAAATCACAGAACTCTTTCACTTAGACACCCTACATTCTCACAAAGGAACCGGCGGCGAAGAGGGCAGCGGCTTAGGACTTATCATCTGTAAAGAATTTCTTGAAAAACACAACAGCGCTCTGCACATAGAAAGCGAAGAAGGAAAGGGAAGCAGGGTTTGGTTTGAACTATAATTAGTGATTAGTGGTTAATGGTTAATTCTCTTAATTCTTAATTCTTAATTCTTAATTCTTAATTCGTAATTCGTAATTCGTAATTCCTAATTCTTAATTCTTAATTCTCAATTCTCAATTCTCAATTCTCAATTTTCCCCCCCTCCCCCCTTGACAACCGCCCTTTCTTTATATATATTTGCCGCGAATTTGATGCAGGGAAATTTCTCCTCAATAAATATTCCAAGGTAAGT
>JGI24696J40584_12961402_pt1 | contig 15172 bp, 11 predicted proteins | sample TergutCo191P4_FD_40584 | JGI IMG/M metagenome (IMG submission 40584)
TATCCAAATAAGCCAATAGCACGCCTGCCGCAACGGAAACATTCAGGCTTTCCGTAAGCCCGTATTGAGGCAGGATAAAATGCTCGTCTGCCTGCTCCAAGGTGTCCGGGTGGTTGCCTCTTAGCTCTGCGCCCAGGTAAAAAGCGGTTGGTTTGGAAAGGTCAAGCTCCGGTAGCGGCTTGCTTGCGTGGGTGCTTGCGACTGCTATTTTATAGCCTTGTTTTTTAAGCTCGCTCATGGCAGCGTCTCTTTTGCCGTAAACAAAAGCGTTCATCCATTTCAAAGAGCCTTTGAGAATGGCTTTGTTCACTTTGTAAGCGTTGTCTTCTTCAATTATGTGCACGTTTTGCAACCCGAAAACCTCGGATGTCCGGATAACAGCGGATATGTTGTGCGGGTCAAAAAAATCTTCCAGAACAAGGCAAAAATGCTTGGAGCGCAAGGATGCCGCTTTTTCAAAGAGCATTTGCCTGCGCTCGGTTAAATCAGAGAATTTTTGCGGCATAAGGGGAATATACAAAGGGAATATTTACTATATTACCAATCCCAATGTTTGTTAGAACGCTTGTATTTTTGTTTCTTTTGTGCGCATGCGCTTTTGCGCAGTTCGTTGATATGCCGCTAAACGCCTCGTCAGATAACCGAGTTGGCACCATAAGCATAGAAGGTGCCATATATACAAGCCCCTCTACCGTAAAACCTCGCATATATTTGAAGGAAAACACAAGTTATTCCCCGTCTCTCTTGGCAGAACAGGTAAAAAAATCCATAGAGTCTCTTTACGAAACCGGAATGTTCGATGATGTCCAAGTATCTGCCAGATACGGCGAAAACGGCGAAGTTGACTTGATTTTTGCGGTGGTTGAGCAGCCTGCGCTAGACACCCTGCTCATAGAAGGCAATGACGATGTGACAGAGGATGAGCTCAGGCTGAAAACACGAATAAGCTCCGGCTCGGTTTACAGCAAAAGCGAACTGGAACGAGACAGGCAGGCTATTTTGAGCCACTACCGCTCGCAGGGGTACTTGCTCGCAGAGGCTTGGACAGAGGAAATTCCCGTGGAAGACCATAAAAACAAGGTTATAATATATATCAGCGAAGGCAACAAGGTGAAGGTCGATTCAATCACTATTTCCGGCAACAATAACGTGTCCAGAGACTCAATTCTAAACAGAATGCAGACAAAAATCGAGTCTTGGATTGGCGGCGGAGATTTTAAGCTGGACGTTTTCAATTCAGACAGGGATTCGGTTTTGAATGTTGCCAGAAGCTACGGATTTTTAGACGCAGAGCTTTTGGAATACAAAGCCACCTATTTGCCGGATTCCAGTTGCCGCTTTTACTTGGGTCGCATGGCGAGCAAAAATTCCAGCACGCAAGTGCTTTACTCTCAATTGAATAAAAATTTATTGGACAAAGAAAGCACGCTGCACAATCTTGCAGGCAAGGCTATGTCCATGTCTTCGCACTATTACAAAGAATACAGGGCTAAAATGGGAGAGCATCAGGCGTTCCCGCTGCCAAACGTGCAAAATGAAAAACAGGCAGCCAATATTTTGAACAACATAATAACCTATGGCGCAATGAGAAAAGAATGGATAGAGAGCTTAAAGGGCAAGGTTTGGAAAAACCCTCGCATAGACAGCTTGCTTAATGTAAAAAAGCGCACAGCCTATGAAGACAAGCTTTTAGTTCGCTATTCGCTGGAAGAAACTATTCCTGCGCTTATGCAATATGACAGCGTTAATACTGCTAGCTATGTGCATATAAACATGGAGCTGAAAGAGGGAAGAAAATATTACGCCGGCAAGGTGCATTTCACGGGCAACGAGGTTTTGCCAACTGCGTTTTTGCAGGCACAGGTTCGCTTGAAAAGCGGAAAGGTTTTCAACTACTATCAATATGATTCAACAAAAAAGGAAATTCTCAATTCTTATAGGGAAGACGGCTATTTGTTTGTGCAAATGGAAGAAACGAGATTTTTTGAAAATGATTCGGTGGTCAATTTAACCTTTACCATGCGTGAAGGCTTGCCTGCGCAAATACACAAGGTTCACATAAGAGGCAACACAAAGACCAAAGACAAGGTTATTCGCAGGGAAATAAAGCTGTATCCCGGCGATACTTACAGGCAATCCCTTTTGGAGCGCAGTTTCAGGGACATAATGCAACTGAATTATTTTGACAACGTTGTGCCGGACATTCAGCCTGTGGGCGACCAGGATGTGGATTTGATGTTTATGGTTTCTGAGCGCGAGGCCGGAACAGGGCAATTCGGAGCGGGAGCCGCATATAGCCAGGCAGATGGCTTGATATTCACGCTCAGCCTTTCCATTCCCAACTGCTGCATGGGAGACGGCCAAGCGGCAAACATGAACGCTGAATACGGAGTTGATAAGAAAAGCATATCGCTGGGCTTTGCGGAGCCGTGGCTTTGGGACACTCCTACGAAAATTGGGGCTTCTGTGAACTATTCCTGGTGGAATGGTTCTTCTTATGGCTATTCGCATGATATTCTCCGTTATGGCGGCAACGTTTATATAGGGCGCAGGCTAACATGGCCGGATGATTATTTTTACGCTCAGTTTGGAATTGGCTGGCAGAGAAACGAGCAAGGCCCAAATATTGACGGCAGCCTAGTTCGCTTTACCGGAAATGAAGCCACGCTTGATTTTACCATAATCAGAGATGATAAAAACCTGCCGATTTTCCCGACTGAAGGCTCTCGCTACGTAGCTTCCGCTTCTTGGGCCATTCCCAGCTTCCTGTTTGGGGATTTCAGTTTTGTTCAAACAGACCTCAGCATAAAATGGTGGTTCCCGCTTTATGCCAACAAATTGACTCTTGGCATAACAAATGAGTTTGGCGTTATTACCGGCAGCATTCTGCAATACCGCGCTCTTTACCAAATGGGCGGAGCGCTTGGCTACAGGGGCTTAATGCGAGGCTATAGCGCAGGCAGCCTTGGCTCATACAGGCTTGGCCGCAGCTACCAGTATTTTGGAGCGGAATTGACATGGCCCATTTCCCAGAATTTCTTTTATCTGTTGCCGCTCTTTTTCGATGCCGGAAACGTGTTTGGCCCTGTTTATTCGACCGGCACGTTTGTTGACAAAAAAGAAGTTGGTTCTCCTTTGCGCGATTTTGATATTTCTTCGCTTAAACGCGATTTTGGATTTGGCTTCCGCATTATTGTTCCTATGCTCGGCATTATAGGCTTTGATTTCGCATGGCCTCTTGACCCTGGTGAAATTGGCGGCTATGAAGCTTCCGGCGTTGGCTCGATGGAATTTAACTTCATAATATCGCAGGGATTTTAAGCAAATGAAAATTGCTGTAATCGGCGGTGCCGGCTATATAGGTTCTCATGTTGCGAGAGAGCTTTTGGATTTTGGCCACGAGGTTTTTGTTTACGACAATTTGAGCAGTGGGCTAAGGCAGAATCTGTTCAAAGAGGCGGTCTTTGTTCATGGCGATATTTTGGATGTTCAGAGGCTAAACAACTTTTTTGAAAGCGTGAGGCCGGAGGGCATTGTGCACTTGGCGGCGCTTAAGGCTGCAGGCGAGTCCATGCTTGAGCCTGAGAAGTACAGCGTTCATAACATAACGGGTTCGCTTAACATTTTAAACGCAGCTTCAAAGCACGGCGTTAAATACATTGTGTTTTCTAGTTCTGCGGCGGTGTATGGCAGCCCCAAGTATTTGCCAATGGACGAGAAGCACCCGACCGAGCCGGAGAATTATTACGGTTACACAAAGCTTGCCATTGAGCAGTATTTGGAGTGGTATGGCAGGCTGAGAGGCATAAAATACGCTGCTCTTCGCTATTTTAACGCTGCCGGTTACGATGTAAAGGGCAGAATTAGCGGGTTGGAGCAAAATCCTGCGAATTTGATTCCCATTGTTATGGAAGCGGCAGTTGGCGCACGGGCTTCTGTCAGCGTTTTTGGAAACGATTACGAGACCAAAGACGGCACTGGAGTAAGGGATTACATTCATGTGAGCGATTTGGCAAGGGCGCACAGGATGGCTTTTGACAAGTTGCAAAGCGGCAGCAGTTTTATTGTGAATTTGGGGGTGAACAGCGGCAGCAGCGTTTTGGAGGTAATCAAGGCGACTGAGCGAATTTCCGGCAAAAAGGTGAATTACCGCATAACGGAGCGCAGGGCTGGCGACCCGGCAGTTGTGCTGGCAAATCCGGCTTTAGCCAAGGATTTTTTGGGTTGGCAGGCCGAGTGTTCGAATTTGGACACATTATTGGAAACAACGTGGCGTGCATATATAACGCCAAAAGCGTATTGTACTTGACAAATGCGTAATTTTTTTCTATATTTATAGACCTTGGCTCTGTAGCTCAGTTGGTAGAGCGTCGGACTGAAAATCCGTGCGTCAGCGGTTCAAGCCCGCTTGGAGCCATTACCTAATTCGCGGTCGTGGCGGAATTGGTAGACGCATCAGCTTGAGGTGCTGACTCCTGAGAGGGAATGAAGGTTCAAGTCCTTTCGACCGCATAAAATGAGTGAAGCAAAGCCTATTAAAGTTCGCTTTGCGCCAAGCCCAACGGGTTATTTGCACGTTGGAGGGGCGCGTACAGCTATTTACAATTATCTTTTTGCCAAAGCCACGGGAGGAACCTTCTACCTCAGGATAGAAGACACCGACCGCAAAAGGTACAACGAGCAAGCGCTGAACGATTTGCTCAGAGACCTTAAGTGGCTGGGTCTGGACTGGGACGAAGGCCCTTTTTTCCAAAGTTCTCGCCTGGAAATTTACGGAAAAGCGGCAGAGCAACTTGTGGAGAGCGGCCACGCCTACTACTGTTTTTGCACGGAAGAACGCCTCCAAACCCTGGAGCACGGCTATGACCGCCATTGCAGAGATTTAAACCGCCGCCCCGCCGCAGACGAAAAGTTTGTAATCAGATTTAAATCGCCTGTAGACGGCGCAACAAAATTCAACGATTTGATAAGAGGGGAAATAGAAACTCCAAACAAAGATTTAGACGACCTTGTTCTTTTGAAAAGGGACAAATTCCCAACCTACCACCTTGCCAGCGTTGTTGACGACCACTATATGCAAACGAGCCACGTGCTGAGGGGCGATGAATGGATAAGCAGCACCCCCAAGCATATATTGCTGTACAACGCTTTTGGCTGGGAAGCGCCGTTTTTTTGCCATTTGCCTGTGATTTTGGCACCGGGCGGCGGAAAGCTTTCCAAACGCAAAGGGGCAGCCTCCGTAGGAGACTTCCGAGACTTGGGTTATTTGCCGCACGCTCTTGTGAACTTTCTCTCTCTTTTGGGCTGGAGCCCCGGAGACGACAGAGAAGTGATGAGCCTGGAAGAAATGATAAAAGCATTTTCCCTTGAGAGAATTCATCCGAAGGCTGTGGCTTTTGACGAAAAAAAACTGGAATGGATGAACGGGATGCACATACGCCTATTGCCGGATTCATTTTTGATAGACGAATTAAAGAAAATTTATTCTGATGAAAATAAATGCGCAAAGGTTGCAGAACTATTAAAACCACGTTTAAAATTTATGACCGAACTTTCGGCTATGTCAAAATATTTTTTTGAACGTCCGGAAAAATGCGAAGACGAAAAGGCTTACGCAAAATACTGGACAGAGCAAAGCCCAAAGCATATAAAGATGGTTGCAGATGAGCTGGAAAAAATTGAGGAGTTCAGCACTGCGAACATTGAAGCCGCTTTTATGAAGGTTTGCGAAGAGAACGAAATTAAACTTGGCGCGCTTGCGCAACCGGCAAGGCTTGCTATTTGCGGCGTTGGCGCTGGGCCGGGCTTGTGGGAAATTTTGGAATGCCTTGGCAAGGATGAATGTATTTTAAGGTTGCGCCGTGTCAACTGATGCCTCGCTTTTTCCATTGCACTTTTTTGACTGCGAAATATTTTGCGAGAAGTGCAAGCATATAAGAAAATTCAAAATATTTTCCCAAGAAAAATACGATAAAAATTACGGCAAAAGCGAAATTCCGCCAAACAAGCCTTTGTTCTGCAAATGCGCTGTATGCGACAGCCAAGTGATTTACGCCACGAATGAATTTGCGGAGCTGCAAGACGAGCCTGCGCCTGAGCTTTGCAAAATATGGGGAATGGGAAATTTGGAGGCCGGCGATTTGGTTTTCCACCCAAAGGAAATGCTGTGCGTTGTTGAGAGCATTAATAAAATTGCCGGTTCGTTGCCGCAAATAACGCTCAGGAACCAAAACAAGGAAACAATTGAAACACTGTTTGAAGAATTTACTGAGGGCGAGCAGAATTCATTTTACAGGTTATTTCCGCAAAGCGCCGAAAATTCCCGCATAGGAGACCGTATTTACCATACTGAAACGGAGCGAGTGGGCACTGTTATAGGATTGGAATTCAACGGCGGCCAAGCTATTGTCATTCAATTTGAAACAGGTTCTATAGAGAAATGCCATTGCGAGAAAAACGCTTATTATTTAACGGATGATATTTTGGAGCTAAACGCGAGGTGGCGGTGCAGGGATTTGCCATATTCGCAGAATTTGAAAATTAATTCTCATTCGAAAATTTTATCTGTTAATTGTTTGCTTCCGAATTTCAGCGCCATTTGCGAGCTTGAAAAGGTAATATCTTCCATTCCACAGGCTCGTTGCTTTATTATGCACGTGTTTTTGAAAAAATTCGATATCAATCCAAACCTCATATATAGCGAGCTGCTTAGAAAATGCATATACTTGTGCTGCTGCAATGTTGAAATAAAAAACCAAGAAGCTTACATAACAGGTTTTTACAATGCTAGAAACGTTTCAAAAAGCATTCACAATGCGCTGCAAAAAATTCCAATAAAAAAAATACATTTGGACATTAGAATGCGAGCGGATATAAAAACTATAAAAACCATAAATGAAAATGACAGGTTTATTAAAATAAGCAAAATGGGAAAAGAAGTTCACATAGACGGCTGGGTTAAAAGCGAAAAGGAAAAGAAAAAGGCAAAGCTAAGAGCATTTCTCCACAGCTTCAAATTTAAAATAGAAAATCATCTTAGGGTAATAAATTGAAATACATTTTACTTCTCGCTTCTCTTTCTTTTGCCGGTGCGTTGGACTATGCTTACAATGCGGAGTATGGCTCTGCGTTTAGCGAAATTGATGAAAAAGATTCAAGCGCTTGCGTGCTGAGGGGAATTGCTTTGGTCACTCGCTTTGACGATACCGGAGATACTCTGGATTTGGATTCTGCGCTTTCTGTTTTGAAAAATTGCAAAACAACTACTTTTTGGGAACCTATGCGCCGTTATAAAATTGGGCTTGTACATTCCATTTTGGGAAATACTTTCAGGAGCGTTATGGAAGCGAGAAGCGCGGCGGTGATTTTTGAGAAGCGCACGGACATAGATTCAAAGGCGTTTTACGCCATATACGCTTATTACTCGCCGTTTTCCAAATTTAAGCAGGAAGATTTGAAAAAAGGGTTTGAACATAGCGAAATGTTTTCCTTTGTTTTTGGAAACTCCCTGGTGTGGATTCTTTACGAGGAAAAAAAATACGCAGAAGCATTGGATGTTGCAAATGCTTTGTTAAAGCGTTATCCGAACCACCCCACTCTTTTGCAGACCAAAGCAGAAATGCTTTTTTACAACGGCAAAGCGAAAGAGGCCATAGCGATGTTCAAGGAGAGCGAGCGTTATTACGCAAAAAGGGCACCGAACAGCATTCGTTACTGGTGCGCAGTAGCGCACTTGGCAAAGATGACCGGCGACGCTGTGTGGAAAGAAAAGCTAAAGAGCGCTGAATACAAAGCCATAAAGCGGTGGATGCCGGATATTAGGTAATTTTACTTGATTTTTCTCAGCATTGTGCTTGCTTTGTGGATTTATTGGGTGGCGAGAGTACATTATTCAGGATTTGCATCGCTTGGTTGGAGGTGGCAGAAAGTTTTCGCCTGTGACAACAATAAGGAGTTACGATTTAATGTTCTTAAAAATGGGAGGCGCGACGCCTAAAAATGTAAATTTAAGGTCATTGGTTCTTGCTCGCATCTGCCATCCCCGCAGCAAGCTTGCAACGGTTGAGTATCTGAAATCGCATTTCCAGATTGTTCTTGGCCTTCTTGTGAGCACCATACTTGGGGCAAGAATAAAGAGCGAAAGCGAAGCCGTCAGGCAATGGATATTTTCGCTGGGAAAAAAGAATAAACCATAACGACAATAAAAGTCAAGTTGCCGGCTAGCGGAGAGACTTTAACGAAAACAATGCTGCTAACAGAAAGGCATAATTACATTGCTAAGCTATTTGATGAAAATTTCTGGAGGCCGTTTGGGGAGGCGCATTGATAAAGTCAGGAAAAATGGAAAATTCAACTATTGGATTTATTATCCTCAGCAGGTTTCCAATATCCAAATGCGATGCTCAATTGGCGGATGCGTTTCGAACATTCCCTGAATGCGGGCGATCATAGGAGTTTGCGGAGGGTAATGCTGCCTTATAAAATCGGTGTCCAAAGAATTGTGCTCTATCAGCAACTGGGAAATCAGTTTTCCACGTTCTTCGAACAAAACGGAATTCCCCGAAATTTTGCGCAAGGCGCTTGCCAATGCCTTCGGTTCTTTGGTGAGCTTTGCAGCGCCAATGTCTGCCGTGTATTCCCTGTTTTGGCTAATAGCGAAGTTCACCAGCTTGGACAAGCAAAAACCTACCAGAAAAAAAGGAATGAATAATATAAGCCATATAAACGAGCGCAAAGAAAATCTCAGCAATAATTGAAAAACAGTTAAGCTTCCCGCGCCAAACAATAGCTTTAAAGGAAAGGAAAAAATCCCGATAAATACAATGGCTATCACGGACAGGCGAGTGTCGTTTTCTCGAATATGAACCAGCTCATGCGCAATGACTCCTTCAAGTTCCTTGTCTTCCAAGTTGTTTATTATGCCGCGCGTTAAAACTATTGCATAGGAACTTTCATTTATTCCGCTTGCAAAAGCGTTCAGCGCAGCATCTTCAATAATGTAGATTTTTGGCATTTTCATTCCGCACGAAATGCAAAGATTTTCTGCCAGGTTATATACTTTTTTATTTTCCCTGCGAAGCAAAGGCGTGGCTCCGGAAGACCAGTTTATAATGCGGTTATTCATGAAGTAAGCGACTATATACCAAGCAATGACTCCAAAAATTACCCAGTGGAAAAAAGAAAGGAACAACTGGCCTGCATACAAGAATCTTTTGCCGCTAAAATCAATCAATCCCCAAATAAAGCATCCTGCGTATAGTGTGGCCAGCAATATTAAAGGGAAAATGGCCAGAAGAATTATAGCGTTTCTGTTGTTGTTCCTTCGCCGGGTTTCAATGCCTATATATCCCATAAGGCTCAAAATTGAATTTTCGGGGCTTCGCTGACAGCGGCTCTGCTTGCGAGCAAGTCAAAGGATTTTTCTTTGTGGAAACTGAATTTTGCCGCAAGAATGTTCGCCGGGAATTTTTGGATATAGGTGTTGTATTCATTTGTAGCGGAGTTGAAGAAGCGGCGGCTGGCGGCTATTTTATTTTCAATATCGGATATTTCCTCTTGCAGTTGCATAAAATTTTGATTCGCTTTTAAATCTGGATAATTTTCAACAGTCAGCTTCAATCCTTGCAATGCGGAGCTCAGGTTGTTTTCCGCCGCGATTTTCTCTTCGATGGAGCCTGCTTTCAGTGCGCTGCTTCTAGCTTCGGTTATGGTTTGCAATGTGTTGCTTTCGTGTTTTGCGTAGCCGCGCACCACTTCCACCAGTTGAGGAACCAAATCATGGCGTTGGTGAAGCTGCACGTCAATATCGGCAAAGGCGTTTTCCCTGTTATTGCGAAAATTAACCATTGAATTGTAAATTACAATAACCATCAACGCAAGAATAACAGCAAGCGTTGCAATTACAATAAGCAGTGCCATCATATTAAACTCCTTTTATTTCCTGCGTAAATATAGAAATTTGCTGTGCGTCCGGGTGTTCTTTTGCTACTTCTGCAGCAAATGCCCGGAGCAATATTTTTTTTGCCTCTTCCAGGCCCACGCCTCTGGATTGCAAAAAAAACAGCGAATTTTCATCCAAGCCGCCGCAAGTGCTGCCGTGCGAGCATTCAACTTCATCGCAATATATTTTGAGTTCGGGTTTTGAGAGTGCTTTTGCGTTTGGCGAGAGCAGTATGCTGTTGACAAGCTGCCTTGAGCTTATGCCTGCGCAGTGTTTGCCGGCTTCTATTATTCCGTTGAAAACGGCTTTTGAGCTATCGTTTAGAATATGTCTCGCAAACAGGAAGCTTTTTGTGTTTCGTGCTTTGTGCATAACGTGTATTTTTTGCTGTGTTCCTGAAACGGAGAGGCTTCTGTATTCAAAAGCTGCACCTTCGCCGCAAAGCTCTACGCATATGTCGCTTTGCGAATTAAAAGAAAGAATGCGCAGATGTTCGTTTTCTGCCAGCGCAAACTTCCGCGAAATATTTTCCGAAACGAATAAAAGGTTGTTAGACATTGTTTTGTTTCAATTTCTCCTTCAATTCAGCTATCTCAGCATCTTTTACACTTAACTCAGCGTCTTTTGCTGCTATCTCGGTTTCTTTTTCAATCAACTTTTGAGTTTTCTCGTCTATCTTTGCATACAAAGGGCCAAAGGTGGCGTCCAAGTATTCACGGTAGTACTGCTCATCGTCTAGTTCCTTGCGGCCATCAGGGTCAACGCTCAGGTAATGGAGTATGTCAACTATCTCCTTGATTTCCTCATCGCTAATGGGATGGTCGTAGCGCTTGCTGGCCTGGGTCTTGTCCATGAAGTTCTTCTGCTCAAAAACGGAAAGTAGCCGGTCAAAGGGCGTTCTCAACCTGCCGGTTATACGGGAAGTCTGTACTATGTAGCAGCCGTGGGTGAGGCTTTCAACAAAATTGGCGGAGGCTTCCATAGTTCTTTCTTCTATAAGGTCGTAGTATCCCCGGCCTATGCGAAGGCAGGCAGTTGTTTCCAAGCAGGTGCTTGAACACGGTATCGTAAATCGGATTCGCAATGAGCATATAGTCCTCGTTTGTTAAAGTAGAAAATGTTTGAACCATGATTATCTTTTCCTGTGCACTTTATGCAAGCGTAGTTTGGGTTGCTTTTTGGCTTTTGAGGATTGTGGCGAGCATATAAAGTCCTTTTTCGGTGAAGGCATTTGGCAATTTATTTTTGCCACCCCAACTTGAAGTCAAAATTTCAGGGTTAGTATATACCCCTCAGGGAACTTATCAGGGTTATTTCTAACTGCCTGATCCATGACAAGATTTTTAGCGAGTGCAAGCGATGGCTAAATTTTTCTACATTCCAACAAATGCCTTTTCTTTTAATCCTGTTTTTTTGTACGTTTGCGTATTCGCAGGATTTTTTTCAATTTGAGTTGGAAGAAAGGGAACAGGCGCAAGATACAGCGCAAGCCACAAGCGGCGGCTGGATGATAGAAGACGGCGGAAGCGATACCTTGGAATACCACGCCGTTGATTTGGAATACAATGTTTTGTCCAAAACATTCAACCTTAACAGCAAAGCACAACTTAAATACCGCACGGCAACGCTTAGCGGAGACACCGTTATATACAGCCAAAAGAGCAAAACAATAGAAGTTATAGGAAATCCAATTTTCAGGGAAACTTCGCAGCCAACGCTTGCGTCTTATAAAATGAAATACAATATGTCAACAAAAACCGGAGAAATAGTTTACGGCACCAGCTATATGGACAACCAGCAATTCAACGGAACGATTATAAGAGCTGTGACAGTCCAAAGCGCAGATACCTTGAAAGAACAGAGATTTTTAATAGAAAGAGGAGATTTTTCCACCTGCTCAAACCCGGAACACCAACACTACTCATTTTACGGCAGGCGAATGGTGCTAAAGCCAAAAGAGAGCGTAACAGCACGGCCAGTGGTTTTAAATATGGGAGAGGTTCCGGTCGCTATTTTGCCGCTTATGGTTTCCCCAATGAAAAGCGGGCGGCGGTCAGGGCTTTTAACCCCAAGGTTCGGCGGAGACCAGGCTCAGGGCTTTTTTATGAACAACCTGGGTTTTTATTACGCTCCCAACGACTACTGGGATTTGCAACTTTACGCAAATGTTTTGGAAGGCAGCGCTGCGGATTTTACAAAAAGCAGCTTGAACGAAGAATTTCGCTATAATAAAAGATATGTATTGGAGGGTTTTGTAAATGCCACAGGGTACTGGAACGACGGAACTCTTTGGGAAGATTATGACATACGCTTCAAACATTCGCAAAACATAACGCCGGATAGAAGCAAAACATTGAATGGAGAAGGCTCATTTGTTTCAAGGCGGGACTTGAGGCAAGACAACGGCATAGATGAAAAAACGGTTTTAGACCAGCAGGCAAACGCAGAAATGACTTATTATCAAAAAATAGGAGACAATAAAAACATCACCATAAAAACAAGGCAGGAATATAATTTGCGCTCCGGGCTTTTGCGGCGGCAGGTTCCCGATGTTCAATTCAGAACATCCGGTTCGTTGTTTGAATCGGATATGTCTGGCGAAAGAATAGAGCAGCCTTGGTGGGAAAAAATAAATTATTCCTACTACAATCATTTTAATCATTTTGTGCAAAGAGCGCCGGACACAACATACATATACGGAGCAGACACGACTTTTTACACGATGGACACAACGGCTTATCATACCGGTCTTTCGCATAATTTGTCTTTTAATTACACAGGAACTCTTTTTAATGTTTTGAACATAACGCCATCGGCTAATATAACCAGCGACTGGACTGCCAAGGAATATGTTGACACCGCTTATGATAGAAGCCGATATGCTTTTGACTTATTTGACGGCGAATTCGGCAAGCATTTTTTAGGATATAATTTATCGCTCAGCGCTGCGACAAAGCTATACGGAATATGGCTTCCGGAGTGGGGCAGGTTTACCGGAGTTCGCCACACTCTTTCCCCGACTGTGGGATACACATATGCGCCGGAGATAGATACAAACTATACATTTTCTCCGCATCCGCTTCTTAACCAAAAAAGGTATCAGATAGAGCAAAAAAGCGTGAATTTCCGTTTGGGCAATGACTTTGACATAAAATATCTGCTTGCAAGCATGGATGAGGCTGGGGAAGACGCTGATCCGGATGACTACAGTAAAAATCTCCGTGTTTTGAATACTTCGCATAGCACGTCGTATAATTTTGCGGCGGATTCTTTTCATTGGGCACCGATAACTTCTACTTTCGGTTTTCAATTTTTGGAGAGCTACATTTTTACAATAAATACCACGCATAATTTTTACCACCATTTTGAGCCGGATCCTAAAAAAGTTCGTGTTCCTCAGCTCACAAACTGGAATTACGGTTTTAACCGCAGGTTTTCATGGTATGGCGATTTTAACGCAGGGCTTCCTTCAAAAAACGGCAAGTATGAAAGCAAGAACTGGAATGCTGCCATTGATTACTCTTTTTCTTTTTCAAGCACTAGGGTAGGCAAAAACACATTTAAGGATGATTACAGGCATTTGGCCATGTTTTCTGCTTCTATTTTCCCCAGCAGAAAATGGAGTTTGCAATACTCTTCGCAATATTCATTTGAAGAGGATCAGTTCACTTCTCATTCTTTGCAATTTTTCCGGGAGCTTCATTGCTGGAAAATGGATTTCACATGGCGGCCAACCGGTGCGGCCCCCGGCTGGAGCTTCAGCATTTTCGTGCTAGACCTGCCGGACGTAAGGCTGAGCGCATCAAATACGGCGGATACTTATTAGGAAGTTTCTTTTTCATGGCTTTCACCTCACCGCTATCCGCAAAATTTGGTTTCCTGCTTTTGCAATGTAGATTCCTTTTGTCTGAACCAGAATTCTCAGAATTTTAGAATTTTTCAGAATTTGCGACGTATTACACAGTTTCGCTACTTCTCATTATTTTTTCATTTTAATATTTATCGAATTTTATTTCTTTCAATAACTTAAATTGATTATTTATAGGCAGAAGGATGGCAAAAAAAACACCGCACAGTGCTTCTGCCGCTGCCCTTGCATGTTACGCAAGTCTTTAGACGATAGGATTCAATAAGTTCCTAATATTTTTTTCCGGTGCCTCCACATTGAAAGCATCTTGTAAACCCTGATCCTCCGCAGTCCAAGCATGTTACTTGTCCAGCGTACCCGCCATCTCTGAATCCAGAGCCATGGCAAAAAGGGCACCGCATTGCGCTTCTTCCGCTTCCGTTGCATGTTGTGCAAGTTGTTAATGCCATAACATAGTCCTCCTTCTGTTAATGTTGACTAAAATTTGAATAGCACCAAATGATATTTTTCCACCAATCACCATAAATTACTTCACCATTATTTTCATCGTTTGTTTGCCTATTTTTGCGATGTAGATTCCCGGCGTGGTTGGTTTGGTTGTGCCTAGCGACGTGCCTTTGAGGGTGTAGTAGTGCGGGGTTACTGGGGTATAGGGTATAGGGTTTGGGGTATGGGTGATTGGCGTTTCGTTGCAGGTTGGGACTGGTTCGCCGTCTAGTGATGTGCAGGCGTTGAGCGAGAAATTTGCGGTTATTTGGGTGCAGGTTGCGTCTATTACGCAGAACAGTTCTTCGAATACTTCGCCTCCTATGGCTCCGCAGGTGTTTCTGCCAATTTCGGCGTACTTGGAATTTCTTTTGCAGTATATTTGAGGAGCGTTGTCATCTTCTACAACGGTTGCGAGTATGACTATGGCTGTTGGGCGGACCAGAGGCTTGTAGTTGTCTGCGCTCACGTTGTCCGTGATTATGGTGGCGGTGGCTTTTTGCGTTGTCTCTACTCTTTTGGCTAGGATGGCCCTGCTTTGCTTGCCTTGCGAGTTGCCGTCTTCGTCGTCATCGTATTTGATTTTGACTTTTGCTTTGCCTTTGAGGACTGTTGCATTGTCTGTTTCATTTTTTATTGTGTCTGTGGCGAAGCCGTCGTAGTCTATGAGGTCTTCCAGAACTTCCAACAAGAGGGTTGAGTCTGCGAACACTTCATGGGATACCCACAATGTGTCTGCGCTTGGCGGGAAGTCTTCGGGGTAGATGGCGGCGAAATATGGGTTGAGGTCTTTTTTGAGGATTTCGTAGTTTTTTATGCGGTTTGCAAGAATGTAGTTGTCCGCTATGCTTTTGTCCATTATGTCCACACGCACTCCG
>JGI24696J40584_12961401_pt1 | contig 15130 bp, 23 predicted proteins | sample TergutCo191P4_FD_40584 | JGI IMG/M metagenome (IMG submission 40584)
GGGGGGTAGTATTGGTTTGGGGACGAAGAATTAAAAAGGAGATAAAATGAACGTGGAAGGAAAAATAGTTGAGTTTGCGAAGCAGTTTGGGCCGCTGTCGGTGTTTCTATATGGATCGCAGGCAACGGGAGAGACTACGTCGCATAGCGACTGGGAGGTGGGGTTGGTGTTTGAGGATGACAAATATGTTTCGCGAGGAGACATAAAATCGAAACAGGACTTTGATGGTGCGAATATTTATCCGTTTCGCCTGAGCGAGATGAAAAATTACACGCTCGACACGCCGTTTCCGAAAAAGTTTTTTGTTTACGAGCTGATGAAAACCGGCAAGACGATTTATGGCGAAGACATTATGTCGCAAATTGAAGTGCCGAAGATAACGAAGCTGGATCTAGCGGGGGCGATACGGTTTGAGATTGGCGAGGCGTTTTGTTCGTTTTTGACGATGCGGCGGGGTGATGAATTTTTGACGGGTGATGAGTTTTCGAAGTCGTGTTTGCACGGACTGAAGGTACTGGTAGCGGCGAGGGACGGGGTTTTGTTGACGACATACAGAGAAATTTATGATTATAGTAAGGATTTCGAGCTGGCGGAAGAATATCGAGAGATAGTGGAGGCGGCTTATGGTCTTCGGCAGGGCAAGGAAAAGATTGACGAAAGTTTGGTCTACAAAAACATGTCGTTTTTGGGCTTCGTGGAAAAAGAGATATTGGCGATGGAGAAAGAATAGTGAAATGAAAGTGTTTTTTGTGAGGCATGGGCAGACCGATTGGAATGTTGAGCGCAAAATACAAGGGCAAGTCGATATTGAGCTGAACGATGAAGGTCGAAAACAAGCTGCGCAGATGCGGGACGAACTGGCGGACATGCATTTTGACGCTATTTTTGTGTCTCCACTGGCTCGTGCTAGGGAAACTGCTGAGATTATTGCGGAGCCGCACGAGAGTACGCCGGTTGTTATTGCCGACGAGCTGGCCGAGCGGAATTTTGGTGAGTATGAAGGCAAGGATAATGATGGCGGTAAATATTATGGACTGTGGCAGTACGATAATCCTGTCACGCCGAACGGTGAAACGCCGAAAGATTTGGAGGCTAGGGTTTATTCGTTTTTGGACCGTTTGCATAAGCAGTATGAGAGAGAGAGAGAGAGAGAGACGTTTTGCTTGTGGCGCATGGCGGTAGCGGATTGATGATAGAATCATATTATAGGGGTGTGCCGCGGGAAGGAAATTTGTTGGAATATGTAGCCGACAATGGCAAGTTGAAAGTTTTTGAAAAACGGAAGGAGAGAAAATAAAATGGATACTTCGGATTTGGAGGTGGAGTCGGAACGGTTGCGATTGGCGGCAGTGAAGTTGGAGGATGCGAAGAAAGGATTTGAAGAGTTTAGCGAGAAAATTGCAATGTATATGAGGGACAAACCACTTGGTGACTTGGATGCGTTCAAAAAGTTGGTGGGTGAATGGATCGAGAAAAACAAAAATGGTGAAAGTTGGCATTTTGCGATTTTTGACAAGAAAAGTGGGGAGTTTGTTGGTATGGGCAATGTTCACAAAATCAATACGCCGACGCCTGGGCTAGGGATTTGGGTGGAGGAAAGTTCGTGGGGGGCATGGCTATGGACGCGAAGCTGTGGCAGCGGCGATTGGGTGGGCGAAGCAGAATTTGGATTTTGAATATTTGAAATGCCAAGTCGATGAAAAGAACATTTCTTCCAAGAAAATTGCCGAGAGCAATGGCAGGATTGCCGAAGATCGATATCAACGTGAAAATGCCCGCGGTGGGAAAATGAATTTGGTAGAATACAGAATTTATCCAACAGAAAAGGAGACGAAATGAAAACCAAGGTGCTGAGCATAGCCGTGGTGGAGCGGGATGGCAAGGTGCTAATGAGGAAAAAGCCGAATGGGTCGGTGCCATACGAGGAAACTTGGTATATGTTTGGCGGCGAGGTGGCGGACGGCAAGGATCCGGTGGAGGCGGCGATTGAAATAGTGAAGCGGCAGACTGGCGTGACGATAGCTCTGCGCGAAAGTTTGGGTTGGGACAGCGAAGTGAAGAAAGATTTGGACGGCGAGACGAAACAGTTTGTTTATTTGGACGGGTTGTATGACTTTGTGGAAGGCGAACTGCAAATTGGCGAGGGAGAAAACATAGAAAAGTTGGAGTGGGTGGCGATAGGCGAGCTAGACAAATATGACTTGGTGCCACCTAGCGTGGTTTTGTTTAAGAAGTTGGGGTGGGTGGCGGATTGATGATGTGGGGATGGGGGATGATATAATGGAGATATGAAGAAAAAAGTTTTTGGAGGAGGTGGCGAGAAGGGCGCGAGAGGAAGGATGAAGAGCGATAGTCCATTTGAGTTGAAATCGTCTGAAGTGAAATATGAGAATCCGTGGATATGCGTGCGAGAGGACAAAGTGGTGCGGCCAGATGGCAAGGACGGGGTGTTTGGGGTGGTGACGATGGTGGACGGGGTGACGGTGCTGCCGATAGATGAGGAGGGGAATGTGTATTTGGCGCGGGAATATAAATATGCGGTTGAGAGTGATACTATCGAAGCGATTAGCGGGGGGATCGATGAGGGCGAACAACCAGTTGACGCGGCGCGGCGCGAACTGAAGGAAGAAACTGGGTTTGGGGCGGGAGAGATGATTCCGTTGGGATTTGTTGATCCGTTTACGACGGTGGTGAAATCGCGGAATTGGTGTTTTTTGGCACGAGGGTTGAGGGGTGGAGAGACTAGGCTTGACGGTGGGGAGGTGGTGGAGATAGTTAAGATGCCATTTGCTCGGGCGGTGGAGATGGCGATGAGCGGGGAGGTATCGCACGGGGCATCGGTGGCGGTGATATTGAGGGCGGAAAGGTATTTGAGCGGGCGAAGTCAAAAAGAAACACGAACAGATTATTTAATATCATAGTTGATTTTTTATTTTTGCCTGACGCTGCTTTTTGCTAGTGGGGAGATTTGCGAGAAGATTAGATAGCTGACAAAAATCACTAGTGCGAAGAGTAGAGAAAAACTTAGCATAAACCAATTGGCTTGTTGGCTTACTTGTTCGATAATTAAATTTGGGCGAAATATGTCCCATGAATTTAATCGCAAAAAACGTCCAATCCAAATGCCGAAGCCGCAAAGGATTGATAATACGATCGGCACCAAGATTGGCCTGTGGAACTTTTTGGCAATGAGTTTTATCGACTCGAGCCCAAGTAGCCAACCGAAAATCGCGGCGGCGACAACCAGAAAAAGTTCGATCCAAGGTGTTAAACTCTCGGTGTAGATCACACTGTAATGATTGTGCAGTTGATAAAAATTAAAGCTGTTGACGTGGATCAAATCGGTGAAAATATAAAAGGTGTTGGGTAAAAAGAGAATACCGAGAATAATAAAAACCCAGAAAATCCACGTCCGCGAACTTTGAACAGCGGCGCGAACAAAAATGACCGTTACCCACGCTAAAAGCATATTCCAAGTCAGCCACAGGCAAATATTGCGATGGGCTATCAAAAACCAGAGCAGACAAAGAAGTAGCAAAATTATAAAACTGGTGTTGACCAGCCCAAGTTTTTGGAAAATTTTTTTGTGCATGTAGCTCGAGTATAATATAATTATCTCGAGATAACCAGTGCGGGCGCTTACATAGCTCCGTAATTTTTCTGTAAAATGTGTTAAAATAATACAATTAGTGACTGATTGATCGGAAAGGAAAGGGATGAAAATAATGTTGGTTTGTAGCGCGAAGTTTTCTGAGCGCGAAGATGAGTTTGCCGGGCAACTTCGCGAACTTGGGCATGAGGTTACATTTACGGCGGGTTATGATGATCCGCAACTGGACGGTGAAAGTTTTCCGGACTATGCCGCGCGAATGATGCGCAAATCGATTGCGCGGATGCCAAATACGGATGCGGTGCTGTGTTTGAATTTTGCGCAAAAAGGTCAGGATGGTCACATTGGCGGGGCAACTTTTTTGGAGCTGGGCTACGCGTTTGAACATGGCAAAAAGATTTTTGTACTGAATGATTTGCCGGCTGACCCGCCGGTTGGCATGACGCCGCTGGATGAACTAGAGATGTTTGAGCCGGTGGTTTTGAACGGCGATTTGGGGAAAATAAAGTGATGGAAAACAATACAGTTATCCGGCCACTCCCTGGCTACAAAGAAGTTAAACCTTTTGTGTATGCGGGGTTTTTTCCGGTGAGTAATGATCAATATAAAGATTTGAAGGAGGCGGTGGAGCGGCTGAGTTTAAGCGACAGTGCGCTGCAGTTTGAGCCGGAAAATTCGCCGGTACTAGGCTTTGGTCTGCGTATTGGGTTTTTGGGGCTACTGCATCTAGACATCATTCGCGAGCGGCTGGAGCGAGAGTTTGACTTGGACCTGGTGGTGACGAATCCTAGTACGGATTACCACGTGAAGATGGTGAATGGCGAGGAAGTGGACATAAAGTCGGCGAGTGACTTGCCGGACATAACGAAGGTAGCGGAAATTCGCGAACCGTGGGTGAAGGGCGAGATTATTGTGCCGAAAAGTTACGTGGGGGCGGTGCTGGATTTGGTGATCCAAAAGCGCGGGCGACAGAAAAATTTGTCGTACATGGAGACCCAAGCGTTGATAGACTTCGAGGCGCCGATGGCGAATCTACTAACGGATTTTTATGACAGACTGAAATCGTCGACTTCGGGATACGGGTCGTTTAACTACGAGTTGGCAGATTATCGGGCGGAAGATTTGGTGCGAGTGGATTTTTATGTGGCGGGCGAGCGGGTGGATGCGCTGAGTGTGATGGCGCATCGGTCGGAGGCGGAAGCGATAGGTCGGGAGGTGACGAAAAAGTTGAAGGAAGTGATTCCCCGCCAGAATTTCGAGGTGGCGCTGCAGGCGGCGATTGGGGCGAGGTTTATAGCGCGCGAAACGTTGGGGGCGTTTCGCAAAGACGTGACGGGGTATTTGTACGGCGGCGATGTGTCGCGCAAAAAAAAGTTGCTGGCAAAACAAAAGAAAGGCAAAGCACGGATGAAACGCTTCGGCAAAGTAGACATTCCGTCCGAAGCTTTTGCGGTGATGTTGAAGCGGGATTAGAGATTTCGCGTATTGACTTTGGAAACTTGCTATATGTACTTAGTATCTGAGTTTCTATCAATAATGTTATGCGTGTGTTTCATTTCGTCGGGCGTATTGATGTAGATTATTTTGTATTTTCCAGATGTAACGCCTTTAACGTAGTCGTGGTTTATTTCGAGAATATGCACCAGGCCCCAATATAGCCATTTATCATTGATGTTTTCTACTAAAAAATTTCTAACTGGCGGTCTATGATATATTCTTATATTTGGTTTATTGAAGAATTCAAAAACAACGTTTTTGAATTCTTCAGCCGTATACGGCTGAAATTTGTGCTTTTCGTATTCCAATTCTTTTGGGAATCCTTGTTCTTTCGTTATCTGCAATGTGTCGTTAATTTCAATAAATGAGCCCATGCTACACTCCTCCTTGGGCGAAGGCGGCAAACTTTTGGATGACTTCGGTGAAATTGTTCATTACTGTTTTATTGTAACATGGATTGCTTCGCTGCGCTCGCAGTGACGGGGGGACTGGACTGCTTCGGGCTAAAGCCCTCGCGGTGGCAAAAGAGAGGCAATGACATGGGAGATATTGAAGCACGACTAAAGATCTATAAAGTGTATTTTCTAATTAACTTTGTTGGTTGGATTACCATTTAGGAAGTTTTGAAGGTTGTCGACAAACATAGATTGTTTTTTGAGTGTCGCTTCATTGGTTATATATCCGATTGGAGGATACATAATACAGTTTTTGTATTGCGCTAATTGTTCTGCTTGCTCTTTGGTCAATTCGTCTGAATGATCTAATATGAACGTAATATCATTTTTTTGTAACCTTTTTTTGAGCGCACCAATGTCTACTAACTCCATAGGAGAAGTGTTTATAATTATCGCGCCTGACCTGATTGCATTTATCAATTCTTCATTGATAAACTTTTCTGTATCAGCCGTGAAAGGTAAATGCAAAGAAATGAAATCACATTCCTGGATGAGAGTTTTTAAATCTTTTTGGTATACGACCTTGTCGTTTTCTACGTTAGGCTTTTTTGTTCTTGACCAATATACTACGTTGGCGTTGAATCCGTTTGAGGCTATTTGGGAGACTCTTGAACCTATATTGCCCATTCCGATAATACCAAACTTTTTATTGGATATCTCTGTTCCACTAAAGCCAGTTTCGGAATAATTACCCTGACTGGCTTCGATTTTGGCTCGAGAAATATCTCTGACATGTTCTAATATTAGTGCAAAAACTAGTTCGGATACTCCCTCCGTGCTATAACCTGCGATATTGCATATCGTTATGCCTTTGGATGTGGCATAGTCAGTATCAATCCTTCCATAGCCAGTGCCAAACATGCCAATATATTTTAAATTTGGGGCTTTGTCTATCATGTTTTTGTCAGCACCCGCGCCTAGTTTTAACAACAAGCAATCAGCACCTGACAAGTTGGCTTCGATTTCGTCGCTATCGTTTGATGCAATTATCAACTCATCGCAAAGCGTTTCGATTCTTTCCCATTCTTTTTCGATGATATTATCTTTTTCGTATCCAATCATCAATATTTTTTGAAATTTCATGTTATTCCCTTCTTATTCTTTAAGTTGTTCGGGTTCTTTCATGGGTTTTGGGTGGCGAAGGCAGCGAGCTTTTGGATAATTTCGGTGAAATTGTTCATTACTGTTTTATTGTAACATGGATTGCTTCGCTGCGCTCGCGATGACGAAAAGTGAGGTCGCGATGACAATGAGGAGGCGATGACAGGCGTGATGTCGAAGCGGGGCTAGGGGTCTGGTCTAAATGTACTTTTCCATACTAAAGCTCAAATTTGTTTTTCAGCTAGCGTTTCTTTCATCTAGTACAAAATTACAATAGTCCTTCCAGAAAATAATTTACGAATCTTCTGGAATTGACAGTTCCGGCTTTCAAAAATTATTTTCAGAGGGCTTTATTGTAATTCTGGCAGAAAAAACACTACGCGCTCGAAAGCCTAATTTGAGCTTTAGTACAGCGGCAAACAACAGAGCTTTTGGGCAGTTATTTCCATTTTTTGAATGACTTTGTGTCTATTATTCGGGTGAGATGCGATGGCCAGTTATTTCCAAATCATTTATGATCTCATGTGCTTCAAAAAACTTGTCAATAATGTCGTTGCGGCTTAGATTGTCAAGTATCATAGAAATCCCCACACTTTTTTCGTTCGAATTCGCAATATTATTTAATGTTTTATTGATATCGTTAACTACTAAAAAATCGGCTAAGCAATCTTTTTCGCTATATATTTGAACATTAAAATTGTCCGACAACAGCGCAATGTTAGCAGACGTTAATTTAGATTTATCAACTACAAATTCGAAAGATACCTCTATTCCTGAATCATTGAAATTAAAAACTATGTCCCCTTTATTTGTTATAGTTATCACTGGCATAAAGAAATTTTGATATTTAAATTTATTACCAAGAATCACGTAATGCCCATATCCTAAACCCAAGAAACAATCAATTTCTGTTTTGTCATTATTAGCTTTGTATATTTTATCTCTTACCATAATTACATTATCCGCAACGCAATTCGAGAAGTTATTTAAATCTTTTCTGTTTTTTTAATTCTTCGAAGACTTCATTAGAAAGTTGGTATATTTTATTAAATAAATTGTTTATTTCGTTATAATTCATTTATTGTTTTTCCAAGTTCTATTTATATTTTTTGTTTCTTTGTATTTGAGAGCTTGGAATATGTCAATGTCCAGTAAATTGCATATCGACACCAGAACTATGAAAACATCAGCAACTTCACTTTCGACAGAATTGTAATTATGTAATTTGTTAATATCCACTGACATATTAGTTCCGGATTTTCTAATTGCCTTGGCTAGTTCGCCGACTTCTTCTAAAAGCAGCAGCGTTGCTTCTTGAACTGGCTGGTTGCCGAAACCTCGCATTTCGATCACTTTTTTAATATAGTGTTGGATTTCTCTTAAACTATTGTCATCGGTTAAACTATTCAATAATTCTTTTTGCATTTGAGACTATCCATTTTGAGCGGCGAAGGCGGCAAACTTTTGGATGATTTCGGTGAAATTGTTCATTATTATTTTATTGTAACATGGATTGCTTCGCTGCGCTCGCAGTGATGTGGGAGATGTCAAAGCGGGGCTAGAGAGCTATTATTTCTTGCCACAACCGGTCTGGTAGATCGATTTCGTCGTTGTGTTCTGCGGCGGTGGATTTGTCCATAGATGCGCGCCCGGGTACGCGGATGGTTTGGCCAGGCAACGGTTTGGTGTTTTTTATTTTGTGCAAATAGTCGCTTACTTGGTTTTTGAACGCACCTAACCCGACGGTTTGGCTAGGGTCTATCGCCAATATATACGCGCCGCGGGCGGGCATTTTTTGGCCGTATTTGTCGCCGGCATCGCTCTGAACCATCATTGGCATGCTGGTCAAAGCTCCGCACATAATTTCGGCGAGCAAGGCTAGGGAAAATCCTTTGTAGCCGCCAAACGAAAGTACGGCTTCTGCTTGGCTGGGGTCGGTAGTGATGCGGCCGGATTGGTCGTAGAAAGTATCGTCCGGCAGCGATGTGTCATATTTGTTGGCCTGGCGGACGACGCCCCATGCTCGCTTGGACGTGGCCATATCAACTACGAACGAACCTTCGTTGGTCGGCACGCCATAGGCGATTGGATTTGTGCCGGCGACTGGTTCGTAGCCTCCGGGCGGGGCGATAGCTACGCCACCACCACTGTTGACGACATAGGAAATGAGTCCTTGGTCGGCAATATACTGTGCAACTGCTCCGGGGCGGAGCCAACTAGCCATATTTTTGACGAGAGAAAAGCCAACGATTTGTTGCTTGGCGCGTTTGACAGCTTCGTCTGCTAATGTGCGGCCGATGATGTTGCCGGAAGCGCCTTTGGCGTCAGCATAGAAACAGGCTGCGGTGGATTGGATGATTTCTATTTTGGGAAGTGAAACATTAGTATGGCGTTTCAGAAAGCTCGGAAAACTTGCTAGACCGTGAGTGGTGTGTCCGCGTAATTCGCCGCCTAGGAACATATTGACTACGAAAGCAACGTCGGCGGAATCGTAGCCCGACTTTTCCAGTAGCTCGGTGAGTTTTTGCCGGATGGTGGAGACCTTTACTTTCATTTTTTACTTCTGCGGATTTTGAGCAGCGAAGGTGGCGAGTTTTTGGATGACTTCGGTGAAAACGGCTTCTTTGGACTGGTCGGCGTTGATGGAGACGAGCAGCCCGAGGTCGTGGTAGATGCGGATGACGGGCATGGTTTTGGTGCGGAATTCTTGGATACGAGTGCGAAGAATTTCCGAATCGCGGTCGTCGGTGCGGCCGCCGCGGTCTTGCAGGATTTGGACTTGTTCCCAGCGGGCGAAGATATCGGCTTCGGAAACGTTGAGCAGGAGGACGGCTTTGATTTCGTGACTGGCGGATTGGGCCGAGGCTATGACGGTTTGCTCTTCGCCGCTCCAGCGGCCGATGGAGCTAAGTACGAGTGGAAACGGAGCAAGGTCTTCTCGGCTGAGATACGGCAAAACTAGACTGTAGAATTGATTGGTGGGGGTGAGTAGTCCGGAGTCGGTAGCGCGGCGGACGTCCTTGTTGCTTTTGGCAGCTTCGCGGAGAATGAGGCCGGAGGAGAGGAATTTGCCGTCGATGGTTTCGGCAAGGCGGATGCCGACGGTGTCTTTGCCAGACAAGGGCAAGCCAAAAACGTTGATGCTGCCGGTGCCGATCCAGTTTTTGATAGTGGTGATGTTTTCGTTCATCATAACTATTGTAACACTAAAAACTTAATATCTGTTTTTTCGCTGTTGCGCTAGTCGATTTTGAACAAACCAGTGTGTCTCTTGCCATCGAAAATGATGGTGGGGATGCCGCGGACGTGGATTTGGTTTTCGACAATGTCACGATTTGCGACCATTTGGGCGGTGATGGTTTCGGAGTGGGCGAGGGTGGTGATGGTGGTAATTTCGGTTTCGGAATAGCCGAAGTCGACGAGCCAAGACTGGAGCAGCTCCTCGGCCGCGGTGGCGTCGATATGCTCGTTAAAGACAGTTTGGAAGATGATGTGGTCGCTGCTATACTCGGTGAAGATTTTTTCGAAAATCTTGAAGGGGTAGTGACCGAGAGGCATGGATGGATTGGTAGCGGGCGGGCCATGAGCGGCGGTGGCCAAGATGAAACGAACAATGATGTCGGAATTTCTGAACTTGAAGGAGCCGTCGGGATTTTGGATGGGGAAAGGCACCATGAGGGTTTGGTGGTCGGTAAAGAAGCCGCTGGCAACTTGGTTTTTGAACGACTGGAGGCAGACAACGCAGCCGGGGTCGAGAATGTCGATGGCGGGTGGTCTGGCTGTATCGGACTCGATGGCGGTGAAACCGTGGAGCGGGAAATTCGCGGTGTCCCAGGAGCGGAATTTGTCGGGAATGGCGGCGAAAATCTCGCCCCAGTCGGCAAACCAGCGACCGACGGCCTCTATGGGATTTTTCGGCTCTTCTTGGTCGATGCTGCAGATTTCGGCGCCGATGATGCAGGCGGAAGGGCGCACGACGTCGCAGGTGCCTAGAGTCCAGAGGGCAAGGCCGGATTTGACGGCGGTGACGAGCGACCAAACGGTGACGACGACAATGAGGACAGCGACGACTTCGATGGCGATAGAGATGGGTTTGACGAGTCGGGGCTTGCTTAGAACAAATTTTTTGAGGACGGAATTTTTGATGTCGTCTTTGAAGTTGGTGTCGCACTTTTGGAGGGTGACTCTTTTGCCAACGCAACCCCAAGCCTTGCCGAAAGTTTGCCAATATTTGCGGCCGAGGTCGCGGCGAAAAATGGAGAGCACGGCGACAAAAACAGACAAAAGACAAAGAATGATGAATGCTGCAACACAAACCATGAGTTATATTATATCATCTTGGGATGATTCGGCGGGATTTGTCTTTGGTTTTGTTATCCTCCTGGTGATAAGAATTATCAATCCCAAAGAGAGAATGAAGTTGAAAAAGGGGAAGGCGGCAGGTGAAAAAGATTTGTCGGTGCTGCCCTGCCCAGTACCAGGGGTTTTGGGAGCGCCCGGGATGGCAGGTGCGGGTGGATTCGTGGTGTCAGTGAAGAGAGGGGTGATGGTCATGCCGCCCCACAAAGTTGTGATTTGGTAGCCCGGGACAGGAATGCCACCGGAACTTGCGGGTGCGGTCCAAACGGAAAAATCGTGCGATGTGAGGGCTAGCGGATAGGTCCCGACTGCGGTGGCACTGACATAACTGAGGTCTCTGCCCGAAAATAGCAATATGTTGCCGTCTGGCAGAGTGATGGGTGTGGTTTCGTCGGTAGCGGTGAGGCCACTAGTGCTGGTGTCTGCACCGTTGATGTTTACTACGTTCCAGCCAGTGACTGTATGCGCTGTGCTATCGTATTGAAAACTACCGGTGTTGAGCCTGACGGTAATGATGGTAGTGGGGGCTGGTGGATTTTGGGTGTAGTGGAGAGTGTAGGTGTGGTTGCTAGTGATGGTGGTGTTGGGGGCGATGGCGCCGGGGGCGAGGGGTGCCGTGCCGCCGTCGGCTGTCCAATAAGAACCAAAGCCCGCGATGGTATTGCTGGCGGGGAAATTGACGGTAGTGGGGCTAGACTGTAGACCAAACCAATCGGCCCAAGTGGTGCCAGTTGGGATTGTGCTTTCGGCGTAGTTGTCTGTGCAGGCGACAGACGTACAGGCAACTGCACCGCTGGCCTGGAGGTTGCTATAGGAAAATCCAGCACCGATGGAAAACGATGTGGTGGCAGTGGCGTTGCCGTCCGAGTCGTAAACCGTAGGGTCGATGTTGAAGGTTATGGTTTGGTAGCTACCTGGGGGGACGGTGCCGATGGGCGGGGCAACTGGGCTGCCAGTGATGAAGTCGAACTGTTGGTTGACCATGACATCGTAGATTTGGTTGTAGTCGTTCGGGTCGACGAAAATCATTTGGCTAGGGTCGAATAATTTGTTGTCTGGCACTACGGTAACGCCAGTGTAGCTTTCGTCATCGACCCATTTGTAAATGGTGAGGCCCGAAGTGATGGTTTGGTTGTTGGCGGGATTGGCGCAATTGGTGGCGGTAACGGACATGGGGGCGAAATAATTTTCGTCTGGAAGATTGACGACGAAGCCAGACGGGACGTTGGTGTTGCGGTATTGTTGGGCAAATGCTAGATCGCAACCGCTGTTAACGTCGTGGTATTTTAGTTCCAGATGGAACTGGAATAGCCGGGGTTCGTTGTTGTTTTGGTAGTCGCCATAAAACGCCGTGAGGGTGACGTCGCTGGCCGGCATGAGAAAAGTCATGTTGGAAGGGGCGGGGCTGGAATTGTTTGGGTCGGTGCTAGAATAGTTGACGTAGGCCATGCCTCTGGCGGCGGAGTTGACGACTTGGGCGTTTGCGACCGCTGCAGAACTGGTGTCGACCCAGGCAATGGCGCCGCTGGGGTAATTGTTGAGGGTGACGGTGGTGCCGTCCGTGGCGGTTTGGGTGGCTATGACGGCGCCGTTGGCGTCTTGGTAGGTGATGGTGTAGGTAGAGGCGGCGAAAACTTTGGCGAATGGATAAAAAATGTTGAGCACTAGTGCAAAAATCATGAGCGGACCGATTATTCTGTTTCTGAAAGCTTTGTTCATGATGTTCCTATGTTAAATTGATGGTGCGGCCCAAGCATAAGCGAAGTCCCAGGTACAATTGTATCACAACTTATGAAAATCGAGTTCGAAGTTGCTTATTTTAGTAATTTGGAAAGAGTGGTGATGGTTTTGGCCACGTCGGAGGGACGAGTGTGCAGGCCGAGAGAAAAACGGACGAGCGGCGGGAAGTGCATTTTGTGATCGAGATAATAATGGGCGCAAAAATAGCCGGTGCGAACCATGATATTGTCGTCGGCCAAAGCAGCACCGATGAGGTGCGAATCGACGCCCTCGACAAAGAATGACATGGTGGGGTTGGGGGCAGCGGAGACGAGGTGGACTTTGGGACTCCCGGACAAAAAGTCGAAAAGTTGCTCGGAAAAGTGATTTAGATCTTGGTGGGCGGACGCAGGCAAGCGATCGAGCCAATCGATGGCGGCGCCTAGGGCGATGATTTCGCCGCAAGCCTGAAGGCCGGGCTCAAACTTGGTGGAGATGTAGGTGGGCGAGGCAGCGGAAAGTTGGTAGGCGTCGTGGCTGACGTCGTCAACCATGCCGCCACCAATGAAGGTGGTGTCGACTTTGTCGGCCAAAGACTTTTTGACGACCATGGCGCCGAGGTTGGGGGCGTACATTTTGTGGGCAGAGAAGCAAATGGCGTCGGCATCGACCCCGCGAAGGATATTGGACGAATGCGCCATGGCCTGGGCGGCGTCGATGATGATGATGCCGCCGGAACGGTGGACTTTTTTGACGAGCGCTTGGATGTTTTGGAGCTGGCGGCCATCGAAATTTGCGGCGCAGTTGAGAACAACGAGAGCGCGGGTGAAATCGTAATTGTCGAGATTGATAGAGCCGTCTGGTTCGCGGTCTATGACTTCCCTTTTGATTTGGTTTTTGCGGGCGCAGACAATGGTGGAGAGAAAAACGGAGTTGTGTTCGATGTCGGAGGTCATGACTTTGGCGACAAATTCGGGGCGGATTTGGGAGAGGATGAGGTTGATACCGTAGGTAGTGTTGAGGGTGAAGCTGACGAAATGGTCTTTGGGGCTGAGCTTTAAGAGTTTGAGAACTTTGGCGCGAGTGAGGGCGACTTTTTCGTCGGTGGTACGCCCCCATTGGTACTTGACGCGCGCACCGCAAGAATTGAACTGAGTGTAATATTCGATGAGGGCAGAGATGACGGGCTGAGGGCGGAGCGATTGACAGGCGGAGTCGAGATAGACAGCACCGGGCTCGAGATAGTCAAAATCTTTCATGATTTGCCTTTTGCCTTGTGTTTTTCGGACACCTTGCGGTAGATTCTTTGATCCATTTGGATGAGGGCGTCGAGCTTTTTTTGAAACTGGCGATCGACTTTGTCGTTGTCGTCGTGCTCGCGGTTGAGGGCCTCGATGGCGCTGAGTACGCGGCGAGATTGTTTTTCGTTTTGGTAAGAGTCGACCTGGGCTACGATGGCCATAACCATGCCAGCAGCGCCGAGCACAAAAGCAATAATTTCGTAGGTGGTGTCGAGCGGGTCGCGGTTGGGATTGACGATGAGAAGGATGATGCCAGAGAGAGTAATGAAGACAAGAATGCCGGTGATGATACGGATGGCAATACGAAGCTTTTTCATGTGTTTTATTGTACCATATGTACATGAAGACGTTTAGGATTGGCGGGGCGAGGGTGGGGTGCAGTGACAAGGCGGATGGCAACATGAAGGTGTTTGGCGGTAGGGATAAAGTTGAGGTTGAGAGAAACCGGCGAAAGTTTTTGTCGGAGATGAATCTGGGTGTAGAGTCGACGTATTTTGTGCGGGTGGACTACGGTGGGGAGGGTTTTTGCAAGTTTGCGCGGGCGGGCGATGGGAATGGATTGCGGCTGGACAGAGATGCGGCGGGCTGTGATGGGTTGTTGACGAGCGAGCGGGGCGAGGGATTGTTTTTGCCCTTGGCGGACTGTGTGGGGATGGTGCTGTGGGACGCTGGGAATGAGACGTTGATGGTGGTGCATTGCGGACGGCAGACGGTGTTGCAGGACGGGGCAAAAAAAGCGGTGCGATACATGGCGGAGGTGGCGGGGACGAAGGTGGGGGATTTGGTGGCATGGCTAAGTCCGTCGGCGGGAGGCGAGAATTATCCGTTGCGCGATCTGGACGGGGTGAGTTTGCAGGAGGCGGTGGTGGAACAATTGATGCGGGCAGGGGCGGAACGGGATAATATTTTGGCGTCGGACGTCGATACGACGCTTGACGAGAATTATTTTTCGCATAGCCAGGGAGACAGACGAAAGAGATTTGCTATTGTGGGAGTGACTTATACGGACACAACACATATTAGACACTTTTATTGAAGTATTCATTTAATTTCTCTTCCGGAGTCAGGATACATTCTCCTTTTCGTAA
>JGI24696J40584_12961399_pt1 | contig 15072 bp, 10 predicted proteins | sample TergutCo191P4_FD_40584 | JGI IMG/M metagenome (IMG submission 40584)
AAGTTTGGCGTGTTCTTTTTCCTGTGCTGCCGTTTCTTCAAAAAAGGCTGCAATTTGCTCAAAGCCCTCTTTTTTGGCTTTTCCGGCAAAATAAGTGTAGCGGTTGCGCGCCTGCGACTCGCCCGCAAACGACTTTAATAGGTTCTGTTCTGTTTTTGTTCCTTTAATAGTCATAATAATTGGTTTTAAAATTTGGGCAAAACTACACTTTTTTATGAACCTTTTATTTCTTCCACCACCTTCCGAATTATCTCTCTAATCACATCTTCACCAATTTGCTTAATGTATCCTTTCTCCTGCAACAAACTGGTTAATTCTTGTGCTGCGCGGATGTCGCATTTGGCAGCCTCATAAACTTCTTGCCAGGTGAGGTTTTTCAGCGCTACGCCCTCTTTAATTGCCTGCATTGCTACGTCGGCGGCTACTTTGGGAAAAAGCTCCCATTCCAACATGTTGGGCATGATGTTCTCAATGTGAATGCCGCGGTTTTCGGCAAACTCGGCGATGGAGTGCGCTGCGCGGATCGCCATGCCATCGGTGATTTTGCGCGCGGAAACCAACAACGTGCCTTTTAATATAGAGGGAAAACAAACGGAGTTGTTCACCTGATTGGGAAAATCGCCCCTGCCGGTGGCAACAATATACGCGCCCGCCTCTTTTGCCTGATAGGGATAGATTTCCGGCACGGGGTTGGCGCAAGCAAACACAATCGCCTTCTCTGCCATGAGCTTGATCCACTCCGGTTTAATGGTGTCGGGTCCCGGCTTGGAAAGCGCCACTAATACGTCAGCATCTTTAAATGCGTCTTCGGGCGTGGTAATGCACTCAGGGTTGGTGGTTTGGCACAACTCCCACTGGCGGTAAAACAGCGGATTGTCTTTGTATCTTGGGTTGTTTTTATGCAATGTAGAACGACTGTCGAACATGATGATTCTGTGCGGGTTGGCGCCATCGGTAATCATGAGGCGGGCAATGCTGGTGTTGGAAGCGCCCGCGCCATAGAGTACAATCTTAATTTCCGCCATCTTTTTGCCGGTCAGTTTCAGCGCGTTGATCACACCGGCTAAGGTAACGCAGGCGGTACCTTGCGCGTCGTCGTGCCACACAGGAATGTTGCACTCCTCGCGAAGCGTGTCTAACACCTTGAAACAGTTGGGTTGCGAAATATCTTCGAGATTGATGGCGCCGAAACTCGGCTGCACCCGTTTCACAAACTCAATGATCTTGTCGGCGTTGGGTTCGCCGGTTTCGTCGCGACTGTCCATGCAGAGCGCCATGGCATCCACGCCGCCCAAGTATTTCATCAGCATGGCTTTACCTTCCATCACGCCCAATCCGCCGGAGGGGGTGCAATCACCATCGCCCAGCACGCGCGTGCTGTCGCTCACCACCGCCACCAAATTATTGCGATTGCTCAGTTCAAACGAACTGTCGTGGTCATCTCTAATGGTGGTAGAAACTGCGGAAACGCCGGGTGTGTACCACACATTAAACCAGTTGAACCCGTAAATGGGCGCTTTGGGAATGGTTTGCATCTTGCCGCCGTAAAAAGCGTGCATCTTCAACGCCATTTTTTTGTAAAACAAGGTTTTGGCTTGGGCGAGTTGGGCTTCGGAAAAGGTTTTGGGAAACAAATCGGTGATGGATTCTAAAGAGGTGAGTGTTTGCATAATTATTTTTTATGCGGCAAAAATATATGAAAAAGTACAAACCAATTCTTGAATTTTTGAATTCTTGAATTATTTAATGCAACACAGAGACCACTGAGAAGCACAAAGTTACACAGAGAGTTTTTTATTTAATTTTCTTAATTCTGTTTTTGCATTCGAATATTAGCACACGGTGTAATATCCAAATACAATTCTCTTCCAGTATCCATTGAAAATCCGGGCAACAACTCTATAAAATCGGTTGCCCGTAAACAGATATTGCTATTTACAGGAATTGTGGTTGTACCACTTAAACTAATGGATTTTTTTACTGCATAATTATACGTGTTAAAATTTGGAATTTGAGTAACTACGGTGTCTTTCTGCTCGCATACTAATTGAAACACTTTTATGAAATCAACATACATATATTCTGTAAAGGGAGGAGATGAGGGTGCTTTATTAATTCCCATACCTAATATGATTCGGACAGGGTCAATAATGCCATGATTGATTGTCGTGCGGAATGGAATATTATCAATATACCAAATGATTCGATCGGCGTTCCATTCAATAGAATATGTATGCCAGTCTGAATAACTAAATCCCGAAAAAATATGTTCTTGAAAATAATTTTCATTGCAATTTGGTCCATTATAACATGTATGTATATTGGTTGTTATAACATTGCTGTTTGGTTGCCATCCCATTTCAAAAATATCAATTTCTGCTTGATTGAACTGTGCTCCAACACCTTGCCAAGTCCAAAATGCATGGTGAAAAAAACCTGCTCTATAAGGAAGTTTTATTCGAGCTTCAATATATCCATATTTAGTATTAAAAGTACTTTTAGTCTCTACCCATCCGGATGTAAAATTATGCCAACCCTCAACACAACTACCGCATGCCCAAGTTGTTACAGGTAGTGGTTGAGGCGGGCAATATGCTCTATTATTATTAATTTCAATTACTAAATTGCCATTTGCAACCCAAACATTTTGTTTAAGAAATAATTGAGGTTCGCCACCATGATCCCCAAGGTGCGCTTTTATCCATATAGTTTCGTTAAAAGTGTCAAAATTATCAAAATTATCTGCCCATTTTAATTGCCAATGAGGGTCGTTGGTTGGAGTTTGTGCAAATGCAAAGATACAGAAAAGCCAGTATCCAATTATAAGTGTTAATTGTTTTTTCATTTTTGCCTACTTTTTTTATACTTTTATATGAGTTATTGGGGGATATTTTATAATACAAATCATTATTTTGTTAATATCATTTGTTTTGTTTCACTGGCTCTGTCATCTCCAATTAATAAATAAGTATAAATACCAGCAGCTAATTGTCCGGCTTGTATTTGCACATTTACAGTACCTCGTTCCGAAATAGGAAGACATTTCTGTTGAATACCTTGCATATTGTATATGCATAACTCCACTTTTTTAATTTTTTGAGGAATATAACATTGAATTGTTGTATGTTCATTATATGGATTAGGTGCATTTTGATATAATTTCATTATGTCCACATTGTTATATGTTAAATCCGAAAAGTTAATTTGTTGCATAATGTTATTATCATCTATTTCCATTGAATTTATATTACAACACTTTATCAAAACTTCTTCCAAATATTCTGTTTTTTGTTGCAATGTTTCAATAATGTACTGTTGTTCTTTAATTGCCTCAAGCAATACTGGGATCATTCCTAAATAATTAATAGAGTAATATTTGTTTACAACATTGGGCCTAAAAACTAATTGTGGAAACACTTGTTCTAATTCTTGAGCAATAAATCCAAACGTTTCTCTTGTCATCATTTCTTCAAATTCCGGCGATATATTATTTGATTCACTGTCTATTTTATAATTATAACGTTTACTTTCTAGTTTCAATAATTTTTGTAGTGTACCTCCTAAAGGTTGAGTGTTTTCTTTCATTCTCTCATCTGAAGTTGTAGTTATTAGTTGAGTAGTATTGAGATATCTTGTATGTATACTGCTTATAAGATAATCAGGAGTACCTATGCGAAAGTTTTCGGTTTTACAATATAATTGAGGAGCTGCCCACTGATTATCACCATCAAGAAAAATATTATCCCAACTTTCCCCATAAAGTGAAAATCGGATTTTTCCCTTAACATCCAATTTATATGCAGGATTAATCACATTTATACCTACATTTCCTGCTGTTGTAATTTTAATTTGCGCTGTTGCCATGGTTGTTATCGCTAACATGGCAAAAAATAATAAGATTTTTTTCATAAAAAGTAAATTTAATTTTTTTTCAGCAAAAAACGTAAATAAACAATTATTAATGAATAATTTACAAGGTAATTTTTTCCGGTTTTTCAGGTAATATTTTCCGGTTTTTCAGGTGCTTTTTATTTGTACAGAATATGTAATCTGTGTGTATCTGTTCAATCTGCGTTATTTGTGTGCAAAATTTTTCTCTTTAATTTTTCAGAATAACAGGCAAAGAAATCCTCCTTCAACGCTATTGAGATCCGATACAGCAAGTCGGTGTAAAGATCTTGATTGTTATTCAGCGTTTTGCGTAGATTGTCACTGTTACAACCCACTTGCCGTGCAAGCCATGCAATAGAGCGTTCTTCCTCTTTCAGTTTTTGCAGGATAAGGTTACAAATGTTAATATTTTTCATAAGATAGTGTTATTGGTTTTATGAAAAAGCGTGGGTTAATATCTTTTTGCTTTTCAGGTATCTCCAAACACCCGCCATCAAAACCAACAAAACCCACGTTTTCACGGGATACTTTTTGATGGCATTTATAAATTGGAGATTTTGAAAAGCTAAAATAAAAGCTACTGCTTTTTCCAAGAAATATTATTTGTGCTTGTTAGCACAAAGTTTTATATCATATATTAATTGTTTTAAAAAATGAGTGCGAAGATAGAATAAATATTTTCACTGCACAATTTTTTTCATTATTTCGCAGCCTAAAAAACATATATGCTTTTTAACTCTATCCCCTTTTTAATCTTCTTTCCCATTGTTACGCTGCTCTTTTACTTGCTGCCGCATAAGTTCAGATGGGCGCTTTTGCTTGCTGCAAGTTGCTTTTTTTATATGTTTTTTGTGCCTAAATATATTCTCATTCTTTTAATTACAATTGTAATTGATTATATTGCAGGTATTTATATTGAAAAAACAGAAGGGAAACGACGAAAGATATTCTTGGTCGTCAGTATTATTTCTACTTGTTTGGTGTTGATTATTTTTAAATATTTGGATTTTTTTAACAATAATCTGATAGCGTTAAGTCACTATTTTGGTTTTAGTTATCCTGATAGAGTGTTTAATATTATTCTGCCCATCGGCTTGTCGTTCCACACTTTTCAAAGTTTAAGTTATGTAATTGAAGTGTATCGGGGCAACCAAAAAGCGGAGAAACATTTCGGCGTATATTCTTTGTATGTAATGTTTTATCCTCAGTTGGTAACAGGACCGATTGAGCGACCCCAAAATTTGTTGCGGCAATTGCAGGAAAAAAAGGTTTTTCAATTAGATAATCTTATTCGTGGACTGCGGCTCATTTTGTTTGGTTTGTTTGTTAAAATGGTAATTGCCGATAATTTGGCTGTTTTTGTTGATCTTATTTATGAAAATCCTGCGGCGTATAGTTCACTCTCTATTTTAACAGGGTTATTATTTTACTCATTTCAAATATATTGCGATTTCTTCGGATATTCCACAATTGCACTCGGTTGCGCACTTTCCATGGGATATTTTATTACCGACAACTTTAAAACTCCCTATTTATCTAAAAATATTAATGAGTTTTGGCACCGCTGGCACATTTCGTTGTCCTCGTGGTTTCGCGATTATGTTTACTTTTCGGTGGGCGGAAGTCGCGTGAAAACTCCCTGTTGGATCTTTAATATTGCACTGGTGTTTGTGTTAAGCGGTTTTTGGCACGGCGCCAACTGGACCTTTATCCTCTGGGGCGGCGCGTATGCCGTAATCTATCTTGTTGAACATTGGATTAGAAAAAATATTAAATTAGATTTTTCAAATAATAAGTTTAAGCAGAATCTTTTAAATGTTTTTAATGTGATAAAGAATTTTGTTGTGGTAACGTTGATTTGGGTGCTTTTCCGCGCAGTAAATTTAGGGCAGATCAAACTTGTTTACAGTTCCATTATTCATAATTTGCATGTGAAAGATGATTTTTTTGTGGATTACAAAATCTGGGGATTTTTAGCTTTATTTATCTTGTTTGATGTTTTGATACGCAAAAGCCGTTTCGACACTTGGTGCGGAAAACGCTCTTTTGCTGTGCGTTGGAGCATTTATTCCACAATGCTGTTTTTAATCCTCGCGTTTTCCAGTGTGAACAGTTTCCCATTTATTTACTTCCAATTTTAATACCATGAAACAAGTTCCAAAAATTATACTTAAAGTGTTGTTGCTCATCGGATTGTTAATTGGGATGAATGTAGTGTACCGCTTGTTTTTTTATGAAGAAGATGTTCAAAAACATTCTGATGTTATTAATTTAGTACGCGAAGTGGTTGAAGATGAAAGAGAAGTGGTTTATATTGGAGAATCTTCCAATATTTCTTTTAGAGACGATGATGTGGATAAACGTTCCATCGGAAGTTTTATCGGCGATTATTTTCCTCATCTTAAAGTGGGTAGCATCACAAAACCCGCCAGCCACGCAGGAATCTATTATGAATTATTAAATCAAATTCCTAGGGATTCCAAAATCAAAACCATTATTGTAACGCTAAATTTAAGATCTTTTAACGCAGAATGGATTTATTCTAAATTGGAAACTCCTTTACAAAAAAGTATTGTAATGTTAAAAAAGAACCCGCCACTTTGTAACCGTTTTTTGTTGTCTTTTAAAGGATATGATCTTAAAACTGACGCAGAACGCTCATTACAAGTACATTATCAATGGAAAACCAGCATCCTTGAATTTCCGTATTCCTTTCCCTATAATAATGTAAAAGATTGGGACAGAGCCATGGCTGAAGCCGGTGTAATAACAAAGGATGGTAGCTACGATGAAGAACTTACGCCATTGGCATGTCATTTTATTAAAACTTATGCTTTCCAAATTGATACATTAAAAAATCCCAGAATTAAAGATTTTGACAGAATTGTGAAATTGGCTAAGGAACGCAATTGGAATCTGGTTTTTAATTTAATGGCGGAAAATGTTGAAATGGCGGACAGTCTGGTGGGAAAAGAATTACTGTTTTTGATGAAACAAAACAGAGATTTATTAGTGGAACGCTACACCCAAATGGGCGTAGTTGTGGTGGACAACCTGTGCAGCGTTCCCGACGAACAGTTTATTGATAGAAACTGGACTACAGAACATTACGCAGAAAAGGGAAGAAAAACTATTGCGCAAAACGTGGCGGAATCTTTGAAAACATTTTATCCAAATGATTATCAGGAAATTCAATATTCTACAGAGCAACAAACTCATTTTTTTAATGACTGTGATGAGGATAAACCGTGGGGACAGTGGCAAACCCTCACCCGAGGACAATCTTCTTCCGGAAAAAAATCCTCGAAAACCGGAAAGGGTGCAGATTACGGAGTAACTTTTGAATACGGCATCAAGAACCTGCCCGAAGCGCTGAAAACAGTTTCTGTGGAGATGCAAATATTTCAGGAAAATTGGGATCACGACGCGCTTATTATCATGGAAATTACCGGTAGAGGAACCTTTACTTTTCCGGTAAAAGACTTAATAACAGAAAAAAATACGTGGCAAAAAGCAAGTTGCCAATTTACTTGGGAAGAAGATTTTTACAATTGGGATATTGTAAAAGTTTTCCTCTTTAATCCCACTCAAACCATAATTTATTGTGATGATATTCGCGTGGATTTTTATTAGGATAATTATTTTTTAGATAGTTGTCCGGCAATGAGTGTTGCTAATAAATCTAAATCATCAGCATACATACCTTGGCAAAAGTTCATTTCATAATTCCAAACGTATTGCTCTGCAGGCTGCCCATAGATAGGTTTTTGTATGATCCACACATAATTCTTTATTCCTTTCTCTTTCAATCGCCGGAGTAAATCTTCATTCCCTAGAATACATTTTCGATTCATTCCGATGTACTCTATCTTTTTTTCTATTAATATTTGTTCAATTTCTGTTATCTTTTTAGGCGCTTCAGGCATAATTCCCATAGCCATAGCTTTTTCAGACTTTCCAAAAATTAAGTTTTCGGATACCATTGGTTTTATGCCTAATTGAATTGCTTTATCAACTGCATTCCATGAAAATAATTCCATAATCAATCTATCATGAAATGGGAATTCGTTGTAAATTCTTTGAGGATCTTTTATTTTATCAGTTACTAAGATCGCATCCGGATGATTAGTAAACCAAAGGATTATTGATTCCATATTCATTGGAGTATATTTACCTTCAATGAGTTGCGACATAAATTCATCTTCAGACATTTCGGGCGGGTCATGTTTAGCAACAATTTTATCATCCGTAGTTAGGGTTAAATCAAGTTCAAATATCCTACACCCTTTACTATAAGACAGGTCTAATGCTTCTACGCTGTTGGTGTAAATGATGCCGTCAATTTCACCGCCGGCATGGGCAATGAAGTGTTTCCAATATTCGTGTTTTGGCTCCTCCGGACAGGTGTGACTACAATCTTTAGTACAAGATGTTATGAAAATAACGATTGTAAAGAGAAGAAAAAGTATTGTTTTGAGAGGCTGTTTTTGTTTAAGAAAATGATTCATATTATTTTTATTAATATATTAATATACAGTTATTTTTATCATTTTGCTGCCCGTTCCTGCAATGATTTTAATAAGTCTAAATCATCAGCATACATACCGTAGCAAAAGTTCATTTCGTAATTCCAAACGTATTGCTCAGCGGGCTGCCCACTAATATTACTTCCTAAGTTCCATACGTAATTTTTTATACCTTTTTCTTTTAATCTCCGGAGCAAATCTTCATTTCCTAAGATTCTATAGCGACTCATTCCAATAAATTCAATTTTTTTATCTTCTAAAATCTGTTCAATTTCCGTATCACTTTTAGGGGTTGTTGGCATTACTCCCATTTCCATTGCTTTTTTTGACCATCCTAAAACCACGTTTTCAGACACCAGTGGTTTTATACCTAATGCAATTGCTTTATCAACCGCTTCCCATGAGAACATTTCCATGATTAATCTATCGTGAAATGGAAATACATCGAAAATTATTTGTGGATTATAAATCTGATCAGTAACTAAGATCGCATCCCGATGCACAGAAAACCAATTAACAATAGATGTCATATTCATTGGCGTATATTTGCCTTCAATAAGTTGCGACATAAATTCCGCTTCTGTTGTTTCAATATACCCGTGGCGGGCAATAAATGTTCCGTCAGTGGTTTGCACTAAATCAAGTTCAAATAACTTACAACCTTTGCTATAGGATAGATTCATCGCTTCTAAAGAATTTGTATAGACTACTCCTTCAATTTCACCTCCGGCGTGGGCAATAAAGTGTTCCCAATATTCTGGTTCTTCGACATCACACTTACAATCACATTCTTTTTTGCAAGATGTTATGGAAATCAGAATCGCACACAGAAAAAAAAGCGTTGCTTTTAATGTAGATTTTTGTCTAAAAAAGTAATTCATATTTTTTTTATTTAATAATATATTCAATGATTAGTTGTAACCTTTACCTTTATGTCGTCAATATAACCTTCTAATTCACCATTATTCCATAGATAAATATTGAGATAGCGTTGTTCTCCCAACTGATTCAATAGATTTTTTTTGTATGTAGCAATTTTCTTATAAGTGTACCATCTATTTTGTTTCTGTTCAGTCAAATATTCAGATCTATAGGATACTTCATGTAAATCAGTAATGATACTTATACATTTGTCATTTTCTTTTTCATTTCGAACATAAATCATAAACTCTATCTCAACTCTAAATTCTTCCATCCCCTCAGGGATTTCAAATTTAATAAATGAAATAGGATAACTATTCGATTGGTCAAAAAAAAGTGTTGTCTTATGTCCTTGTGGTCCTTCTACTACCTGTAATTCTGATTTTTCTGCATAATAACTTTTGTCTGAAATGGTATCTTCTCTGTTTAAAATTATTTCTGCCGAATTGAGTTTATGTGCAAAATAATTTTTAATTAGAGCATCATTGTTAAAAATATATGTGTCAAGAGATTTATAAAGAGATAGTAAATTATTTATATTTGGCAAAACAGAGGAGTTGTTTAGAGTAATTGGACCAATATCGGTAATCTCTTCAAGTATTCCTTCACAAAACAAATAATTTTTATAAAGAACACCGCCAATGGAGTGGTCAATAAGTTGAATTGGAGAAAAAGTGTTGGCATTGAATCTTAATGAAGTATCCAATGCTGTGTTTAACCACGCTACTTCTTTGGGAGTTTCAATGTTATAGTTGTTTTTTAACAAAGAAATAAGTGTAGGCGTGATATCACGGTGCGAAACCACACCTTTCATTTTTCTTGCAGTTTTCAACATGGGAGAATAAATAATCAGAGGAACATGATAGTTTGAATATCCTGCATATTGAGAAACAAAACAAGAATGATCTCCTGTAATGATAAAAATGGTATTATCGAAATCGTTTCTGTTTTTATACCCTTCAAATAACTGTTCTATTGCCCAGTCGGCGTATGCAAAAGCTCCATAAAGATTGCATGATTTTGAGTATTTTTCGTTTTGTTTTGCCGTTAATATGTTGTTTTGCAAGAGTTTTTCATTAACCATCTTTTGAAAGTGTAAACGATTGGGATATTCGTACGGATCGTGGGTAGTTAAAGATAGATAGATATCCATGCGGGGATGAGATTTTTCTTTCTGTAGTTTTCTTAGCGCTTGCATATAGGATAAGTGGTCTTCATATCCCCATTCAGAACCTATTGTTTCCTTTATTATATCTTCCTCCCAGTCACTTTCACTGAAGTATTTAATATGATTTGTTTCTGCAAAATTTTCCATATTGTCAAAACTCATCCATCCACCATAAAAGAGATGATTGGTGTATTTATTTTGATGTAAAATACGCGGTAAAGAATGAAATTCAGGATTATTAGGAGATTGATACATAAACCCTTTTTCTCCCAAAGGCGCAGCACCTAATAGTGCAGGAAGCACTCCGAACGTTCGGGATGATACACTCAAACAATGCTCCCATGAAAGACCCATTTTGGATAAGGAATCTAAAAAAGGCATTAACAGAATATCATTATACAAATTTTCATATGCTAATCCTTCAACAATAATAAAAACTATATTTGGAGGTTCAGGGTGCAAGTTGAAGAATGGAGATAAAACATCCTTATATTGGGCTTTATGAAGAAAAGGAAACTCAATTTCTTCAAATTGAAGTTCAGGAAAATATCTACGAAATTCTGTTACAGACTTTATGATATCTTTGTCATGCTCTTTGGATACTTTTAAGATGCTTTTCAAAAAAAAGTATTCTTTATTTACTTTCACCTTATATTGCTCTGTTTGTGGTGTTAGTTTACTGAAAATAAAAAAAGAAGATATTGTTAATCCTGCAAAAAAAATAGCAAAAAAAAGGTTGATTTTAATTCTCTTTCCGGATAAATAGAAAAAAAGGACAGGTAACACAACCATTACTATATAAACCCATACAGGACTTTTGCTGCTCGACGTAACAATGCTCCACATCTCTTTCAATGAATAAGTGAAAACAACATTGTCGAGTAGAAATCCGGAAGTGGTAAAAAACAGTATTAAACTCAACGATACCAGCAACATTACACTGAGCAATATTCTTAAAATAATTCTTGCGATTTTTTCGCTAAAAAAACAACCTGCAATAAATAGAATGAGAAGTACGATTCCTAAACGTAAGTATAAAGAGATGTCGTAACACAATCCTGTTAAATTCCATATTATACTTGATGTAAAATCATGAGTGTTTTTATATAATAGAATTGCTTCGAAAAAACGAATCGCAACAGCAAAAACCAACAGCCAAATAGATAGTTCTATGTATGATTTGCAGTATTTTGTTGTTTTTTGTAGAACCATTTTTGTCATTTGATTTCAAATTATATCTCATCTACTGTTACTTTTACTTTAATATCATCAATATATCCCTCTAAATTGTTGTTGTTCCACAAATATACTTTAAAAACAGGTTTGCCATTAAATGTCGTCCATGTTTCCTTACTGCAGGTGATACTGTTTTTGTATGTGTACCATTGATTGTGCTTATCTGGAGTTATTTCTTCTGACTTATAAAAAGAGTTTGTTTTGCTGTCGGTTAAATCAGTAACCACTTTTAGTGTTTTATCACGATTTGAATTATTAATAAAAATACTAAATTCAATATCTATCACTATGGTTTTAACGTTGTTGGGAATTGAATCGTTAAGTAGCCCAAACGGATAGTTTTGGGTATTGTCGAAATAAAGCGCGGCGCTATGTCCACCAGGCGCTACCACTACGGGTAGATTACCTTTTTGAGCAAAATAAGAGGATTGCGAAATAGTATCCATAATGTCCATTACAACTTTTTTAGATGCTGATTGTAAAGTATTTCGCTTGATTAATGCATTATTATTGAGAACATAAGAATCGAGCGATTGATACAGGGAAAACAATCTATTCAATTTTTGGATAACCTCAGAATCATCTACTTTTTTAAATGTTCCATCCGTAAATTGCTCAACAATTCCTTCACAAAGGATATGGTTTTTATACATAACCCCTCCTAAAGAATGATCAATCAGTTGCAAAGGAGAAAAAGAGTTTGCGTTGAATGTTAAAGAGGTGTCTAATGTCGTATTGAGCCATGCCACTTGATTAGGAGTTTCGATATTAAAATTATCATGCAGTAATGAAAGTAATGTTGGGGTTATATCCCTATGCGAAACTACGCCCTTCATGTTTCTACCCGATTTTAACATGGGGGAATAACAAATTAAAGGAACATGATAGTTGGTGAATCCTGCAAACTGTGTTACAAAAAAAGGATGATCGCCGGTAATGATAAAAATGGTATTGTTATAATCACTCCTTTTTTGATAACTCTCAAATAGTTGCTGTAATGCCCAATCTGCGTAGGCAAAACTGCCATATACATTAAGAGAATCAAGCAGCGCTTTTTTTTGTGGTGCAGAGAGTTTATAGTTTCCTTTAATTTTATTTTTAACAATCTTTTGAAAATGGGAATTTTTCGGATACTCCCAGGGACCATGTGTGGATAAGGTTAAATATACATCAACACGTGGATTTGATTTTTTTCTGCTCAGTGTTCGCTGCGCTTGTAAAAACAATAAATGATCTTCGTATCCCCATGAAGGATTGATTGTTTCGTTTTTTAAATCAGAATCCCATTCTTCAAATTTAAGATAACTCATCAAGTTTTGTTGAGCGAAATTATCTATATGGTCAAAATTTGACCATTTACAGCCGTAAAAGAGATAATTGTGATAATTATTCTGAGATAGAATCTGCAACAATGTATGATGAGGAGGATTGAAGGGAGATTGTTCCATAAATCCTTTTTCTCCCAAAGGTGCAGCCCCGAACAGTGCAGGGAGAACGCCAAAAGTTCTTGAAGCGGCGCTCATACAGCATTCCCACGTAAGACTCTGTTTCGATAACGAATCTAAAAAAGGCATTAATTGAAAATCATTATGAAGATTATCATATCCCAATCCTTCAACAATTATGAAAACTAAATTTGGAGGTTCGGTTTGTAAGTTGAAGTAGGGAGATAAAACATCCTTATATTGTGCTTTATGAAGAAACGGAAACTCAATTTCTTCAAATTGAAGTTCAGGAAAATAACTACGAAATTCTACAACTGCTTTGATGAGTTCTTCATCACTCTCTTTATAAGCAGGATTTTTTTCTTTTACAATGCTTTGCAAGAAAAAGTAGGTTTTATTTACTTTCACGTTATATTGCTCGGTGTGTGCCGGCAATTTGCTGAAAATGAAAAAAGAAGATATTGTTAAAACCGCAAAAATTAGAAGTATTACACTATGAATTGCGATTCTTTTTCCGGAACAATAAAAATAAAGTACAGGCAGCACAACCATCACGATATAAGCCCAAACAGGAGTGGTGCTGCTGGATGCGACAATATCCCACAGTTCTTTCAGGGAGTATGTGAAAACCACTTTGTCGAGTAAGAACCCCGAAGTGGTAAAAAAAACTATGAGTATCAAAGATAGCAGCAACATTAAACTAAACAAGATTCTGAAAAAGAATCTTGTGTTTTTTTCGCTAAAAAAACAACCCACAAAAAACATGAGCAACGCCACAATGCCGATTCGCAAAAACAAAGCCATATCATAAACTAATCCTGTTAAATTCCAAACTGTGCTTAATATGAACTTTTGGTTTAACAGAAGGGTTTCGAAAAAACGAATCCCAACAGCAAACAGAAGCAGCCAAATAGCTAATTCGATATAGGATTTGTAGAATGTTGCTATTCTTAAGTAGCAATTATTTTTTCTCATCTTCAATATTTGTTTTTCCAACAATATATAAGGGTCTGTTTAAGATGTTTTTATTGATACGGCTCATATATTCTCCCAAAACTCCAATCGCAATGAGTTGGATTCCTCCCATAAACAGAGCGCTGATAATCAGGGACGCCCAACCTGATATTGTGTTATCAAGCACATAATGAGAAAAAATGGCGTATAAAATAATCAAGAAAGAAATCAAGGTAATAAACAAACCTGCTCTTGCAATAACAGTTAATGGTTTATCAGAAAAACTGGTGATTCCGTCCAAAGCCAACTTGAGCATTTTAGAAAAGGGATAATTGGTTTGCCCGTGAATTCGCTCTTTTCTTTCAAAATGCACAGCCGTTTGTTTAAATCCAATCCATGCTATCTGTCCGCGCAAAAATTTATTTTGTTCTGGCATCTGTTTCAAGCACTCCACCACTTTCCGGTCAATGAGCCGGAAATCGCCGGTATCAACAGGAATGTTGATATTGGTCATTTTTCTCAAGATTCGGTAGAACCACTTGGCAGATGTTTTCTTAAACCAACTTTCGCCTTCTCTTTTAAGTCGTTGTGCATAAACAACCTCATAACCTTCCTTATATTTTGCATACAATTCGGGAATGAGTTCCGGCGGGTCTTGCAAATCACCGTCAATAATCACAACAGCCTCCCCCTTTGAATAATCCAACCCGGCAGTTACCGCTATTTGATGTCCAAAATTTCTACTGAAATTAATGTAATAAACCCTCTTGTCCTGCTCCGCAAGTTTCATTAATTCAAGGAAAGAGGTGTCTTTACTCCCATCGTTCACAAAAATCAATTCGTGATGTGGAGTTATGGCATTTGCCGCATTTTTCAAACGTTCATACAGTATGGGGATATTTTTTTCCTCGTTATATACAGGAACCACAAT
>JGI24696J40584_12961398_pt1 | contig 15065 bp, 14 predicted proteins | sample TergutCo191P4_FD_40584 | JGI IMG/M metagenome (IMG submission 40584)
ATACGCCCGCAACAATCACAAGCCCAAGGTGAGCATCATCACCAAGGCCAACGTGGTCAAGACCACCGACGGCAAATTCCTGGCCCTGTGCAAGGAGGTCGGCGCGGAATACCCCGAGATCGCCACCGACGAATGGTACATCGACATTACCACCGCCAAGCTCATCGACGAGAAGCGCCGCCGCGACTTCAGCGTGTTCGTGCTGCCCAACCTCTACGGCGACATCCTCACGGACGAAGCCGCCGAGTTCCAGGGCGGCGTGGGCACCGCCGGCAGCGCCAACATCGGCAAGCGCTACGCCATGTTCGAGGCCATCCACGGCTCCGCGCCGCGCATGGTGCGAGAGGGCCGCGGGCAGTACGCCGACCCCTGTTCCATGCTGCGCGCGAGCGTCCTGCTGCTGAACCACATCGGGCGCCAGGACAAGGCCGCCCTGCTGGAGCGCGCCCTCGATATCTGCATGTTCGAGGAGAAGCGCATGCAAATCACCGGGCGGGATACGGGCTGCACGTGCGGGGAATTTGGGGAGTATGTGATGGAGACGATGGGGAGGCTGTAAACGCAAACAGGTGAAGCCGCACGAGGAACGTCGCTCCGCGATGCCATCCTCACCCGCCCGAGGCGGGAGCTCCTTCCACGGGAAGGAGCCTTGGGGATTAGCAAAAACGGCTGCGCGCATCAAACACCTGCTTGGGCTTAATCCCCCAGGCTTCCTCCCGTGGAGGAAGCTGTCGCCTCGGGCGACTGATGAAGGCAGTGCAGGGCACGCGCGAAGCGCCGCGTTCCGTGTGCGAATCTCCCCAACTGTAGGGTCGGCACTTTTGCGAGCCTTAGCTGCGCAAAAGTAGTTGCCGCCCGCAAACCAACATAATTCCTTCAATCTCGGGTGGCATGAATGCCACCCCTACAGGAGGTTCCCATGCCAACCAAAACCAAACCGCCGAACCCAAAAGCCATACGCGGTTGGGGCATCACTCTGATTATCGTGGGCTGCGTGACCTGGCTGCTATGCAACACGTCTACAGTAACATTTTATATGTACCCTCCCACTTTGCTGGACATCCTTTGGGGCGTGGCCTGCTGGCTGCCCATTCCATCGCTCGGGTGCGCAATCGCAAGCCTAGCGCTGGCGGATAAAAGCCGGTTCAAAGCGGCACGCACGCTTGCGATCATCGCCGGGGCATTGCTCGCGCTGCCCTTGGGTTTCTTCTTATATATCATATTGTTTATATCATATTAAGGGAGGCTTCTGATGACCCACCCCCTCACCCTCGCCGTTGTCGGCTCCGGTTCCACCTACACCCCCGAACTCGTCGACGGCCTCATCAAAGCCCGCGCCAGCCTGCCGATTAAGCGCATCGCCTTCATGGATATCGATCAAAGAAAGCGCGAGATTGTCGGCGGTCTATGTTTGCGTCAACTGCGCAGCGCCGGCATGGACTGCGAGGCCGTGCTCACCGGGGACCTGGACGAGGCCCTGCGGGGGGCCGACTTCGTGGTGACGCAGATACGCGTGGGCAAACTGCCCGCGCGGCACCTGGACGAGACCATCCCGCTCAAATACGGCCTCATTGGGCAGGAGACCACGGGCATCGGCGGGTTTTTCAAGGCCCTGCGCACCATCCCGGTGATGGCGCACATCTGCGCCCGCATGGAGGAGCTCTGCCCGGAGGCGTGGCTGATCAACTTCACCAACCCCTCGGGGATCGTCACGGAGTTCGTGCTGAACCACACGAAGGTCAAGTGCATCGGCCTGTGCAACGTGCCCATCAATATGCTTGACGACACCCGCGAGGAGGTCGGCGCGGGCTGCGATATCACGTACCTCGGGCTCAACCACCTGAGTTGGATCACCAGCGTGCGGCGCGATGGGGAGGAGCTTCTTCCCGGCATGCTTGAAACCGGATTTTCCGCCAAGGTGATGGAGAACATCCAGGACGATGGCTTCACCCTGGAGTGCCTGCGCGCCGCGGGGGGCATCCCGAGCTCGTATTTGCAGTATTATTATAGCAGGGACGCCAAGCTGCGGCATCTGCTTGCGGAGGAGAAATCCCGTGCGCAAACTTGCATGGAGATCGAGGAGCAGCTGCTGGCGCTCTACCGGGACGAGAGCATCATCGAAAAGCCCGCCCTGCTGGATAAGCGCGGGGGGCACAAGTACTCCCTGGCGGCGGTGTCGCTCATCGACGCCATCGCCAACGACAAGCGCGACGTGCAGGTGGTGAACGTGCTCAACCGGGGCGCGCTGCCCTTCATGGAGGATCGCGACGCCGTGGAAATCGCGGCGGTGATCGGCTCCGACGGGGCCGAGGCCGTGCCCATCGAACCCACTTGGAACGACCACATCTCCGGCCTGATGCGCACTGTCAAAATCTACGAACGCTATACCGTGCGCGCGGCTGTCACGGGCAACGAGGACGACGCCATGCGCGCCCTGCTGGCGCACCCCCTGGTGGGCGACTGGGACAAGGCCCTGGCCTGCTTCGGGGAGATGAAGCAGGCGCATCGGGCGTGGCTGCCGCAGTTTTTCGGAGGGTGATTCTATGCAGCGCGAACAATTCGGCCCGTGGGAAATCGAATATGACCGCGAGGCCACCCGGGCGGCGTACGCGCGGATGGAGCCCTACGGCTGCACATGCCGGGGATGCCGGAATTATCTGGCGAACATTCCTTCTTTCCCCGAAGAGGTACTGCTCTTTTTTGAGCGGCTTGGCGTATCGCCCGAAAAGCCGACAGAGGTTCTCGGCGGTAACCACGGGATTTTCCACTTGGCGGGGAAGTATATTTCCGGCGAGGATATCTGGCAGACGGTGCCGAAAGATTATCAAGGCTCATTTGAAGAGTTGGAGGCGCATTGCCGTGCCCATGCCCCGCAGTGGATTCCTGTCGCGGATGATTTCGATGTAGGCTTCACCAGAAGCATTGACTTGCAGCCGGAAGCAATCTCCCCGGAACAGACCTTGCAGATGGAAATTTCTTTCCGGTTGCCCTGGCTGCTGGACGAACCCTGTACATAAGGAGATGAATTGATGGTTACGCACATGGTTTTTTGGAAGCTCAAGGACGACGGCTGCAAAGAGGAGAACGCCCGCTGCATCAAGGAGGGCCTGGAGGCCCTGGTGGGCGTGGTGCCCGGCCTGCTGGAAATGCGGGTGGGCCTGAACCTGAACGGCGGCGAATACGACCTGGCGCTGTGCTCCCGCTTCGCAAGCATGCTGGCCCTGCACGGCTACGAGACCCACCCCGAGCACCTGCGGGTGCGCGCGTTCGTCAAGCGGGTGGCTGCGGCCCGCGCGGCGGTGGATTTCGAAGCGTAGAATTTTACTTGAGTTACCCCAAAATCAAACACCCCTGAGCGCCAGTTGCGCAGAACAGCCAGAAGGTCTTCGCTTGGGCCCGGGAAGAGGAACGCAGGCGCGTTGCGGGAGGTAAGCGATACCATCAGCGGTGGCGCAGTGAAGGAAGCAACGCCGAAAATGTTGAAAAGAGAACGTAAAAATACGCCGTGAGGCGGCAACAAGCTGTGCAGGAAGTACATATGATTGTTCATGCAAGGCAGCTCCTTTTGCTTGTGGCATATGGGCTTGTGGTGATTCCATTATACCACTTTCGGGGCTGTTTTGCAATTTTGTACAGTATTTTCCCCCCGCGTTTTCGGCGGTTTTCCCTTGACACACCCGATCTCCTTGCGTTGCTTGCGCTTGCTTATCTGGCTGGTTTGGAAATGGGGTAAGTCAAGAATCTTCTTCTTGACAAACGAAGTCAAATAGATTATTCTTATAGAATAATGAAATAAGGAGGGTACACCAATGAAACGATTTTTTGCCGCCGGATTGGCCCTGCTGCTGGCGCTTGCCTTAAGCGCGCCGGCCTTTGCACTGGAGGAGAAAGCTTACATGGTCAACAACCCTTACAAGGACGTCGTCTGGGACGTGTGGGAGCCCTTCAAGGCCAACCTGCACACCCACACCACCTTTTCCGACGGGACGGACTCCCTGGCGGCCATGGCGGAGGCGTACTACGCCCAGGGCTACGAGGTCATCGCCAACACCGACCACGGCGTAATCAGCAAGCCCTGGGACCAGAAGCCAGTGACCGTGTTCCCGCTGAACGTGGTCAACATCGGCAAGCCAAGCGACGTCCTCACCAGCGCGCGCATGGCGGAGATGAACGCGGGCGTTGGCGAGAACCGGAACGGCCGCAAGATGATCCAGGTGCCCTTGGGGATAGAGATGAACGCCGCCACCGTGTTCAAGAGCCACGTCGTCGGCCTCTACGGAGGCTGGGGCTACGCCTGGTTCGGCCTTTCCACCGACTTCCGCATCCCCATCGCGGGCACGCAGCGCTGCGGCGGGGTGTCCGTCATCGCCCACCCGGGCGACTGGATCAAGAGCGCGGGCGACGCCGATATCGCCCGGGACCCCGCCAACGTCAACTTTTTCGCCGACATCCTGCGGGATTACGACAGCTGCCTCGGTATGGAGGCCTACAACGGCGGCGACAGCGTGACCCGCCATGACCGCGTGCTGTGGGACCAGCTGCTCATGCGCCTGATGCCCGAGGGCAGGCATGTCTGGGGCTTCGCCAACGACGACAGCCACAACACACGCGACATCGGCCGCACGGCGGAAATCCTCTTCATGGAGAAAAACACGCCGGAAGACGTGAGAAATTGCATTGAGACCGGGGCCTTCCTCGCCTGCTCGCACCGCGACAACCCGATGAATATCGACGGCGACAGGACGAAGCCCTTCCCCGGCATCACGAAGGTCACCGTCACCCCGGACGCCAAGTCGATCACTCTTGTAGCCAACGAATACGATACCATCACGTGGATCACCGACGGCGAGGAGGTCGCCGGCAGCGGGCTGACCGTCGACCTGACCCAGGCAAAGGTCAAAAGCTACGTGCGCGCGCAGCTCGTCAACGCGGACGGCGTCACCCTGACGCAGCCCTTCGGCGTGGACAAGGGCGACGGCTACAGGCACCCGGACGACAGCCTGAAGGGCTGGGAAAAGGTCAAGTGGACCCTCAATCTGTACCTGACCAAGAACGTCTTCGGGTGGATTGTGGTGAACATCGGGAAACTGTTCGACAAATAGAGAGGTATATAGACATGGCCAAAGTTACATTCAACGAGGAGCTCTGCAAGGGCTGCGGGCTGTGTATCGACGCCTGCCCGAAAAAGCTCGTCGCGCTGCGGGAGGATACGCTGAACCTGAAGGGCTTCCACCCGGCGGGCGTGGCGGACATGGACGCGTGCATCGCCTGCGCGTTTTGCGCCACGATGTGCCCGGACTGCGTGATCACGGTGGAGAAATAGCTCCCCCCCGCCCTGCTTTTTACAGAGACGCACGGCAGTGCGTCTCTACATACAAATTACAATGAGTGTAGAGACGCACGGCAGTGCGTCTCCGGGAGAGAGGTTTACGCATGTCTGATAAAGTTTTGATGAAGGGCAACGAGGCCATCGCCGAAGCGGCCATACAGGCCGGGTGCAGGCATTATTTCGGCTACCCCATCACCCCGCAGACGGAGATCGCGGCCTACATGTCCAAGCGGCTGCCCAAGGCGCAGGGCGGCTGCTTCCTGCAGGCCGAAAGCGAGGTGGCGGCCATCAATATGGTCATCGGCGCCAGCGCCGCGGGCAAGCGCGCCATGACCTCCAGCTCCAGCCCGGGCATCGCCCTGAAGAGCGAGGGACTTTCCTACCTCGCGGGCTGCGACCTGCCAGCCGTGGTGGTGAACATCCAGCGGGGCGGGCCGGGCCTGGGCAGCATACAGCCCGGCCAGGCGGACTACTTCCAGGCCGTCAAGGGCGGCGGGCACGGGGATTACCGCATGGTGGTGCTCGCGCCCAGCACTGTGCAGGAGGCCTTCAACTACACGGCTTTGGCCTTCAGCCTGGCCGACAAGTACCGCGTGACCAGCATGATTCTCAGCGACGGCATATTGGGCCAGATGATGGAGCCCGTCGATTTTACTTCGCTTCGCTTCTATAATTCTGAGCAGGAAGAGAAAGCCTGGGCGCTCACCGGCACGGAGAACAAGCGCCCGCCCAACATCATCAACTCCCTGTTCATGGACCCCATCAAGCAGGACCCGGAGGAGCTGGAGAAGGTCGTCTTCGCCCGCTACGAGCGCTACGCCGAGATCGAGAAGGCCGAAACCCGCTGGGAGGAGCGCTTCACAGAGGACGCCGACGTGGTCGTGGTGGCCTACGGCGCGGCGGCGCGGGTGGCGGCCAACGCGGTGCAGGCGGCACGGGCCGAGGGCATCAAGGCGGGTTTGCTGCGGCCCATCACGCTGTGGCCCTACCCGAAAGCGCCCCTGGCCGCGCTGGCGCAGCGGGCCAAGGCCTTCGTGTGCGTGGAGATGAGCATGGGGCAGATGGTGGAGGACCTGGAACTGGCCATCCGCTGCGCGAAGCCCGTGCTGCGGAGCAACCGCACGGGGGGCATGGTGCACGGCGTGGAGGAGATATTGGCGAAGATCCGGGAGGCGGACGCGTGCTAACCATCGAAGAGGACATCCAGCGCTCTTCCCTAAGCGAAAGCCTGCAAAAAGCACATCTTGCGTTTTGCCGTTTTCTAAAGGACAACGCGTTCTCAATCGAACCGGAAGCCGATGGAAACGGGTGGCAAATCATTTATAGGAATGAGCTGATTGGTCATACGAACTATACCAATGCAGGCGTTTGGATTGACACCTGCGATTTTGGCGGCAGCGATTCGGCAAACGATACACTGAAAGAAACCACATGGGCTCATGCGAGAGCTTGCGAGCAATGCGGCTGCGGCAATCAACCGGGCTCTGACAAAATCATTTTCGGCAGGAAATTCGAGCATCTCTGCTTTGCCCATTTGGAGTTTTTGAATCCTGACGCTGAAACGCTGGAAGATATTAAGAGACTATTGTCGCTATTTAGACAAACCCATATCTGAGGTACCCTATGCCCAATATCCCCAAATCCCATATCCGCAATTTCTCCATCATCGCCCACATCGACCACGGGAAATCCACCCTGGCCGACCGCCTGCTGGAGCTCACTCAGACGGTGGCCCTGCGGGACATGACCGCCCAGCTGCTGGACAACATGGACCTGGAGCGCGAGCGGGGCATCACCATCAAGGCCCACGCGGTCACGCTCTACTACGAGGCCGAAAACGGCGAAACCTACGAGCTGAACCTCATCGACACCCCCGGCCACGTGGACTTCAACTACGAGGTCTCCCGGGCGCTCGCCGCCTGCGAGGGGGCGCTGCTGGTCATCGACGCCTCCCAGGGCATCGAGGCGCAAACCCTGGCGAACACGTACCTGGCCCTGGACCACAACCTGGAGCTGGTGCCGGTGATCAACAAGATCGACCTGCCCGCCGCCGAGCCGGAGCGCGTGGCGCACGAGGTGGAGGACGTCATCGGCCTGGATTGCAGTCAGGCCCCGCGCGTGAGCGCCAAGACCGGCGAGAACGTTGCCCAGGTGCTGGAGCGCATCGTGCGGGATATCCCGCCGCCGCCCGAGGCCAATGACGACGCCCCCCTGCGGGCGCTGGTGTTCGACAGCATCTACGACCCCTACAAGGGCGTGATTGTCTACGTGCGCGTGATGGAGGGGACCCTCAGCGCGGGCGAGACCATGCGGATGTTCGCCAGCGGCGCGGAATACAACGTGGTGGAGGTCGGCCGCATGCGCGCCACCCACATGGAGCCCTGCGAGGTGCTCAGCGCGGGGGAAGTGGGCTATATCACGGCCTCCATCAAAACCGTGAAGGACGCCTGCGTGGGCGACACCGTCACGAAGATCGAACGCCCCGCCGCCGAGCCCCTGCCGGGCTACCGCACGGCGCTGCCCATGGTGTTCTGCGGGGTGTACCCGGCGGACGGCGCGGACTACGAGGCCCTGCGGGAATCCCTGGAAAAATTGCAGCTCAACGACGCCGCGCTCAGCTACGAGCCTGAGACCTCCGGCGCGCTGGGCTTCGGTTTCCGCTGCGGCTTCCTTGGGTTATTGCATCTTGAAATCGTGCAGGAGCGCCTGGAGCGCGAATATAACCTGGACCTGGTCACGACCGTGCCCAGCGTCATCTATCACTTTAAGCTCATTGACGGCAGTCAAGTGGAAATCGACAACCCTACCCACTACCCCGACCCCATGAAGATCGAAGCCAGCGAGGAGCCCTTCACCAACGCGCACATCTACGCACCGGCGGAATACGTGGGCACCATCATGGAGCTGTGCCAGGACCGCCGAGGCGTGTTCAAGGACATGACCTACGTCACCGCGGACCGCGTGGACATCCACTACGAGCTGCCGCTGGGGGAGATCATCTACGACTTTTTCGACAGCCTGAAGAGCCGCACCCGGGGCTACGCCAGCTTTGACTACGAATTTTTGGACTACCGCCCGTCGAAGCTGCAGAAGCTCGATGTGCTCTTAAACGGCGATGTGATCGACGCGCTGTCGTTCATTATCCATGCCGATAAGGCCGTGCCGCGGGCGAGAAGAATCGCCGAGCAGCTCAAGGAGCATATCCCGCGCCACATGTTCGAGATTCCCGTGCAGGTGGCCGTCGGGGCCAAAGTGATTGCCCGGGAAACCGTGAAGGCCATGCGCAAGGACGTGCTCGCCAAGTGCTACGGCGGCGACATCACCCGCAAGAAGAAGCTGCTGGAAAAGCAGAAGGAGGGCAAGAAGCGCATGCGGCGCTTCGGCCAGGTGGAGGTGCCGCAGGAGGCGTTCATGGCGGTGCTGAAGCTGGATGAGTAAAACGCGCAGCGCGCAGCGCCGCAGCATAAAGATCCTCGCGGCAAGTGCGCCGCAGCTCGTCCGGGGGCTTGGGCGCGTCCGATGCCGGGAAAATCCCCGCGAAGCCCGCCGCCGGGAGGGCGTCCCCCCCCTGCCCTAGGCATCCGCAAATGCCCAGCACCGGCACGTTTTTCGCTTTCGATCGCAGAAGGACGCCGTAGGGCGCTTTGCCTTGCAGGGTTTGGGCGTCCATGCGGCCCTCGCCGGTGATTACCAGGTCCGCCCCGGCGAGCAGGGCGTCGAAGCCAGCGCAGTCCAGCAGCAGGTCGATCCCCGGGCGCAGGCTGCCGCGCAGGAACGCCAACACGCCGAAGCCCAGGCCGCCCGCCGCGCCGGAACAGGAGACAGGGGTCAGGGGGGAGGCGTCAGGGGATACGAGGTCGGCGATGTGCCGCAGGCCCGCGTCCAGCCGCTGCACCATGGCCGCGTCCGCGCCCTTCTGCGGGGCATAGACATACGCCGCGCCCCCGGTGCCGAAGAGGGGGGCATCCACGTCGCAGGCGGCGGTGACGGGCAGGGCGAAGGGCTCCTCGGGCGGGGCGATCTTTGCAATTTGCGATAACGTGCCGCCCGCGGGGCAGAAGCTTGTCCCGTTTGCGTCAAAAAAGCGCCAGCCCAGCGCGTGGGCCATGCCGCAGCCCGCGTCGTTCGTGGCGCTGCCGCCCAGGCCTAAGAGGATGCGCGCCGCACCGGCGTCCCGCGCCGCGAGCATCAATTCGCCCAGGCCCCGCGTGGTGGTCCGCTCCGGGTTGAGGCCATGGGGGCGGGCCAATTCCAGGCCCGCGCACGAGGCCGTCTCCAGGACAGCCGTGCCGTCTGGCAGCAGGAGATATTCGGCCTCCACGGGTTCGCCGTAGGGGCCTGAAACCATATAGGTACGCAGTTCTCCGCCGCAGGCGGCGTGCCAGGCGCGGGCCATGCCCTCCCCTCCGTCGGCCAGGGGGAGCGTGCGGATTTCTATGCCGGGATACACGTCAGAGAAGGCCCGCGCGATGATCTCGCAGGCCTGCGCCGCTGTGAGGGTGCCCTTGAAGGAATCGGGGGCGACGAGGATTTTCATAAGGTCAGCTTGGTCCTTTATTTCAGATACCCGAAGTGCGTGGGTTCGGCGGCGGAGATGATAGAGCCCATGCTGTTGGAGATGATCTGCCCCAGGGCCGGGTTCGGGATCATGCTGGCGGCGAAGGGGGCGGCGTATTCGGCCAGGGTGCTCAAGGAGGGCACCGTGCGGGGCTGCATGCGCACCTGACGGCCCCGGAAGGTGAAGGTCAGGCGGCGCTCGGCCACGGAATTCAGCGGGCGGATCCAGATGTGCAGCTTTTCCCCGCCGGGGGCGTCGGGCGTGCCCTCCCAGGCGGCGCTGCAGCTGACGGTGAAATCCACGCCGCCCAGAGTGATCTTGCACAGGCGGGCGGCCCCGTCCATGCCGCACAGGACGGTGTTGCGCTCCGCGCCCTCGTTCCAGCTGAACTTCATCGTGTGCTCCTGGAAGCGCATGCGCACCTTGTCGATGCCGCCGGCCTTATCGGCGGACATGAAGAACACCGCCACGGGCATCACGCTCACGGGGAAGCCGAACATCTTCGGCAACTGCTGCATGGTGTTGGGGAACAGCGCCGTGCGCCCCTCCAGCTTTTCCTCCATGGCGGCGCTGCGCGGGGCCTCGGCCAGCACGGGGTAGTCGGGCAGGGCGGGGATGGCTTCGCCCTCCGGCAGCGCCTCCTCGCTCTCGAACAGCTGCGGCAAATGCCTGAACAAGCAATCCAATGTACTGCGTGTAAAAACTTCGCCGCCGGTGGTCATCACGCAGGCGTCGTACTGCGGGAAGATGACGCCCATCTGCGAGAACACGCCGTCCGCCCTGTAGGAGCCCGGAATGGAATTGACCCAGAAACAATAGCCGTAGCCGTTGCCGCCGTGCTCGTCGGTGCGGTGGTCGTAGTTCATCACCAGGGGGCTGCCGGAGGCCTCCACCCAGGCGGCGGGGATGATCTGCCTGCCTTCAAACACGCCCTTTTGGGCGTAGCAGGTCATGATCTTCGCGAAGCTCTCCGTGGTGAGGTAAAGCCCCCAGCCGCCGGCCTCCACGCCGTTGCCGTCGTTTTCCCAGAAGGGGCGCGGGATGCCCAGCGGCCCGAACAGGCGCGGCATGAGGTAATCCACCACGCCCATGCCGGTGAGGTTCTTGAGGATCACGCACAGGATGTAGGGGCCCTCGTTGCTGTAGTTCCAGCCCTCGCCGGGCGCGTAGGACCACTTGCCGTCGGCGTAGTCCTTCAGCCAGCGCTTTTTGGCTTTGTCGGCCATGGGGCTCACCAGCTTGCCGGCGGTCATGGTGAGCAGGTGCCGCACCGTGAGGCTGTCGAGGTTCGGGTCCTGCCCCTCCTCCCCCAGCTCCGGGACGAGATCAATCACCCGGTCCTCCACGGTCAGCAGGCCCTCCTCCACCGCGAAGCCCACGGCGCAGGAGGTGACAGACTTGCTCACCGAGAACATCACGTGGGGGAAGTTGGGCGAATAGGGCCTGCGGAAGGTCTCGAAGGCCACCTTGCCGCGGCGCACCACCATCACCGAGTGCCACTCCAGATTGCTGTCGATGGCGTCCTGCATCAGCGCAGAAAGCTCCCAGGAAGAGATCTGAACTTCCTCTGGGCGGGCAGCGCGCGGCATTTTTTTCTCAGGCATACTTATTTCTCCTCTGCAACAAAAAAATTTTTTCAATTTCCGTAAACAAATGTTTGACATTTGAGAACTTCTATGATATAATACAAATGTACTGAAAATCCTCAAGGAAAGGGTCGATCTTTATGAAAACGCAAGAGCTCAACAAAACCCAGCGCCGGGTCTACGAATTCCTGCTGGAGCGCACGCAGGACGGCGTGCCCCCCTCCGTGCGGGAAATCGGCGAGCGCGTGGGCCTGAAATCCACGTCCTCGGTGCAGGCGAACCTGGACGCCCTGGAAAAGCGGGGCTTCATCACCCGCGACCCCATGCACAAGCGCTCCATCCGCATCGCGGGGCAGCAGGCCGCGAATGTGCTGCAGGTGCCGCTGCTGGGCACCGTCACGGCGGGCGCGCCCATCCTGGCCGTGGAGCAGATCGAAAGCTACCTGCCCTACACGGGCCCGGTCTCCCGGGATAAATCGCTGTTCGCGCTGCGCGTGCGCGGCGAAAGCATGATCAACGCGGGCATCCTGGACGGCGACACCGTCTTCGTGGAGAAGACCCCCGTGGCCCGCAACGGAGACATCGTGGTCGCCCTGCTGGAGGACGAGGCCACCGTGAAGACCTTCTACAAGGAGAACGGCCACTTCCGCCTCCAGCCCGAAAACGACCTGCTGGAGCCCATCTTCTGCGAGGAAGTCATCATCCTGGGCAAGGTGATCTCGCTGCTGCGGTACTATTGATACAGTCCAGGTAGTGCGCACCCTTCTCCTCGAAATCTTTATACGCGTTGTAGCTGGCGGCCGCCGGGGAAAGCAGGCAGGTTTTCCCCGCAGCCGTGCAGCGGTATGCCGCCTCGACGGCCTCCTCCATGGTCCGCACTGAAACGATAGCTTTGCGGCTGCCTTGATCCTTGAGCAGCCCGGCTATGCTATGCCCGGTCTCGGGCATACATATGATCGTACGCATGGGGCGCTTGTCCAGTTCGCGGGCGAACTCCCGGTAGTCCAGGCCGCGGTCCAGCCCGCCGAGGAGGAGGGTGTCCACATCCCCCAGGGCGTCCACCGTAAGGAGCACCCCCTGCGGGATGGTGGCGATGCAGTCGTCCACCCAGTGGATGCCGTCGGCTTCGCTGACCGGGCACATGCGGTGCGGGATGCCCGGGAAGCCCGTCACGGCTTGGCGTACGCCCTCTTGGCTGGCACCCAGCCGCAGCGCCGCCGTGGCCGCGAAATAGACGTTTTGCCGGTTGTGCTCGCCGCGCAGCCGCGCGTTCAAGCCGTCCAGGGAGCGCAGGAAGGGGTCGGCCTCCCCCGCCCCGAGGCCCACGGGCACGCGCTCGGCGCGGCAGGCGCTGAGATCGACCATCTCATCCAGGGGCTGGCCGGCGTTGTAGATAAGAATATCTTCCGGCGCCTGGTATCGGCAGATATGCGCCTTGGCCGCCGCATAGCCCGCGAACCCGCCGGCGTAGTGGTCCAGGTGCTCCTGGTAGAGGTTCGTCCACACCGCCACGTGGGGCGAGGCGCGGGTGAATTCCAGCTGGTGGCTGGACATCTCGATCACGGCGATTTCGCCATCCACCTCGTCAAAGCAATCAAGCACCGGCACGCCCACGTTGCCGATCAGGCGCGCAGGTATGCCGGAGGCGCGCAGCATGGCGTGCAGCAGGGTGGAGGTGGTGGTCTTGCCCTTGCTGCCGGTGACGCCGGCCTTCACGCAGGGGGCGAAGCGCAGAAACAGGTCCGTCTGGCAGGTGATTTCCAGCTCCGGCGGCAGGGGGATATCCCGCAGGGAGACGCCCGGAGATTTCAGCAGGATGTCGCATCGGCGCAGGATATCGAGGTAGCTTTCACCGCAGAGCAGGGCCGCATGGGGGTCGCCGCCGAGCTCTACGGGGGCTTGGTCGGCGATGAGCAGCGGGCGGTTCGGAAAGTGCCTGCGTAAAAACGCGTAGCTGGAACGGCCCTCGCGCTCGAAGCCCAGCAGGCCAAGGCGCTTTCCGCTTAAGAATTCAAACAGCTGCGCTGACATAGGCATACATCCTTTCCGCCGCGGGCAAAAACTCCGCCGGGATATTGTGCGCGGGGTTCCATGACCGCAGCAGTTTTTGCGCGCCCTCGGGCCTGCCGCCAAGCAAATCCATGGCCGCGCGCGCCTCCTCCACCGTGCCGACGCATTCGAATGGTTTTTCGTGCGATTCGCCCAGGAGGGCGCGCAGCTCGCCCTGCAATCCCGGCTTTTCCAGGAGGTTTTCGCCAAAAATCTCTGTCATGCGGGACTCGGGCAGGAAGGGTGCCAGCATCAGGCAGACAAACAAGCATTTGGCGCAGCGCCCGCACCAGGCGTTGCGCTTGCTGCCCGCGTTGCAGCTTTTGAATGCAGAGTGGTACTGCGGCAGCGCGGCAAACTGCCGGGCGATCTGCAGCTCGTGGAAGGGCCGCAGCAGGCTGAAATAGCGAATAGGCAGACCCAGACGCCGCACAAGCCAGGCGTTGCAGCCGCGCTCAAATTGGTAGGATTTGGAATACTGGTGGTTCACGTCGGTGCCGGGGACGCTGGCCTCGTTGGCGCTGGCCTCGTTGGAAAGCACCAGCTCCCCCGCGCCGATAAGGTAGGCGCAGTAAAGCCCCAAAAAGGCCACGACGGCCGAAAAGGGCGTGTGCCCGTTGAGAAAGCCCTCGGCGTTGCGCGCCAGCAGGGCCGGGTCGATCGTACGGTGCGTGCGCAACAGGCGCTCCGGCGCGAAGCCCGCCGCAGCGAAGGTATCGGCGCGCGCCGGCTGGTCGTTCACGGTGAAGCCGTAAAGCGGCCGCCCCATCTCTTTCAGCAGCTGAAGCGTCACGCAGGAATCCTTCCCGCCGCCCACGGGCACGAGGCTCAGCTCCGCGGGTTGGAATTCCTCGCCGGAAACACGTTCGCGTGAAATGTCGCCGCATTCCACCGAGACGAAGCTGTCAAAGTCCGTCCCGATGCCGTTGCGGTAGAAAAACTCGCCCAGACCGTGATACCACAGGCGCTTCCACCAGGCGATTTCCTGCGCGTCCAGCGCGCCGCAGTGAATTTTCACCGTGGGCGGGCAGGCGCATTTCCAGTAGCTGGCCAGCTCCACCAGGCCCAGCGCGAACACGAGCTCCCGGGCGATGGGGCCGCCGCAGGGGTTGCGCAGGGGCAGGCCGCGCGTATCGATGGTGGTCACCGGGTGGAATTCGCACAGGCCTTCGATGGAAAAATCGAATCGCAGCGCGACGCGGCCCGGTTCCCGCAGGATGTGATAGTCATGGTAGTGAAACGTGCCGTACTGCGCGCGCAAAGAGTCGAATTGCTTCATCATTCGCTGGCGGGGGGCTCTTCTTCCGGCGGCGCGGGCTGCGTGTAGTCAACGGGCGGCGGGGGCGGGGCCTGCCAACCCTGCGGCGGGGGCGGAGGCGGCGCGTAGGGCGGCTGGTAGGGCTGTTGATAGGGTTGCTGATATGGCTGCCAGCCCTCCGGGGCCTCGGGGATGACGGCGGCCATGATGATATAGGCGATGAGCCCCGGGAAACCCGCCACGAAAATCGAAAGCAGCACCCACAGCACGCGCACGAGGGTGGGG